>Ga0256829_1001260_pt1 | contig 21405 bp, 20 predicted proteins | sample 131447metaG_FD_185979 | JGI IMG/M metagenome (GOLD analysis project Ga0256829, IMG submission 185979) | Hydrothermal vent microbial communities from Lau Basin, Pacific Ocean - 131-447 | ecosystem: Environmental > Aquatic > Marine > Hydrothermal vents | place: Pacific Ocean: Lau Basin | collected...
AGGTTCCAGATTGTTTAAGTAGTTGGTCTACAAGGGTGGTTTTTCCGTGGTCAACATGGGCGATAATGGCGATGTTGCGAATGTGATCTGTTTTCATGTATCTCTCTGTATTGCAAGCCGATCAGCAAAGCTGAAATGTCTGGGCTGCAAAACAGAAAGATCCGTCCTTCGCAACCGCATGGCTTAGGTCTTAAAAAATGAGGCAGTATTATACTTGAAATGAAATGGGAGCGTGTAATTTGTTGAATGGCGTTAAAAAAATTCACTATGGCTACCAATGCGAGCGAGTTGAAGTCGTCCGTCTACTTGGCGATAGATAAGGACGGGATCAGGTTTAATATGGCAGTCTCGAAATCCCGACCAATTTCCAGAGAGCGGGTGGTCAACATATTTTTGCTCTAGTGCTTCGCCTTGTTGGAGTTTAGCAATCACACTTCCCACTTCTACAATATCTGGAATAGGTCGTTTTAAAATCTTTTTGAAGTCTTTTTTAAATTGTGTCGAATACTCAAGCGGGAAGCTGGTCATGGTGGTTGAGCTCTTCAATTAAAGCTTGAATATTGTCTGCTTTGTGCCCTTGATTTTGAATCAGTTCCCTCATGGCCGATTGGGTGGTGGCATTGGGTTGTGAGGATTTGAGTTCAAAGGGAATGCCACGATAGTTGATAACAGCTCGTGCAAAAAGTTTGATTGCTTGAGAAGGGCTGAGTCCGATTTCTGCACAAATTTGCGAAAAGGCTTCTTTGGTTTCATGATCTATACGAGTGCTTAAAGTTTCTGTTTTCATGGCGTGCGTCTCTATTTGTGTAACAATGTGAGACAAATTTTAACAATTTTTTGAGTTCTTATGGGTTATTTAGGAGGCTGGGGGGATATACCTAGCTTTTTGCAGGCTTCGACATAGAGTGGATAGACTTTTTGGGCGAATTTTTGTAGGTCTTTCATTCGACTTTTATTGGAGGGGTGGGTACTGAGGAGTTCGGGTGGGGCGTTTTTGGCGATTTTGGACATTTTTTCCCACACTTTTACGGCAGCGAATGGGTTGTAGCCAGCGCGGGCAGCGAGTTCGACGCCAATGCGGTCGGCTTCTCGTTCGTGGATGCGACTGAAAGGGAGGGTGAAGGTGACATCGGTGATAAGATTGACCGCATCTAAGTAGGGGCCTTTGATCCCCGTGCCAAGCGCGACGGCTTGAAGCCCAAACTGTTTGAGCATGGCTTCTGAGGCTCTTTCTCGGCCGTGCTCTCGTAAGGCATGAGCGATTTCATGACCCATGATGGCAGCCAGTTCGGCATCGGTGAGTTTGAGTTTTTTGATAATGCCGCTGTACACGACGATTTTACCGCCTGGCATACACCAAGCATTGAGCTCGGGGGAGTCGATGACATTGATTTCCCAATCCCATTTGGGGGCATCTTTGCGAAAAACGGCGGTTTGGGGAATGAGGCGTTTGGCAATGGCTCTGACACGGGCAGTCATTTTGGGATCGGGGTTGAGTGTCCCCGATTTTTTGGCTTTGGCGAGGATTTGTGCATAGGCCTTTTCGGCGTTCTGTTCCATCTCTTTTTCGGAAACGATGAGCAGTTGAGAGCGTTGCACGCCGACTAGGCCACTTTTGGTGGTTTGGCTGGCACAGCCAAAGAGTCCGCTGCTTAGAAGAGGGATGAGAAGGAGGGATAAAAAGATTTTTTGAAGACTTTTCATACCGCTATTTTACCGAATTGCCAGAAAAAGCGGCAAAAATTCTAAAATCCCCAGTCCTGCTTGTTCAAAATGGGCAGCGGGACTGAGGATTCTGACAAATGATTAACAATTTTATGCGGTTGTGTTGATATGGTTGCCAAGATTCGGTGGCAATCCCTGTGTCGTGGGTTGAGGACTGGGGATGGCTTGAATCAATTGCAAGGCATTGGCGGTTTGTTGATCCAGTGCTTTTTTAAAGACGGTGGTTTGTACTTCTGATAAGGTACTTGCTTGTTGTTGTGCATAGGCAGCAGAGACGGCACCATTGGCTGAAATATTAGAAATGTCCATGTTGTTCTCCTTGTTTTGGATTGGGGGTATAGAGGTTATCGACCGATTTTTTATGAACTTTAATCTTTTTTTACAGGGTTGAAATTTGAATTTCTGCCCATATTTAACAGGGCATTCAGAATAACAAAAGGAATCGGGATAGATGGAATATAAGGATTATTATCAAATTTTAGGGGTTGATCGGGGTGCAAGTGAAGCGGAGATTAAGAAAGCCTACCGCAAGTTAGCGGCAAAATATCACCCAGATAAACCCACTGGAGATGAAGAGAAGTTTAAGGAGATTAGCGAAGCCTATGAAGTGCTGAGCGATCCTGAGAAGAAACAGATGTATGATCAGTTTGGGAGTACGGGCGGCTTCCAAGGGGGGCAGCAGTTTGACCCGAATGATTTTGGCTTTGGTGGCTTTGGAGGCGGTCAAGCAGGGGGTGCAGATTTTAGCGACTTTTTTGAATCGTTATTTGGAGGCGGTCGAGGCGGCTTTAATGGCTTCGGGGGCGCTGGAGGCGGCTATGGTGGTCGGAGCTTCCAGCAGCGAGGCGAAGATCAGGTAGTGAAAATTTTGGTGCCACTGGAGGATGCGGTCAATGGTGCGGAAAGAACTTTGAATTTGCAGGTGCCGATCCAAGATGCCTCTGGTCGTGTGATCAATAAGCAGAAGACGATTAAGGTGAAAATTCCTGCTGGGGTGAAGCAGGGGCAACGGATTCGCTTGGCTGGACAGGGAGCGCCAGGTTATGGTGGAGGTGCAAATGGTGATTTGTACTTGGAGATTGATTTGCAGAAGCATCCACTGTTCCGTGTAGAAGGTGAGGATGTTTATTTAGACTTGCCTGTCACGCCTTGGGAAGCGGCTTTGGGGGCGAAGATTGAAGTGCCGACCTTAAAAGGCAAAGTGAAAATGAATATTCCAGCAGGTAGTCAGTCTGGCGCTAAGTTGCGAATTAAAGGTCGTGGTTTAGGGAAACATGGCAACCAGTATGTTGTGGTGCAAATTCATACGCCACCAGCGACTACGGAAGAACGGAAGCAGTTCTATGAAGAGATGGCAGAGAAGATGCCATTTAATCCTCGATCACACTTCTAAGTAGTTGCCAAAAGGCAAAATAAAAGCCCTCTTCGGAGGGCTTTTTTGTATGTGAGAATTATGCAGAAGCCAATTTGTCGAAGAGCTCAATATACTCTTCAGTGGGGGTTTCAAGCTCGACACCGATGTGTTTTTCTGGAAAGAGGTCGATACAGTGTTTGACTTCGGCTTTGAATTGAAAGTCATGATAAAGTTTTTGATCTTCAGGGACTTCAAAGTGAACCTCAATTCGATCATTGGGGTTGAGGGGGGCATAGCAGACAAAGCCAATACCATGAAGGGAAAGGTCTGTTATGGTAGCGGTATTTTGTTTATCGTTGACATATATCGTGATGGGGCGGTTAAAGGGAATTCGGGTATGGCGACGCTTTTCCTCAATCGCTTTCTGTTCGGCTAGGCTGAGTGTCATGGTTTCCTCTCTTATTTTTTATACAGGACTATTGTAATATAGAGTGTCATGGTTTTAATTATTTGATTGATAAAAGTTATAGATTGACAATAAGTTTTCTTTATGGAGGTTGAGGTGAGTATTCGTCAGTATAAAAACTGGATACCAAAGGTGGCAGAGTCCGCCTGGATAGATGATTCAGCAGTGGTGATTGGTCGGTGTGAGTTGGCGGAGAAGGTGAGTATTTGGCCGAATGCAACCTTACGAGGGGATGTAAATGATATTGTGATAGGGGCGCGTTCGAATATTCAAGATGGTGTGGTAGTACATACAACTCATGAGTCTGCGGTAAGTAAAGGGTCGAAATGTATTGTGGGAGCAGATGTGACGGTAGGGCATAATGCGGTGTTGCATGGTTGTATCATTGAAGATGAGTGTTTAATTGGCATGGGGGCAGTGGTGCTGGATAATGCGGTGGTGCAGAAGCATGTATTGGTCGGGGCGAATAGTTTAGTGCCGCCTGGTAAGGTGCTGGAGAGTGGCTACCTTTATGTGGGCTCTCCTGTCAAAAAGGCACGCCCTTTAACGGATGAGGAGAAGGCATTTTTTAAATATTCGGCGCAACACTATGTCGAGTTGAAGCAGGATTATCAAGAGGCATAAAGAATGATTATTTTACATGAAGCTTTGTGGGCGCAATTGGCTGTGGTGCTGATGTTGAGCTTTTTGACGGGTTCAGAGTTGCGAACCTATCAGTTGAAATATCACACTCAAGGCAATGAGCTGTTTTTCGGGACTGTTCGCACAATGAGTTTGACGGGGTTGATGGGGGCGGTGTTTTATCTGCTTAATCCTACGCTCTTTTTGCTGGGTTATGGGGCGTTGATTGCGCTCTTTTTGGTGTTGTATTGGCATCGTTTGCAGCGGCAACATAGTAGTTTGCTCTCTTTTTTGGTCTGGAGTTTGACCTATGCTTATGGTCCGATGGTGATGACACAGCCTTTTTGGTTGGTGGCCTCGGTGTTTGTATTGATTGTGCTGTTATTGAATGCAAAGGAGTCTATCAATGCGTGGTCTGAAAAAATTTCCAATGAGGAGTTGACGACCTTTGCTAAATTGATGCTATTAAGTGTGGTGATCTTGCCACTGCTACCTCATAAGAATATCAATGAATGGGTGCCGGTGAGTCCTTTTAAGGTGTGGTTTGCAGTGGTGGTGGTCTCCACGATCTCTTATTTAGGGTATGTGTTTCAAAAATATTTTTTCCAAAACCAAGGGGTGTTGGTGACGGGTATTTTTGGTGGACTTTACTCTTCGACGGCGACCACAGTGGTCTTGGCGAGAAAATCCCTGGAAGAGCCGAGAGTGAGTTATAAGATGACAGCGGCCATTTTGATTGCAACTGCTTTGATGTATTTCCGTTTGTGGGTAATTGCCGCGGTTTTTCAGTGGGCAGTGGCTTGGATCTTATTGCCTTATTTGGTTGGATTAGGAGTGTTGACGGTGGTGATTTCTATGGTTTATTTAGAAATGGAGCGCCGTACAGGTGCCAAAAAGGTGGTGCATAATACCAAGATGCAGAACCCGCTAGAGTTGAAGGTGGCGTTTATTTTTGCAGGGTTGTTTGTTTTAATGGCGGTTCTAACACAGGTGGTGATGCATTTTTGGGGAGATGCGGGGGTGAAGTATCTCTCCTTGATTGTGGGCTTTACCGATATTGATCCTTTTGTGCTGTCACTATTGAATGGGCAATATCATACGCCTATGGTGATGATTGCAGGGGCGATTCTGATTGCAGCCGGCTCTAACAATATGCTCAAAGCGGTCTATGCATGGACGCTGGGAGAACCGAGAGCAGGGCATTTTTCAGCCTATTGGTTGGTGGCTTTAGGTGTGTTGAGTATAGGGCTTGGCTGGTGGATGATGAGTTGAAGAGGGCAGCTTTGAAATAAAGGAAAATATAAGGGGCTTTAGCCCCTTTTTTACTGTCTGCTCGAGTAGGCGTTTATTCAAAAAGCTCTTGTGTCATCTCTTCAATTTTCTTTTCAGAGGCCTTAGGAATCTCAGGTGCATATTGTTTACGGAAGATTTCAAAAAAGGCGTTGGGAGTATCCGCTGGCACGGCTTTGCCTGTCTCTTTGTCGATGGGGACATTGACCAGCCCTTCCGGTCTTGGGAAAGGTTGATTGGGGCTGTCTTTTAAGGCTACACGCATATAGTCCATCCAAATGGGAAGTGCTGCTCTGCCTCCGACTTCGCTGCGTCCAAGTGTTTTCGGAGTATCGAATCCGACCCAGACGGAGGTGGTGATGTCGGGATTGAATCCTGAGAACCAGGCATCTTTTTGATCGTTGGTCGTGCCTGTTTTGCCCGCAATATCGAGGCGTTTTAAGGCGCGAGCTTTGCGTCCTGAGCCATATTTGATGACATCTTGCATCAGGCTAGTGGTAATGTAGGCGTTTTGTGGGGTGATAACTCTTTTGGCAATACTGGGGTCAGCCTCATTGCACTGTTCATGACAGGCGTGTTTTGGCTGGGCTTGATAAATAGGATTGCCGTTATAGTCTTTGACGGTTTTGACAAAGTAAGGTTTAATCAAGTAGCCCGTATTGGAGAAGGTGGCATAACCACGCACGACTTCCCAAGGGGTAAATTGAACGGTTCCCAATGCTAAGGAGAGGTCACGATGTTGGTTGAGAGCTTCTAAAGGGAAGCCAAAACGGTGGATGTACTGAATGGCGTATTTAATCCCAATTTGTCGTAGTAGGCGAATTGAGACGAGGTTCCGAGAGTAGGCTAAAGCTTTGCGTAGGCGTGTAGGGCCATAGAAGCGGCCAGAGTAGTTTTCAGGTCGCCAGATGTCTTCTAGGGCAGAATCATGAAAGACAACGGGGGCATCATTGATAGTGGTCGCGGCAGTGTAGCCCTTATTTAAGGCGGCGGAGTAGAGGAAGGGTTTGATATTGGAGCCAACTTGACGGCGACCTTGAATGGCGCGGTTAAACTTGCTGCGAAAGTAGTCATAGCCGCCGACTAAGGCTTGAATAGCACCGTCATTGGATTTGACTGAGATCAGTGCCGCTTCAGTGGTGGGGTTTTGAGCCAGTTGCCAATGATCACCCTCTTGGACAACATAGATGACATCGCCGACTTGAAAAATATCGGCTAGGCTTTGAGGCTTTTTGCCTTTTTTATTGACGCTGATAAAGGGTCTTGCCCATTTAAGATGCTCAAAGGAGAGGGTAATCTGTTCACCGTTTTTAAGAAGTACACTGGCTTGAGTGGGCATCTGTTGTGGCATCATGCCTGTCACAATGCCGACTTTAAGGTTGGCGTAGGTTGGGATTTTATTGAGGGTTTGTTTCACCGTTTGGACATCGACCAGTTGAGTCGGTGTTAGGTGGGTAATGGGTCCCCGATAGCCATGACGGCGTTCATAGGCTTGGAGTCCATGAGCGACCGCTTGATTGGCGGTGGTTTGGAGGTTGCTGTTAAGCGTGGTAATCAGTGTCAGCCCTTGGTTGAGTGCATCCTTGCCGAAGTGTTCAATGGCAAAGTTGCGTGCCATTTCGGCGATATAGTGCGCTCTGACTTCTATACGAGCGCCTGTTACTTTAGCATGAACGGGTACCGATTGCGCGGCTTTCATCTCTTCTTCGGAGATGTAGCCGTTTTCATACATTCTGCGCAGCACATAGTTTCGACGCAGTTTGGCTCTTTTGGGGTTGGCAATGGGGTTGTAGCGAGAAGGGGCTTTAGGAAGGCCGGCAATCATGGCGTACTCATCTAACGAAAGCTGGTCAATGGGTTTGCCATAGTAGGTTTGAGCGGCGGCAGCGACACCATAAGAGCGGTAGCCTAGAAAAATTTTGTTGAGATAGAGTGCTAATATTTCGGGTTTGCTGATCTGTTGTTCAATTTTAATTGCAAGAATGATCTCTTTGAGTTTTCGTAAGTAGCTTTTCTTTTTCGTCAAAAAGAAGTTGCGCGCCACCTGCATGGTAATGGTGGAGCCGCCTGATTTTTTGTGACCTGTCGTTACCAATTCATAGACCGCACGCATTAGTCCCTTAAGGTCTACGCCGTGATGCTCAAAAAAGTGTTCGTCTTCAGCAGAGACAATGGCTTGAGTCATGCGTTCAGGAATTTGAGTATAGTCGAGCGGAATGCGTTTCTCAGTGCCAATTTCGGTAATCAGTTTGCCATCTGAGGTAAGAATGCGTAGCGGGACTTTATAGGTAACATCCTTTAATGAAGATGCATCGGGAAGGGTTGGGTAGAGGGTGGCGGCATAAATCAGTAGGCCGATAACTGGCAGAGAGCCTAAGATGAGCAGCCAAAGCAGCATTCGTTTGAAGCGAGATTTTTTGACTTGAGGGTTTTCGTTTGAAGGCTCGGCGTTTGACATGGAGAGTTTCTTGTTTTGCATCAATTGACGGAGTGAGAATTATAGCAAATACAAGAGGATGACAGTATGACAAAAAGAAAACCCAGCACGAAGGCTGGGTTGAGTGTTCAGAAATGCATGGAATCTTAATGCTTTTTATAACGACCTGTTTTGATGTCGCCGTACATTAGGAATAGGTTTCCACCCACAATAATGACAATAGCGGCAATCACGGCAAATTGGGCAATGCCAACTTGTAGCGATTGTGGCAAGATGCCGGCCCAAATGCCAAGTAGGACGGCTAATGGGATAATGACTGTGATGGTTAGGACGATCAATAGGTTGATAAAGTTTTTCATTTTTTACACCTCAGATAATTTTATTTGTATTTCGGGCAAACTATACTGCATTCCAAGTGAAGAATTCAAATAAAAATCCTTTATAAAGCATAGATTTTTTATTTAAATGCTGTTTTTTTGATTGATATCAAGTTATGAGTGGTATTTGGGGCTTAGTTCCACGACGGCATCAATAAAAGCACCGACCGTTTCAGGATTGATTTCTGGATGAACACCATGTCCTAAGTTAAAGATGTGTCCTGCGCCTTTGCCATAGCTTGCAAGCACATTAGCGACCTCTTGACGGACTCTTTCAGGCGAGGCGTAAAGTACGGTGGGATCCATATTGCCTTGCAGGGCAACTTTGTCACCCACTCTAGCACGGGCATCGGCTAAATTGAGTGTCCAGTCAATGCCAAGTGCATGAGCGCCTGTGTCTGCCATCTGTTCTAACCAGAGCCCACCGCCTTTGGTAAAGAGAATAACGGGAATTTCACGACCTTCGCGTTCTTTTATCAAGCCATCCACAATTTTTTGCATATAGTTGAGCGAGAACTCACGGAAATCTCGAGGCGTGAGGACACCTCCCCAAGTGTCGAAAATTTGTACGGCTTGGGCACCGGATTCGATTTGGGCATTGAGGTAAGTGGTGACTGAATCGGCGAGGGTGTCTAAAATTTGATGGAGCAATTTGGGGTTGTCGAACATCATCGCTTTGATTTTGGAGAAGGTTTTGCTGGAGCCGCCTTCCACCATATAAGTAGCAAGTGTCCAAGGGCTACCAGAGAAGCCAATCAGGGGCACACGGCCATTGAGGGCTTTGCGAATAGTGCTGACCGCATCCATGACATAGCCTAAATCATCATGCATATCGGGCACAAACAGTTTATCAGCGTCGGCTTGGGTACGGACAGGGCGATCAAAGACGGGGCCTTCTCCCGCTTCAAATCGTAATCCAAGCCCCATCGCATCAGGGATGGTTAGGATGTCGGAAAAGAGAATGGCGGCATCAATGGGGTAGCGTTCAATGGGCTGAAGGGTGACTTCGCAGGCAAGTTCTTTATTGCGGCACAAGTCCATAAAAGAACCCGCTTTGGCACGGGTGGCACGATATTCTGGCAGATAACGCCCCGCTTGCCGCATCATCCAAACAGGTGTGCGATCGACAGGTTGTTTGAGAAGGGCGCGAAGGAAGCGGTCGTTTTGTAGTTCTGCCATGAGAATTCCTTGTTTTTAACATCAAAAAAAGCATTTTAACCGATGAAATAGGTTTTCGGGAATGCAAAATGACAAAATCCCCAGTCCTGGTCGCTTGAGATTGCAAGCAGGACTGGGGATTTTGGGAAAATTTGAAGGTTAGCGGCGTTTTTTGTAGTGAGATGTGTCGTCGTGAAGTGCATCAAGTAGATTGATGGCATTGGGGGTTTGGATAATGACATACATGGCTTGTTTATAGATAAAGCCATAGCCTCTAACTTCGGCGGTTTTGCCTTCAAGCGCTTTGACTTTACGGAAATCAAAGCGGTGCCAGTCTTCAGGTCTGACCCGAATGCCGGTGGTATCCATATTGATAATGTAGTTGTTGGAGGTTTTCCAGACTTGTTTGATGGGGCCTTGGATAATACGAAAGCCAATATCATCTAGTGCCAGTTCTGAGCTTTTCACGAGAGGGAAGTGAAAGGTAGGGTATTTCTGCTCAACGGCCCAGAGTCCAACGACATTTTTCCGTGCATCGGCTTCCGCCTGTAGGTAGCATTTGGCGTGACGGTCATTTTCTGCTTCAGGAAGAAACAGCCCTAAGCCTTGTTCTAGCATCAGTTTTTCAATGGAGATCAGGCGGTCGCCCTCTTTGACATAGCCATGCATACGGACACGAAGGAATTTGTCGACTTTGACCTTATCATATTCAATCCCTACTTTGAGGTCGTGGTCAGCTAAGATGCGGTTGAGGGTAGTTTGGGATTCCTTTGCTAGCGGTTGACCTTTTTGGAAAAACTTACTTTTTTTCTCTCTGAGTGGAGCATAGAGACCATTGAGGAGGTAAATCACATTACCGCTGAGCATTTTATTGCCAGAGAGGGCATAATCCATTTTGACCCATTTGTCTATTTTAACGGGTTGGCAATCATCTTCTTTGGCCCAGACGAGGTGTGAAAAAAGTGGAAGTATAAGTAGGATAAAGAGGCGCACAGACAGTCCTTAATTATTTAAGTGACAGCTATTTTACTGCTTGCCAAGGTTGGCTGCAACTGGTTAAGCAAACACGCCTTTGAGGACATAAAAAAACCGCCATAGTGGCGGTTTTTGAGTTGCAGTCGATTGAGAATCGATGCTTATTTGCGTAGCCCGTACTTTTGGCGGAACTTCTCAACACGCCCTTCAGTATCCACAAGGTTTTGCTGACCTGTATAGAAAGGATGAGAAGCTGAAGTCACTTCCACACGGATCAGAGGATATTCTTGACCGTCTAGGGTGATCTTCTCATCATTCTTTGGTTGAATGGTAGAGCGCGTTAAAAAAGTTTCTCCAGTTGAAATATCCTGGAAAACGACTTCATGGTAATCTGGGTGAATGCCTGGTTTCATAGTGACAATTCCGTTATCTAATTTTTAGAAAAAGAGGATTATAAAGCCAACGCTTTATAATCGCAAGGTTTTTATGCGTTAAATGTGCATTACCGTTTCATCGAGGCAAAAAGCGCCTGATTGGTTTTGCTCACTTTCATCTGTTCAATCAAGGTTTCAATCGCTTCCACTTCGTTCATGGACTGTAAGAAGCGACGCAGAATCCAGATGTTCTGGTACTCTTCTGGCGTGAGCAGTAGCTCTTCTTTTCGAGTGCCTGATTTGGTGATATTGATGGCTGGGAAGATGCGTTTTTCTGCAATATTGCGAGAAAGGTGCAGTTCCATATTTCCTGTACCTTTGAACTCTTCAAAGATGACCTCATCCATTTTGGAGCCTGTATCGACCAGTGCGGTGGCGATAATGGTCAAAGAACCGCCTTCTTCCACATTTCGAGCGGCACCAAAGAAGCGTTTTGGACGGTGCAGGGCATTGGCATCCACCCCACCCGTTAAAATCTTGCCTGAAGCGGGAACGACCGTGTTGTAGGCACGAGCAAGGCGAGTAATGGAGTCAAGTAGGATGACAACATCTTTTTTGTGTTCGACCAAGCGTTTGGCCTTTTCAATCACCATTTCGGCAACTTGGACATGGCGAGTTGCTGGCTCATCAAAGGTGGAGGAGATGACTTCGCCCTTGACGGTGCGTTGCATCTCGGTGACCTCTTCAGGACGCTCATCAATCAGCAAGACAATCAAGTAGCACTCAGGATGGTTTTCGGCAATCGATTGTGCCATCTGTTGCAAAATCACCGTTTTCCCCGATTTAGGCGGTGCCACAATCAAGCCCCTCTGCCCTTTACCAAATGGGGCAGCAATATCAATCACTCTTGGGGTGATGTCTTCGGTGCTGCCATTGCCCACTTCCATCCGTAGGCGTTCGGTGGGGTGTAGCGGGGTGAGGTTTTCAAAGGCGATTTTCTTTTGTGCAGCTTCAGGCGGCTCAAAGTTGATTTTTTCTACTTTGAATAGGGCAAAGTAGCGTTCGCCCTCTTTGGGTGGGCGAATTTTGCCATAGATGGTGTCCCCTTTACGGAGACCGAAGCGACGAATTTGGCGAGGTGAGACATAGAGGTCATCAGGCCCTGCCAAATAGGAGCCTTCTTCAGTTCGTAAGAAACCGAAGCCATCAGGAAGAATTTCTAATACCCCTTCACCATAGATGTCCTCACCGTTAGCGGCTTTGGCTTTGAGAATGGCAAAGATGATGTCTTGTTTGCGTTGGCGGGCGACATTGTCTAGACCTAGTTCGTTGGCAAGGTCAATCAACTCCGCAGCGGATTTCTTTTTAAGTTCGGATAAGTGCATAGTTTGTATCGATTGTATTGAAAGGTTGAAAAGGAAGGTTGGGTGAAGGGGGTCGGGCGTGAAGGCGTCACGCCCTGAAAAGATAAAGGTTTACAAGTTATTGTCTAAAAAACTAGTCAATTGAGATTTTGACAAAGCGCCGACTTGCGTTGCGTCCACTTCACCATTTTTAAATAGCATTAAAGTTGGAATGCCGCGTACGCCAAATTTAGGGGGGGTTCCTGGGTTTTCATCAATGTTAAGCTTCACGATTTTGATTTTGTCCGCATATTCAGGTGCCACTTCATCTAGGATGGGGGCAATCATTTTGCAAGGCCCGCACCATTCTGCCCAGAAGTCGACTAAAACGGGCTTGTCTGATTTTAGGACATCTGCTTCAAATGTCGCATCGCTGGTCGCTGTAATATGTTCGCTCATGTTCTCTCCTACAAGATATAATGTTTAGATTGTTTCGCCTTAGGCACCGCACAATGTAGTGTATTAACGGAAGATGTGACGGAAAAGACATCGTCAATTGAAAGGTGCTTTAACAGCTTTAGAATATATTGTTAAATCAATAGTTTTGTAATTATGACATTAACAAAGATAGATTTGCAAGCATAAACTCGGAAAATTTTTTAGATGGATATTTCACACATTATTGATGGATTGAATGAAGCACAACGCCAGGCGGTGACGCTGGAAGAGGTGCATGCCTTGATTTTAGCGGGGGCGGGCAGTGGCAAGACACGAGTATTGATTCACCGCATTGCGTGGTTGACGCAGGTGTTGGGCGCCTCTCCTTATAATGTGTTGGCGGTGACTTTTACCAATAAGGCGGCCAATGAGATGCGGGGGCGGATGGCACAGATGATTGGCAATCAGGCACAGCAGGTGACGATGGGGACTTTCCACGGTATTGCCTATCAATTGTTGCGACGCCACTATCGAGAGGCGAATCTACCGCAAAACTTTCAGATTTTGGATGCGGATGACCAAAAACGAGTGATTAAGCGGTTGCTGAAGTCGTTGGAATTAGATGAGGCACAGTATCCACATCGCCAAGTGCAGGCATTCATCAATGGTGAAAAAGAGGAGGGGCGGCGACCTCATCATATTGATGCGGGCTTTAACCCTTTTGTCAAGAAAATGGTGGAGATTTACCAAGCTTATGAGGAGCAGTGTCAGCGTTCTGGTCTGGTCGATTTTGCAGAGTTGTTATTGCGAGCGCATGAGCTGTGGTTAAAGCATTCAGAGGTGCTGGCGCATTATCAGCAACGCTTTCGCCATATTTTGGTGGATGAGTTTCAGGATACCAATAGTCTGCAGTATGCGTGGCTTCGAGTGCTAGCGGGCGGCACGGGCAAACTGTTTGTGGTGGGGGACGATGACCAGTCGATTTACGGTTGGCGAGGGGCGAAGATTGAAAATATCCGTCAGTTTGATCGAGATTTTTCTGATGTGGCGGTGATTCGTTTGGAGCAGAATTATCGTTCGACCAATACCATCTTAAAGGCGGCGAATGGCTTGATTGCCCACAATGAATCTCGCATGGGGAAAAATCTTTGGTCGGCGGGGGAAGAGGGAGAGCCGATTGAGATTTATGAGGCGTTTAATGAGGTGGACGAAGCTCGATTTGTCTGTCACCAGATAGAGAAGTGGTGTGAAGCGGGCGGCAGTCGAGATGAGGTGGCGGTGTTGTATCGTTCCAATGCCCAGTCTCGAGTGTTGGAGCAGGCACTGTTGCAGCAGCAGATTCCCTACCGAGTTTATGGCGGCTTGCGATTCTATGACCGTGCGGAGGTGCGGGATGTGTTGGCGTATTTGCGGTTGATTTTGAATCGAGCGGATGATGCCGCCTTTGAGCGGGTGCATAATCACCCACCCAGAGGCATCGGGGCAAAAACGGCGGATAAGATTCGCACCGTGGCACGGGAACAGCAGATTTCGCTGTGGGATGCGGCTCAGCAGTTGCTAGCACAAAAAGGGTTCACCCCAAGAGCAGGGACAGCAATACAGGGCTTTATGTCACTGATTGAGGATTTGGGGGACAAGGATACAGAAAGTCTGCAGGACTTGGTGATGCAGGTGATTAGTCGGTCAGGCTTGCAGTTGCATTTTGAAAAAGATACTTCCGAGCAGGGGCAGGGGCGGCTGGAGAACTTGGACGAGCTGATAAACGCCGTTGCCCAGTTTGAAACGCAGCAGCAAAAGGCACAAGCACAGGGCGACTTATCTGATGAGGTGCCGGATTTTGTTAGTGAAGCAGCGGCGATGGCGGATTTGGGCTTGGCAGAAGCGGAAGATGAGCATTTGCTTGCCGCCTTTTTGGCACAAGCGACGCTTGAGGCGGGTGAGCAGCAGGCGGATGAATGGGATTCGGCGGTGCAGCTCATGACGCTTCACGCCGCCAAAGGGTTGGAGTTTCCAAAGGTGATGATTGTTGGCATGGAGGAGGGGCTGTTTCCCTCACAACAGTCGCAAGAAGACCCCTTGAAGCTAGAAGAGGAGCGGCGGTTGGCGTATGTCGGGATTACCCGTGCGGAAAAATCTTTGACCTTGACTTATGCGATGCGTCGCCGTCTGCATGGCAGTGAGTTTTACCCCAAGCCGTCTCGGTTTTTAAAAGAGTTGCCTGAAGAGACAGTCCATTGGGTGCGGATGCAGAGCAGTGCTTCGGTACAGCCGACACAGTCAAGAGTCTCTTCTGGGTTTGGGGAGGAGCGATTGCAGGCGGCTTTACAGCAGCAGGCGGGGTTTATCCCTGGTGAAGCGGTGTTTCATCAGAAATTTGGTGAAGGGGTGGTGCTAGGGGTAGAAGGCAGTGGTGAACACGCTCGGATACAGATTGAATTTCAGCATGCAGGCACTAAATGGCTGGTGGCAGGCTATGCCAAATTGGAGAAACGCGCGTGCTGATGGTTGAACAGCTTTCTCGTTCGCCTTTTTTGGCGGAGGTGAGTTTTTCGCTAGCGACGGGGCAGGTTTATTGCTTGATGGGCCCTTCTGGGGTGGGTAAGTCGGTGCTGTTACGGGCTTTGGCTGATTTAGAACCGCATCGTGGGGAGGTCATTTGGCGTGGGCAGAAGCAATCTGCCATGCCCGCGCCTCAATGGCGACGCAAGGTGATGTGGTTTGGGGCAGAAACTGCTTGGTGGCATGATTCGGTACAGGCACACTTTGATGAAATTGCCCAGTGGCGTGTGCAAGTTGATCAAAGTTACGAAAACAACGCAGAAAAATCAGAAAAATCCCAAAATTCCCAGTCCTGCCTGTTTGCGGAGGACTTTCGGACGGATTTAGAGATGGGAATTGCCCGTTTAGGATTGACGATGCCGATTTTACAGAAGCCTGTTTGGCAGTTGTCGAGCGGGGAAAAGCAGCGCTTGGCGTTGTTGCGAGGCTTGTTATTACGCCCTGAAGTGCTATTGTTGGATGAGGTGACGGCGAATTTGGATGGAGAAAGTACGAAGCGAGTGGAAGCATGGGTGCAGGCGTTTGTGGCTGAGGGTGAGCGAACGGTATTGTGGGTGACGCATGATGTCGTGCAGGCGGCGAGATTGACCCAGCAGGTGTGGCATTTAGACAAAACAGGATTGCGGCAGGGATGAGCAAGTTTGTGGGGGTTTTGCCTGCAGAGGTGGCGTGGCAGGTGGGTGAAGATGGTAAGGCGGTACCTTGGTCGGCGGGGTTTGAGGATATTTACTTTAACCGTGCCTCAGGGTTGGCGGAAACCGATTATGTGTTTTTACAGCACAATGATTTGCCGCAAAGATTTAAGCAGGCAACAGGCACTTTTCGGGTCATTGAAACGGGCTTTGGCTCGGGATTGAATTTTTTATTGACCGCTCAACAGTGGCTGCAAGCGGCTCCTACTGAAGCGGTGTTGCATTATGTCTCGATTGAGCAGTTTCCGATGGCGGTGAGCGATTGGCAACGGGTGCATCAACAGTTTGCAGATCAACCGTTTTTTATGGAACTGTCTGAACAGTTGGCGCAGCAGTGGCCGTTTCGGCTGCCTGGTCGGCATGATGTGTGGTTAATGGAGGGGCGCATTCATTTGTCGTTGTGGTGGGGCGATGTGAATCGAGTATTGCCACAACTGCCTGATAATCTGCGAGCAGATGCGTGGTTTTTGGATGGGTTTGCACCGTCCAAGAATCCTGAGATGTGGCAGGAGATGCTTTTTAAGCAGATGGCTCGATTGAGTGGTGAGCAGACCACCTTTGCTACCTTTACCGCCGCAGGAATTGTACGGCGAGGCTTGCATGCGGCGGGGTTTGCGGTGCAGAAGGATAAGGGGTTTGGCAAAAAGCGGGAGATGCTATTTGGGCAGTTTGAGCCTGAACAGGCAATCTCTTACTTGAGTCAAACGCCTTGGTTCGCTTTGCCGCCTGCTTTGCCTGATGCCTTGCCGAAAACCGCTTTGGTGGTGGGGGCTGGGTTGGCGGGGGCGACACTGGCGTATGCCTTGGCCGAGGCGGGGTTTGCGGTCACGGTGCTGGAACAGGAGCCAACGCCTGCGGGGGCGGCAGGCAGCAGTGCATCGGGCAATGCGGCAGGGGCAATTCACCCTTTGGTGACGGCCGATTGGAATCTGCGGAGTCAGTTTTATCTGCAAGGCTATGAGGCGACTTTGCGTTGGCTAAAACCTTGGATTGAATCAGGTGAAGTGGAAGGCGATTTATCAGGCTTGGTGCAGCTGGCGGTGGAGCCGAAAATGCAGCAGCGATTGCAACAAGCGATAGAACGGGTGGGTTTGCCCGAGGATTTTGCTGTTTGGAAAACGGCAGCAGAATTAAAGGCATCGTTTGGTCTGGAGACGCCTTTTGATGGACTCTACTTTCCGCAAGCGGGCTGGGTGGTACCACGCAGTGTGGTCAATCGCTGTTTGCAACACCCGAATATCCAGTTGGTGACCGACTGTAAGGTGGAAGATTGGCAGCGAATGGATGAGGCGTGGCAAGTGAAGACGACGCAGGGTGTCTTTACGGCTTCGGTATTGGGTCTGACCACAGGCGCTTTGGCTGAGAAGGTGAATCAGCAATTACAAATGCCGATCCGTCCTGTGAAGGGACAGGTTTCTTCATTGGATGCTGTGCGCGTGGCGGAAAAGGCACGAGGCATTCAACCTGTGGTGACGCATCGGGGCTATTCGGTGTGGAAAAGAACGGCACAGGGGGATTTAAACAGCTTAGTCACAGGCGCAACTTTTGAAGCCCCCGATTTGTCTAAAATCCCCAGTCCCGAGGCAGATGATGAGAATATGAAGATGCTATTGGAGGCCTTGCCAGCCAGTATAAAGCCTTGTGATAGGGTGTCGGGGCGGGTGAGCTTTCGTCCCACCACGCCTGATCATTTGCCGATTTTGGGTGGCGTACCAGATGAGACATTTTTCCAAAAGCAGTATTTGAGTCAAAACGCCAGTAAAATGCCTAGACAGTTTCCACCGCAGCAGTATCAAACGGGGTTGGTGGTCTCTAATGGGCATGGTCCAAGGGGATTGATGTCGGTGTTTTTAGCGGCGGAAGAGATAGTGCGTCAACTGTTGGGGCAGGATTCATTATTAAGCGAGCCGACACGAATTGGCGTGCATCCAGCTAGGTTTAGGGTTCGTCAGTGGCGGCAGAGGCGGTAAAGATAAGTGTGATGTAGCGACTCAGCTCACCCTTTAAGTCTGGGCAGTTACAGTGTCAATTGAGTCGTTATAGTGTGATAACTGCTTGAGAATTCAAATGGTTTCATTTAAAGTGATGACTATTGAGAAGGAGGAGCTGAAGATGTCAATGCAGAAGAGGGTTTTGGGGGCTTTTTTAATGGGGGCGGTGATGACCCCTCTTTTTTTAGGTGGCTGCCAGAGTACACCGCCGAAGGCGGAACAAACGAGTGAACAGCCAGTATCGCTGTTGCCCGCTTGGTTAGAAAACCCAGTGACGACAGACACCCAAGCCGTTGGGATTGCGGATTTAGATCCCTCAAACCAAGCGGACTCAATTAAACGAGCCAAGCAGCAAGCCATTAAACAGCTGGATACGCGTTATCAAAAAGCATTTGTAAAACTTTATTCACAAATTTTTAGTGAGAATCAAAAAGGGTTAGCCCCTTTATCATTTTTGGAAAGAAAAACCCTTAATGAGGTTAAAAAGCACCTTCCTGCCGTGCCAGGCCCTGAATATGAAGTGGTCGACTTTTATGCAGATACTAAAGCGCAAAAGATGGCGGTTTTAGTTAAAAGAAAAGCGGTTTCAGTGGAAAATATCAAGCAACACTTTGCGCAACGGGATGCAGATTTGTGGCATTATCTGCATGTGAGCGAAAAGGGATCGCGCTTAAAACAGCTCATTGCGTTAATGCCCGTTGTGAAAGATTTGCTTCAAATGGCGAGATTGCAAGCCGCCTATCAAGTGATGACAGGGGAGCCTTTGCAGTATAAAGACCCTCATCTAGTCTCTATTTACAAGCAGCAGATTACGAAGTTATTTGATAACTTTTCTGTTTCTTTTGAAGCGTTGGATGCGGGCTCGGTTAATTATGATGAGTCATTGTTCAGTGCCTTGCAGAAAAATGGCTTAAATGTGAGCAGTATGATGCCTGATTTGACCATTCGCTATTATTTAGAAAAAGAGGCGATGCCGGCGAAGAAAGGTGGTGTAAAAGTCAGTGTGACTGGAGACTATGAAATGGTCAATGAGCTTGGAAAACGCTTTGCCGTCTTGAATTTGACCACCACAGGAGAAGGCAAGAAAGAGGCTGAAGCGGTTCAGCAGGCGATTGAAAAACAAGGTGCCCCGATTGTTAATCAGATTGTAAAGCAGTTGGCGGTGGCTAAGCAGTTGTGATTGAAGTAAAATAGGCGCAATTTTTTAAAAGGTGGATCGTAACGACTCAGCTCACCCCTGAAATCCGCCACTTCTGCGTTGGAAAATGGTCATTTACGGAACGAATATTTTCCGCCTTAAATTGACGAATTTCAGGGGCAATCTGAGTAGTTACGGTGTCAACTGAGTAGTTAGGTGAATATTGATATGTTAAAAAAATGGGTATTAGGCGCAAGTTTGTTGATGGGGACTTCTGTTGCAATGGCTGATTATGCAACGGGTCAAGCAGGTGGAAGTGTGGATCTTTCGGATACGGTCGCACATTTTGGAGTCTTTTCTTTAAAAGAGACGGCCGTGGATGTGACACGAGTCAGTGCGGGTTTTCTGTATAACGAGCCTGGCGATAAAATGTTGGATGCGGCGATTCAAGTGAACCGCAAGGGGCTGACAGATAATGAGAACCTTGAATTTGGTGTCAAAGCCAAAGCCTTTTATTTAAATCAACATACGACAAATAATGATGGATTTGGTTTGATGTTAGGGGTGACGGGGCGTTACTGGATGCCAACAGAGATGCCTTCGGCTGTGTTTGCGGAAATTTTACATGCGCCACAAATTGTTACAGGTGGAAAAGCTGATGATGTGACAGAAATGTTGGTGCGCGCAGAGCTTCGAATTTTACCTAAAGTGAATGCTTATATTGGCTATCGCTATTTAGGTGCAAACTTTTCAGGTGTTTCAAGCACCTATGAATTAGACTCGAATGTCCATATCGGGGTGTCAGTCGGCTTCTAGTAGGATTTAGGAGAAGGCTAGATAAGTCACAAACCTGCTTCGGCAGGTTTTTTTATGGGGATTTATGGACTAAAGCCAGGGATCTGGCTTGGATCGACTTCGTCAATTTGTTCAGGTTTGAGGTATTGTTTAGCGTAGTCTAAATAGACTTTTTCACGAACAAAAATATCAAACAGATCCGGATCAATATGCCCCTCTTTTTTGAGGAAGCCAAGAATGCGTAAGCTCTCAGAAAGAGTTTTGGCTTTTTTATAGGGGCGGTCACCTGCGGAAAGGGCTTCAAAAATATCGGCAATTCCCATTATTCGTGCAGGAATGGAGAGTTGTTCTCGTTTTAAGTGGTTGGGATAGCCTTTGCCGTCCATGCGCTCATGATGGCCGCCAGCATATTCAGGCACTCGTTGAAGTTCTTTTGGGAAGGGGAGCATGTTGAGCATATGGATGCTGATGGCAGCGTGGCTTTCCATGATTTTTCGCTCTTCATCATTGAGTGTGCCTCTTTTAATCTGGAGGTTGCGCTTCTCATCCTCTGTGAGTAGAGAGGCGGTTTCGCCTTCTAATGTCTGATAGGTTTGTTCATAAATCCCTTCTACAAAAGCTTCATCTGCTTCTTCTAAAAACTCTCCCCCAGCATTGATATTTTCAAGTCTTTGGAAAGTGTGTTGATAGGCTTCTAAAATTGTCTGCTGGGTTGCTTCTGGGATATCGGCTTGAGCGACCATTTCTTGATAAGCCTTTAAGGTGAGACGAGTTTTAACGAGTTCAATACGGTCAAATAGGGTTTCTAATTTGGTGGATTTGTCCATGATATAGTCTGGAATGGCCAGTTTACCCGCATCATGTAGCCAAGCCGCTGTACTCAGCTCATAATAATCATTTTCATCCATATGAAAATCTTTGAGTGAACCATAATCCACACGATCGGCTGCTTTTGCGAGCATCATGGTAATCACGGGAACTCTTTGGCAGTGTTTGCCTGTGTAGGGGGATTTTTTATCTATCGTGTCAGCAATCAGTTCAGAGAAGGAAGTGAATAGGTTTTTATGCTCATCAATCAATGCCTTATTGGTGAGGGCAATGGACGCCTGAGAAGCTAAGGACTTTGCTAAACTCTCGGCAGCTTGATCAAAAGGTATCACTTCATTGTGATCATTCTTTGCGTTGATGAGTTGCAAAACCCCAATGATGGTTCCTTCAAAGTTTTTGAGTGGAATGGCGAGCATCGATTGTGTTCGGTAATGCATTTTTTTATCAAATGCTAAGGCACCACTGAAATCAAATTTGTCTGATTGATAGATATCTGGAATGTTGACGGCTTCTCCTTTATTGGCGACATAAGCAGCCACAGCAGAGAGGTTCTCTTGTCTATTATCATTTTTTAAGGGGATAGGAGGAATAGGCACTTCTGGTGTGAAGATGCCACCCATCTGGATATTGAGGGTGTCATTTAGCACCACATCAAAGTGTAACTGTCCATTTTGAACCCGATAGAGGGTTCCTCCATCTGCATTGGTGAGCGATTTTGCTCCCTGTAAGATATTGCTAAGCAGGCGGGTGGTGTTCGTTTCTGCTGAAAGAGCAATCCCAATTTCATTTAGGGCTTCAATTTTTTGGTAGATAGAGTTAGGCATTTGCGAGATCTTTAAGGAGG
>Ga0256829_1001261_pt1 | contig 21390 bp, 16 predicted proteins | sample 131447metaG_FD_185979 | JGI IMG/M metagenome (GOLD analysis project Ga0256829, IMG submission 185979) | Hydrothermal vent microbial communities from Lau Basin, Pacific Ocean - 131-447 | ecosystem: Environmental > Aquatic > Marine > Hydrothermal vents | place: Pacific Ocean: Lau Basin | collected...
TGAAACTGCCCGTCGCGGCAATGCCTTTGCTATGTTCGGCATGGGCATCGCTGCGCTGGTCACGCTGCAACTGGAGGCTGTACAGAATTATGCCTGGATTGTGGCTGCAGTTGCTGTCGGCGGTTTGATTGGCGGCGCTACCGCACGCAAGGTGCCGATGACGCATATGCCGCAGACGGTGGCCTTTATGCATTCACTGGTGGGGCTGGCGGCCGTGCTGATTGCCGTATCCGCTTTTCTTGATCCGGTATCCTACGGTATTGCCAACGCGCATGGCGGTCTGTATCTAGCCAGCCGCATTGAATTGTTCTTCGGTACCTTTATTGGTGCCATTACCTTTACCGCCTCGTTGATTGCTTTTGGTAAGCTGCAGGGGCTGCTTTCGGGTAAACCGCTGGTATTTGCCGGTCAGCATTGGCTGAACCTGATATTGGCGATAATCATGATTACTGCCGGTATTCTGTTTTGTGTTATGCAGACGGCGGTCCCGTTCTTGATCATGCTGGCTATAGCGATGGTGTTGGGCGTGTTGTTGATTGCGCCGATTGGCGGCGCCGATATGCCGGTTATCGTCTCCATGTTAAACTCATATTCCGGTTGGGCTGCAGCCGGCATCGGTTTTACCCTGGGTAATAACATGCTGATTGTCGCAGGCGCGTTGGTCGGCTCATCCGGCGCGATCCTGTCTTATATTATGTGCAAGGCGATGAATCGCTCTTTGTTCAATGTATTGCTCGGTGGTTTTGGCGGAGATGCCGCTACTGGCGGCGGCGCTGCTATTGGTGAGAGGCCGGTGCACAGCGGGGCAGCTGAAGATGCTGCCTTTCTGCTGAAAAATGCCCGTTCGGTGGTGATTGTGCCCGGTTACGGTCTGGCTGTCGCGCGCGCCCAGCATGTGTTAAAAGAATTGGTGGATGTGCTGCTTAAGATGGACGTGAATGTGAAGTTTGCCATCCATCCGGTAGCAGGCCGTATGCCCGGCCATATGAATGTGCTGCTGGCTGAAGCGGATGTGCCCTATGATATTGTCTATGAAATGGATGAGATCAATCCGGAATTTTCCGATACCGATGTGGCTCTGGTGATTGGCGCCAATGATGTGATCAATCCGGCGGCGAAATCCGATCCATCCAGTCCGATTTACGGCATGCCGATTCTCGATGCGGGCAAGGCTGAGCATATTATCGTGATCAAGCGCTCTCTTGCGCCCGGCTATGCAGGCCTGGACAATGATCTGTTCTATATGGACAAGACGATGATGCTCTTCGCCGATGCCAAGAAAGCATGTGAAAGCATGTTACAGATGCTGGATTGATAGAGCGATGACCATTCAGTTTGAGCCTGGGGGCAAGCGGAACGGCTGTTGTGTGGACAGACCCGGTGAACGAGCCGTAACCGTAACATCAATCAGAGGCAAGGTAGTTTGCCACGGGATATGACAGAGGTGTCTTACCTCATGAAGTGAAGGGAGTATTCAGTTATACGATTATAAGCAAACCATACGCTATCGCGAGTTTGTCACACACGATCAGACAGGGCCTGAACATGAATAATCTCGACTAGTGGTCATGAACTACGCATACAGTGCAGTCAGAAATGGATTGCAGAAATCGGGTTGACAGCTGGAATAAGCGACACTATGGTTCGCGACCCTTCGCCGGCGCCTCTTTTCGGGATGCTGCCAGTCTGGTGAAAGTTTTAATGAGGTAACCATGCCAACAGTCAATCAGTTGATTCGCAAGTCGCGCAAAGACAAGCGCAAAATCAACAAGGTTCCAGCCTTGCAGGCTTGCCCGCAGCGCCGCGGCGTTTGTACGCGTATATATACGACTACGCCGAAGAAGCCGAACTCAGCCTTGCGTAAAGTGGCGCGTGTCCGTCTGACCAATGGTCAGGAAGTCACTGCCTATATTCCGGGTGAGGGTCATAAGCTGCAGGAACACTCGGTTGTGCTGATTCGTGGCGGCCGTGTAAAGGATTTGCCGGGCGTGCGTTACCATATTCTGCGTGGTGTTTTGGATACGACGGGTGTTGATGGCCGTAAACAGGCCCGCTCGAAGTATGGCGCCAAGCGTCCGAAGTAAGAGAGGAATAAGATATGCCACGTAAAGGTCCCGTTAGCCGTCGTCCGATTACTCCGGATGCAAAGTTTGGCGACAGCAAGGTTTCAATTGTCATTAATAAAGTCATGCTCGACGGCAAGAAGAATATTGCTGAAGCCATTGTTTATGAAGCCATGGATATTGCCGCGCAGAAGACCAACGCTGAAGCGTTGACGGTTCTGCATCAGGCGCTGGAGGCGGTGCGTCCGCAGGTGGAAGTAAAATCACGCCGCGTGGGTGGTGCAACCTATCAGGTGCCAATTGAGGTGTCTGATCGTCGTCAGCAGTCGCTGGCTGTGCGCTGGTTGGTAGAGTTTTCGCGCAAGCGCTCCGAGCACACCATGGCCGAACGTCTGGGTAATGAAATCGCCGACTCGATCAATGAGCGCGGCGGCGCATTCAAGAAGCGCGATGAGACGCATCGTATGGCAGAAGCCAATAAGGCATTCTCCCACTTCCGCTGGTGAGCAGTTTTTAATAGTCAGGCGACAGCCTGACACTTAAAAAGACACAAGGTCTTTTTAACGTTCTTTCAAATTTGATGGTAAAGGAGTGACGACGTGGCTCGTAAGACCCCGCTGGATCGTGTACGCAACATCGGTATTATGGCTCATATTGACGCTGGTAAAACTACTGCGACTGAGCGTATTCTTTTCTACACTGGCGTCAGCCATAAGATTGGCGAAGTGCATGACGGCGCTGCCACCATGGATTGGATGGCGCAGGAGCAGGAACGCGGCATCACCATTACCTCTGCTGCCACAACCTGCCAGTGGAAAGACCATCAGATCAATATTATTGACACCCCCGGCCATGTGGATTTCACCATTGAAGTAGAACGCTCTCTGCGCGTGCTCGATGGCGCCGTTGGCGTGTTCTGCGCTGTGGGCGGTGTGCAGCCTCAGTCCGAAACAGTCTGGCGTCAGGCAGACAAATACCATGTTCCGCGTGTCGCATTTGTCAATAAAATGGATCGTACCGGTGCTGACTACTTCAATGTGATTGAAGAGATCCGCGAGCGACTGGGGCACAATGCTGTTGCATTGAATATCCCGATTGGCGCTGAAGAACATTTCCAGGGCGTGGTTGATCTGGTATCCATGAAGGCGATCGTCTGGAAAGATGAAGCAATGGGGGCGATGTACGAAGTTCAGGATATTCCGGCAGACTTGCAGGAAATCGCTGAAGAACGTCGTGAACTGTTGCTGGACGCCGTATTGGTGAGGGATGAAGAGCTGATGATGGCTTACCTTGAGGGTGAGGCGGTTGACGAAGAGGCGCTGAAGGTATGTATTCGTCAAGCTGTTCTGGATATCAGCGTGATCCCTGTGCTGGCCGGTACTGCCTTCAAGAACAAGGGCGTACAGACGCTGTTGGATGCCGTAGTTGATTATTTGCCCGCGCCGATTGATGTGCCTGCGATCAGGGGCGTGTGTCCGGATAGCGATGAGGCCGATGTGCGTCAGTCTTCGGATGAAGAGCCATTCTCTGCGCTGGCCTTCAAGGTGATGACCGATCCGTTTGTTGGTACGCTGACATTCTTCCGTGTTTACTCCGGCGTAGCTGAAGCCGGGACGTATGTGATCAACTCCACCAAGGGTAAGAAGAAAGAGCGTCTGGGGCGTATTCTGCAGATGCATGCCAATGACCGCTCCGAGATCAAGGAAGTGCGCGCTGGTGATATTGCCGCCGCTGTGGGTTTGAAATCTACGACTACCGGCGATACGCTTTGTTCTATAGGCGAACCGATTATTCTTGAGCGTATGGAATTCCCTGAGCCGGTGATCTCGGTAGCTATTGAGCCGAAGACCAAGGCTGATCAGGAGAAGATGGGCGTTGCGCTGGGCCGTCTGGCTGCAGAAGATCCATCTTTCCGCGTGCGTACCGACGAAGAAACCGGTCAGACTATTATTTCTGGCATGGGTGAGTTGCATCTGGAAATTCTCGTTGATCGTATGAAACGTGAATTCAGCGTAGAAGCCAATGTTGGCAAACCTCAGGTTGCCTACCGCGAAACCATCCGCGCCAAGACCAAAGCGGAAGGTAAGTTTGTCCGTCAGTCCGGTGGTCGTGGTCAGTATGGTCATTGTTGGCTGGAGATTGAGCCATTGGAAGTCGGCGGTGGCTTCGAGTTTATCGACAAGATTTCAGGCGGTTCGATTCCGCGCGAATATATTCCGGCTGTCGGTAAGGGCGCGGAAGAAGCAATGCAGAACGGCGTATTGGCCGGTTACCCGATGGTTGACGTGCGTGTAACGGTTGTCGACGGCTCATACCATGATGTTGATTCCAACGAAATGGCATTCAAGGTTGCCGGTTCCATGGGCTTCCGCGCCGGTTGCGCGCAGGCCAAGCCGGTCATTCTTGAGCCGATTATGGAAGTGGAAGTCGTTACACCTGAAGATTACATGGGTGATATCGTCGGTGATTTGAACCGTCGTCGTGGTCGTATTCTGGGCATGGAGGCGCGCGGTAACGGTAAAGTTATCGAGGCGGAGGTTCCGTTGTCCGAGATGTTCGGCTACTCAACCACCGTACGATCGATGTCTCAGGGGCGCGCTACCTACACCATGCAGTTTAAACATTATGAAGAGGTTCCAAATAACATTGCGCAAGAAATCATTGCGGCAGTTAAGGGTTGAAGGAGTAAATCATGGCAAAGGAAAAGTTTGAGCGTAACAAACCGCACGTTAATATTGGAACCATCGGTCACGTCGATCATGGCAAGACGACATTGACTGCTGCAATCACCAAGGTTCTGTCTCTGACCGGCGGTGCCGTGTTCAAGGATTATGGCGACATTGACGGAGCTCCGGAAGAGCGCGAGCGCGGTATTACCATTTCGACTGCCCACGTAGAGTATGAGACGGAAGCGCGTCACTACGCTCATGTGGATTGCCCCGGCCATGCGGATTATGTGAAGAACATGATTACCGGCGCAGCGCAGATGGATGGCGCGATTCTGGTTGTATCGGCTGCCGATGGCCCGATGCCGCAGACCCGTGAGCATGTGCTGCTGGCCAAGCAGGTGAATGTTCCTTATATGGTGGTGTTCTTGAACAAGGCCGACATGGTGGATGATGAAGAGCTGATGGAACTGGTTGAGATGGAAGTGCGCGAGCTGCTGGACTCCTACGGTTTTCCGGGCGATGACACGCCGATCATCCGCGGTTCTGCACTGAAGGCGCTGGAAGGCGACGATTCTGAAATCGGTTCCCAGGCAATCCTTGAACTGATGAAGGCTGTGGATGACTATATTCCCGTGCCTGTGCGTCCGATCGACAGGCCATTCCTGATGCCGATTGAAGATGTGTTCTCTATCTCCGGTCGTGGTACTGTGGTCACCGGTCGTATTGAGCTTGGCGTGGTCAAGGTTGGCGACGAAATCGAAATTGTTGGCGTTAAGCCTACAGTCAAGACAACCTGTACCGGCGTTGAGATGTTCCGCAAGCTGCTGGATCGTGGTGAAGCAGGCGACAACGTTGGCGTATTGCTGCGCGGCACCAAGCGTGAAGATGTTGAGCGTGGTCAGGTGCTGGCCAAGCCGGGTTCCATTACCCCGCACACCACCTTCAAGGCCGAGGCATACATCCTGACCAAGGAAGAAGGCGGTCGTCATACTCCGTTCTTCAATGGCTATCGTCCGCAGTTTTACTTTCGTACGACTGACGTGACCGGATCTGTAACGCTGCCGGAAGGCACCGAAATGGTGATGCCCGGCGATAATATCTCAATGGATGTTGAATTGATTACCCCGATCGCGATGGATAAAGAGCTGCGTTTTGCCATCCGTGAAGGTGGTCGTACGGTCGGCGCTGGCGTCGTTACCGATATTAGTAAGTAAGAAAATATTGAAATGTGCAGCGGTGGCAGGTTTTCCTGCTGCCGCTTTGCCGTCACTGGAGAATGGGAAATGCGTGATTTGTTGGCTTTGGCTTGCCCGGAATGCAAGCGCCGTAACTACACAACAGATAAGAATAAACGCACAACGACCGACAAACTGGAGCTGAGAAAATATTGCCGCTTTTGTCGTAAGCATACGCTGCATAAAGAAACGAAGATCGGTAAGTAACCGGACTAGGCCAGTAGCTCAATTGGTAGAGTACCGGTCTCCAAAACCGGGTGTTGGGGGTTCGAAGCCCTCCTGGCCTGCCAGACCCAGCGTATGAAAAGATTAGAGGAGCTTAGCTATGAGTCGTGTCGCAGATATGCGTAAGTTCATGAGTGAAGTGAAGGTCGAAGCCAAAAAGGTGACGTGGCCTGAGCGCAGAGAGACATTGCAGTCAACACTGATGGTATTTGTTATGGTGGTCTTTATCGCACTGTTTCTGTGGGTGGTTGACTCATCTCTCAGTTGGCTTGTGCGGCAGGTGATCTAATGACCATGCGTTGGTATGTCGTACAAGTGTATTCTAACTTTGAAGACAAAGTGGAGCATATGCTGCGAGAGAATGCTGAGCGTGCCGGATTGGCCGATAAATTCGGTCAGATTCTGGTCCCTCGCGAGGAAGTGATTGAGCTGAAGGAAGGTCAGAAGGTGACTTCACAGCGCAAATTTTTTCCCGGTTATATTCTCGTGGAAATGGAAATGAATGATGATACATGGCATGTAGTTAAGGATACGCGCCAGGTTAGCGGATTTTTGGGTGCAGATAACAATCCCAAGCCGATGCCACAGCGTGAAGTGGATGCGCTGATCCGTCAGATTGAAGAGGGTATTGAGCGTCCAAAGCCGAAGGTAATGTTTGATATTGGCGAAGCAGTACGTGTCATAGACGGTCCCTTTGCCTCATTCAACGGCGTGGTTGAAGAAGTGATGGAGGACAAGTCTAAGTTGAAGGTCAGTGTCTCTATTTTCGGTCGTCCTACGCCTGTGGAGTTGGAATATATCCAGGTAGAAAAAGGTTGATGGTTTGAGTAACGTCGGATAAGTCCTCAAGCCTAAGCCTTGATGGTAGTGGTTTTGCTGGCTTAACAGGCAAGAAACCTGCACAGGGAGTGAAGGTTTTACCGCAAAGAATGCGGAAGCAGGGCCGGAGAATCGGCCTGCGAATAAAGGTGAACGGCATGACGCCCGCAGCTGGTTGGAGATATCATATTATGGCAAAAAAACTATCCAAGATTATAAAGCTGCAGGTGCCTGCAGGTTCTGCAAACCCGGCGCCGCCGGTTGGCCCGGCCCTTGGCCAGGCTGGCGTCAATATTATGGAGTTCTGCAAGGCATTTAATGCCAAGACACAGGAAATGGAAAAGGGTCTTACCTTGCCTGTCGTTATTAGCGTTTATGCTGACCGTTCTTTTGACTTCATCATCAAAACGCCGCCGGCAGCAGTACTGTTGCTGAAGGCAGCCAAGCTTGCCAAGGGCAGCGCCGAGCCAAACAAAAACAAAGTCGGCAAGGTGACCAGCGCCCAGATCCGCGAGATCGCAGAAACTAAAATGCCCGACTTAAATTGCTATGATGTTGAAGCAGGCATGCGCATTGTTGAAGGTACGGCCCGTTCAATGGGTCTGGTAGTTGAAGGTTAAGGGGCGAAAAATGGCTAAATTAACGAAACGTATGAAAGCTTCCCGTGAACAGGTACCTGCCGGAACAGTAAGCAAGGAACAGGCAATTGCAGCAGTTCAGGCGCAACCCGTGGCCAAGTTTGATGAGTCCATTGATGTTGCCGTGAAACTGGGTGTTGATCCGCGTCATGCCGATCAGATGGTGCGCGGCTCGGTTTCTCTTCCTCATGGCACAGGCAAGACCGTACGCGTTGCCGTATTCGCCAAGGGCGCCAAGGCAGAAGAAGCTACGGCAGCAGGCGCCGATATTGTTGGCGCGGATGACCTGGTGGAGAAGGTTCAGGGTGGATTTATGGACTTTGACCGTGTTGTTGCTACGCCGGATATGATGGCGCAGGTTGGTCGTTTGGGACGTGTGCTAGGACCCCGTGGTTTGATGCCCAATCCCAAGTTGGGTACGGTCACGATGGATGTCACCAAAGCTGTTTCCGCCATCAAGGCCGGCCAGATTGAAGTGCGCGTGGACAAGGCAGGCGTTATCCACGCTCCCTTCGGACGTCGCTCCTTTGATACTGTTAAATTATCCGAAAACCTCGACGCATTGTTGCATGAATTGAACCGAATGAAGCCTGCATCGTCCAAGGGCCGCTACATGCTGCGTATGTCGATAGCATCGACCATGGGCGCAGCCGTACGCATCGATGAAACAACCCTGTAATAATAGGCGCTTTCCGCCTGATGATTGCAGAAGAGGCCTCTGACTCAGGGGTTTTGAAATAGTTTGACCATTTGGTCATGTGCGAAAGCACGAAAGAATCGGCAGAATCTGACCTGCTTACAGGCTGGGAAATGCCGAAAAAACGATCCGTCCAAGACTGCTGGAGCCGCAACGTAAGGCGTGGCTTAATCGGGGAAGCCCATCCCGCATAGATGGAGTGCAAGCTCACTTGCGCGGATCGAATTAGCAAGGGGGTAAATGTGAAAAAGAATGACAAGCAGCGCATCGTCGATGAACTTCATGCTGCCTGGTCTGAATCTACTGCTGGCGTAGTGGCACAGTATCGCGGTCTGGCTGTTTCCGAGATGGGAACGCTCAGGCGCCAATTACGCGAGGCGGGTGTGTCACTGCAGGTTGTCAAGAACACATTGGCGCGCCGGGCAGCAACAGGTACGGGCTTTAAGGTGGCTGAAGAGCTTTTCACCGGACCGGTGGCCATTGCGTATGGTACTGAGCCTGTGGGCATGGCTAAAGCCGTTTCTGATTTCGCCAAGGCGCATAAGTCGTTAGAAGTCAGAGGTGGCGTACTCGATGGTAAACTGATCGACGTTCAGGGTATTACTGTTCTGGCAAGCTTGCCTTCGCGTGAAGTTCTGTTGTCCAAATTGTTGGGCAGCATGCAATCGCCAATCTCCGGCTTCGTTCGTACGCTGGCTGAAGTACCGGCTTCATTTGTACGTACGTTGGCAGCGATCCGCGATCAGAAAAAAGCTGCATAAATAACATTTGCAAATCTAATTTAATCAAAAGCAAGAGGAGCTTAACATGGCAATCACAAAAGAAGAACTGATCGTAGCAATTGAGTCTATGACTGTATTGGAGCTGTCCGAACTGGTCAGTGCTCTGGAAGAAAAATTCGGTGTATCTGCGGCTGCGCCAGTAGCAATTGCTGCGGGACCAGCTGCGGGCGGCGTAGCTGAAGCTGCTGAAGAGAAGACTGAATTCGACGTTATTCTGGCATCTATCGGCGACAAGAAAATTCAGGTAATCAAGGCAGTGCGTGAAGCAACCGGGCTGGGTCTGAAAGAGGCCAAGGCAGTTGTTGACGGCGCTCCCGGAGCAGTAAAGGAAGCTGTTTCCAAAGACGATGCGGAAGCACTGAAGGCCAAGCTGGAAGAAGCAGGCGCAACCGTAGAACTGAAGTAAGCTCGACTTGCTTCGCATATACGTTTAATGATCGAGGTTGGTCCCCGGTGGTGAAAGCTACCGGGGCTCGGCCTTTTTAGCTGTTTTCAGTAAACTAGTTCTTCAGAGGTTATCATGGCCAAGCAAGCTTCATTAAAACGAATCCGCAAGAATTTTGGCAGCATCGAGTCGCCAATAAGTATGCCTAATATGCTGCAATTGCAGACTGAGTCCTACCACGAATTTGTCGGTTATGGCGAAGCGGTTAATGATTCGCGTCTATCCACGGTTTTTCAGACAGTATTTCCTGTGCGCGATTATGCAGGCAATGCAGAACTGTCATTTGAAGGGTTGGAATATAGCCCGCCCCGTTATGACCAGGATGAATGTCGTCGCCGCGATCTTACCTTTGCCTTGCCTGTTAAGGTGAAGTTGCGTTTGAAAATTTTTGAAGCTGAAGTCGAACGTCGCGTCAAGCGCAAAGTGAAAGAAGTCCGTGATCAGTCCGTCTATATGGGTGAGATCCCGTATATGACCGAGTACGGATCTTTTATTATCAATGGTACCGAGCGTGCCATTGTCTCCCAGATGCATCGTTCTCCAGGCGTGTTTTTTGATCATGACAAGGGTAAAACTCATTCATCAGGGAAGTTCCTGTTCAAGGCGCGCGTGATCCCCTACCGTGGTTCCTGGCTGGATTTTGAATTTGACTCCAAGGATAAGGTGCATTTCCGTATAGATTTGCGTCGCAAGATGCCTACCGGTGTCCTGCTCAAGGCCCTCGGCCTGTCCACACAGGATATCCTTGATCGTTTTTATCAACGTCGGACCTATCGTTTCAGCAAGGCGGGCGTGCAGGTGAAGTTTGAAGCGGACAAGCTGTTAGGCACACGTGCTGTGACAGCGATTAAGCTCGGTAGCAAGACGATCGTTGCCGAAGGCAAGAAATTCACTCAGCTGGCGATCAAACGTTTATTGGAAGCGGATGTGAAGTGGATTGATGTGCCGATCGAAAGCATGATTGGTGAGGTGGCTGCTGAACCAATTATGGTCGATGGCGGTGAAATTCTCATTGATCATAATCAGGAGCTGACAGAAGATTCTATTTCCGCATTGCAGGGCGCCGGAATTAAACAGCTGGAATGTTTGTTGATTGATGCATCCGTACGTGGCCCGTGGCTGGCGGATACGTTGCGTATGGATATGGTGCAATCGCGTGAAGAGGCGCGCGTTGAAATCTATCGTATGATGCGTCCTGGCGAGCCTCCGACGGTGGAGACAGCCAAGGCCTTGTTTGAATCATTGTTTTATGATGCTTCCCGTTATGATCTGTCCCGTGTCGGCCGTATGAAGTTAAATTCCCGCCTGGGTATCAGCGATGCCGATGTGCCGCTGGATAACGGCACGCTGCGCAATGAGGATATTCTGTTAACGCTGGATACGCTACTGAGCCTGCGCGACGGTATCGGTGAGGTCGATGATATTGATCACCTGGGTAACCGTCGTCTGCGTTCGGTAGGTGAGTTGCTGGAGAACCAGATTCGTATAGGACTTGTGCGTATGGAGCGCGCTATCCGTGAACGCCTGACATCCGGTGACCTGACTGAGATGATGCCGTCCGATGTAGTCAATGCCAAACCGCTGATAGCGTCGGTGAAAGAGTTTTTTGGTTCATCGCAGCTGTCCCAGTTCATGGATCAAACCAATCCGCTTTCAGAAGTGACCCATAAACGCCGTCTTTCCGCTTTGGGGCCCGGTGGCCTCTCGCGTGAACGCGCAGGCTTTGAGGTTCGCGACGTGCATCCGACCCATTATGGACGGCTGTGCCCGATTGAAACGCCTGAAGGTCCGAATATCGGTCTGATTAACTCGCTGGCAACGTACGCCAAGGTCAACGATTTTGGTTTCATCGAGTCGCCGTACCGCAAGGTCATTGATGGCAAGGCGACCGATATAGTTGACTATCTGTCGGCTATTGATGAAAGCGAGCCGATCATTGCTCAGGCTAATGCATTGCTGGATGACGAAGGTTGTTTTTCTGCCGACCTGATTCAGTGTCGGCAAGGCGGCGAGTTTATTATGGCTACTCCGGATCAAATTGATTATATGGATGTATCGCCATCACAGGTGGTTTCCGTTTGCGCCGGTCTGATTCCGTTCCTTGAGCATGATGATGCAAATCGTGCGCTGATGGGTTCAAATATGCAGCGTCAGGCCGTACCGCTGTTGCGTTCAGAAAAGCCGCTGGTTGGTACCGGTATGGAAGCGCCGCTGGCGCGTGACTCAGGTGTATCGCAGGTCGCACGCCGTGGCGGCCTTATTGAGCGTGTCGACGGTGAGCGCATCGTGGTTCGTGTGGGTGAAGATGAGCAGGTGGAAGGCGAACCTGGCGTAGATATCTATCGTCTGTTCAAATATCGCCGTTCCAATCAGAATACTTGTTTTAACCAGCGTCCGCTGGTGAAAATGGGCGACAAGGTTGTCAAGGGTGATATTATCGCTGATGGGCCGAGCACTGATATGGGTGAGTTGGCGCTTGGTCGTAACGTGCTGGTGGCTCTGATGCCCTGGCGCGGCTACAACTTTGAGGATGCGATTGTCATATCCGAGAAGTTGGTGCGTGATGATGTGTACACCTCGATCCATATTGAGGAGTTTGAATGCGTATCGCGTGATACCAAGCTGGGCTCTGAAGAAATCACCCGCGATATTCCGAATGTTAGTGAAGATGCGCTGCGCTATCTGGATGATTGCGGTATTGCCTATGTTGGCGCGGAAGTGAAGCAGGGTGATATTCTGGTAGGCAAGGTTACGCCCAAGGGTGAATCGCAGCTGTCTCCGGAAGAGAAGCTGTTGCGTGCTATCTTCGGTGAGAAAGCATCGGATGTGCGCGATACATCGATGCGCGTCAAACCGGGCGAAGAAGGGGTGGTTGTTGATGTTCAGGTCTTTACCCGCCGCGGCGATGAGAAAGATGAGCGCGCCAAGGCGATTGAAGAGACCAGTATTGAACAGCTGTATGCAGATAAGGAAGAAGAGCGCCGTATTCTGGAAGGTAATGCTAGAAGCCGTCTGCGGGCGCTGGTTGTTGGTCAGATTGCAGCCACCTTCAAGGGTCTTAATCGTGGGGCAACAATCAGTGCTACGGATGTTGAGGCAATGAGCTTGCGCGATCTATCCGGCGTTTCCGTCGATAATGATACTGTCAATGAGAAGATAGCGGAAATCCTTGAGTCCATGGACAAGGAACGCTCTCGTCTGGAATCGCGTTTTGAGCAGAAGGTTGCCAAGGTTCGTGAGGGCTCTGAACTCAAGCCTGGCGTGATCAAGGTGGTTAAGGTGTTTGTGGCGGTGAAGCGGAAGCTGCAGCCGGGCGACAAGATGGCCGGCCGCCATGGTAACAAGGGCGTGATTTCAATTATCGTGCCGGAAGAAGACATGCCGTATACGGCAGACGGTACGCCGGTCGAAATTTGTTTGAATCCGCTGGGCGTGCCTTCACGTATGAATATCGGTCAGATTTTCGAGATTCATATGGGTTGGGCAGGGCATGAACTGGGCAAGCGCATTGCTGAGCAGATGCGTGCGCAGGTTGGTTTGGACAAAATACGTACCTTCCTGCTGGATATTTATGCCGAAGATAAAACGGCATGTCGTCAAATCGGCGAAATGAATGACGCTGAACTGGTGGAGTTGTCAAATAATCTTAAGGATGGCGTGCCGATTGCGACGCCGGTGTTTGATGGTGCGCATGAAGCAGATATTGTGCGCATGCTGAAACTTGCCGGGTTGCCGGAAAGCGGTCAGACGATCCTGTATGACGGTCGTACCGGTGAAGCGTTTGATCGTCCGATCACCATTGGTCAAATGTACATTCTTAAGTTACATCACCTGGTGGACGAGAAGATCCATGCCCGTTCAACCGGCCCATACTCACTGGTCACGCAGCAGCCGTTGGGTGGTAAGGCGCAGTTTGGTGGCCAACGTTTTGGTGAGATGGAAGTGTGGGCGCTGGAAGCTTATGGCGCAGCCTATACCTTGCAGGAAATGTTGACTGTGAAGTCTGATGACGTGCAGGGCCGCACCAAGATGTATGAGTCCATTGTCCGTGGTGATATGTCATTCGATGCCGGAATTCCGGAATCGTTCAACGTGATGACCAAGGAATTAAATGCTTTGGGTATTGACCTTGCAATGGTCAAGCGCCCGACTGAGAACGAAGGAGAATAAGCCATGCAAGAACTTCTCAAAATGTTCCAGAAACCTTCCAGCGTCCAGGATTTTGATGGGCTTAGGGTCGGTCTGGCTAGTCCGGAAAAAATTCGTTCATGGTCATACGGTGAAGTAAAAAAGCCCGAGACAATTAATTACCGTACCTTTAAACCGGAACGTGACGGCCTGTTCTGCGCCAAAATTTTTGGCCCGATCAAGGATTATGAATGCCTGTGCGGTAAATACAAACGTTTAAAGCATCGCGGCGTGGTGTGCGAAAAATGCTCGGTTGAAGTCATCCAGTCCAAGGTGCGTCGTGAACGCATGGGTCATATTGAACTGGCGGCGCCAGTTGCGCATATCTGGTTTTTGAAAAGCCTGCCATCCCGTATTGGCTTGCTGTTGGATAAGACGCTAAAAGAACTGGAACGCGTGCTGTACTTTGAGTCCTATATCGTGCTTGATCCGGGGCTGACTAGTCTGGAACAATTCCAGATACTGACCGAAGATGAATATATTGAAGCATTTGAGGAGTACGGCGAAGAATTCCGTGCCGATATGGGCGCCACTGCGCTGCGCGAAATGCTCAAAAATATAAATCTGGAAGAAGAGCGCCAGTCTCTGCGCTCCCAAATTGCCGCCACCAAAGCCGTTACCAGGTTGACCAAGTTGACCAAGCGTCTCGGCACTGTGGAGGCTATGCTGGGTTCGGGCAATCGTCCGGAGTGGATGATAATGGAGGTGATTCCCGTGCTGCCGCCAGAAATTCGTCCGCTGGTCCCCCTGGACGGCGGTCGTTTTGCTACGTCCGATCTGAATGATCTGTACCGTCGGGTGATCAACCGCAACAATCGTTTGAAGCGGTTGCTGGAACTGAATGCGCCGGAAATTATTACCCGCAACGAAAAACGTATGTTGCAGGAGTCTGTTGACGCGCTGTTTGATAATGATCGCCGCTCTAAGCCGATTACTGGTAACAACCGTCGTCCGCTGAAATCCCTGTCCGATGTGATCAAGGGTAAACAGGGCCGTTTCCGTCAAAATCTGCTTGGCAAGCGCGTGGATTATTCGGGTCGTTCGGTCATTGTGGTCGGTCCGGAACTCAAGTTGCACCAGTGCGGTCTGCCCAAGAAAATGGCGCTGGAACTGTTCAAACCATTTATTTATAACAAGCTTGAAATGCGCGGTCTGGCTAATACTATCAAGGCGGCCAAGAAGCTGGTTGAGCAGGGCATTCCGGAAGTATGGGATATTCTTGCGGAAGTGATTGATCAGCATCCGGTCATGCTCAACCGTGCGCCGACACTGCACAGACTGGGTATTCAGGCCTTTGAACCGCTGCTTGTAGAGGGTAAAGCGATTCAGCTGCATCCGCTGGTATGTACGGCATTCAATGCCGACTTTGACGGTGACCAAATGGCCGTGCATGTACCTTTGTCGATTGAAGCGCAAACCGAAGCGCGGGCATTGATTATGTCTACCAATAACATTCTGTCGCCAGCCACCGGTAAGCCGGTGATCGTACCCACACAGGATATGGTGCTCGGTATCTATTACCTGACCCGCGAGCGTCCGTTTGCCAGGGGCGAAGACATGTGCTTTTCTTCACCGGATGAAGTGGTCCGTGCGCTGGATGCAGGAGCAGTTGAGCTGCATACGCGTATCAATTGCCGTATCCGAGGACAGCGCGAAAAGACCACGGTGGGCCGTTCGATCCTGTCTACTGTCTTGCCCGATGAAATGCCGTTCTCATGCGTCAATCGGCTACTGACCAAAAAGGATGTGGGCGGCTTGATCGAGACCTGCTATCGTGTGGCAGGTAATAAAGCGACCGTATTGCTGGCTGATCGGCTGAAAGTGCTGGGTTATGAGTATGCTACGCGCTCCGGCGCCTCATTTGCCCTGTGCGATGTGGTGATTCCTGATAGCAAGGTTGCGCTGGTCGCAGCCGCTGATGCTGAAGTCGCCAAGGTGCAGAAACAATATGGGGATGGTCTGATTACAGCTGGCGAACGCTATAACAAGGTGGTCGATTTGTGGACGCATACGACGGAAACAGTCGCGCGTGCTATGATGGATAACCTCTCCACCGATGTATTGGTCAGTACCGACGGCGTTAAAACTGAAGAGGCCAAGAGCTTTAATCCGGTCTATATGATGGCTGATTCAGGCGCGCGTGGTTCTGCACAGCAGATTCGTCAGTTGGCTGGTATGCGTGGTCTGATGGCCAAACCGGACGGTTCTATTATCGAAACGCCGATAACGGCGAACTTTCGTGAAGGCCTGACTATTCTGCAGTATTTCATCTCGACCCATGGCGCACGTAAGGGACTGGCTGATACGGCGTTGAAGACAGCCAACTCCGGTTATTTGACACGTCGCCTGGTTGATGTGGCGCAGGATGCCGTCATCCGGGAACAGGATTGCGGCACGAGTCATGGCATTACATTGTCCGCCCTGATTGAGGGTGGCGAAGTGATTGAACCACTGACCGAACGTGTGTTGGGTCGTGTACTGCGTGAATCTGCGTTGGATCCGATTTCCGGTGAGGAAATCGCCCCGGAAGGCGTGATGGTTAGTGAAGAATTAGCTGAAAAAATCGGTGATGCCGCAATTGAATCTATACGGATTCGTTCTGTGTTGACCTGTGAGTCGGAAGAAGGCGTTTGTGCCAACTGCTATGGTCGTGATCTTGCGCATGGTTCGCCGGTATCGATCGGTGAAGCTGTTGGTGTTATTGCAGCGCAATCGATTGGTGAACCGGGCACACAGCTTACTATGCGTACTTTCCATGTGGGTGGTACTGCATCCCGCGCAGCCGAGCAGGCGCACGTTGAGGCCAGATTCGGCGGTACGGCAAGCCTGGATAGCGCAATTACGGTGACCAATGCTAATGGTGAGGCGATTGTGATTAATCGCCATACCGAGGTAGTGATTGCGGATGGCAAAGGTAAAGAGCTGGAACGTCATCGTATTCCCTATGGCGCTCACCTGCAGATTACTGAAGGGGTCAGCGTCAAGAGCGGCCTTAAACTGGCTGAATGGGATCCGTATACCATGCCGTTGATTGCCGAGGCGGATGGCCAGATTCGTTATGTGGATCTGGAAGAAGGCATCACCATGCGTGAACAGTCCGATGAAGTGACCGGTCTGTCCAGTCGTGTAGTGACGCAGCAGGCGGATACGCGCAAGGATGCGCTACGCCCGCAGATTCATCTGGTGAATCCAACTGATCCGGAAGGCGATCCGCTGGTACTGGCGCGTACCAATATGCCGGCTCGCTATTTCCTGTCGGCCGGCGCTATTCTGAATGTCGAAAATGGTGAAGCATTGAAGGCTGGCGATGTGCTGGCCCGTATTCCGCGCGAAGCCGGTAAAACCAAGGATATTACAGGTGGTTTGCCGCGTGTGGTCGAGCTGTTTGAGGCGCGCAAGCCGAAGAGTCTGGCGTTTATTGCTGATGCTGATGGCGTTATTTCGTTTGGGAAGGATATTCGTGGCAAACGTCGCGTATATGTTAATCCATCTGACGGTTCCGATCAGTTTGAATATCAAATTCCGAAGGGTTCGCAGATTCTGGTACAGGAAGGTGATCGGGTGCGTCGTGGCGAGCGTTTGATGGAAGGCTCGCCGGCACCGCAGGATATCTTGAAGGTGCTAGGCGTTGAGGCATTGGCCAACTACCTGACGGATGAAATCCAGGAGGTGTATCGCCTGCAGGGCGTGAAGATCAACGACAAGCATATCGAAGTGATTGCACGTCAGATGATGCGCAAGGTTCAGATTACCGATCCGGGGGCATCCAACTTTGTGGGTGGTGAACAGCTTGTGCGCAAACAAGTGCTGAAGGTAAATCGCAAGCTGGAGGCTGAAGGCAAACCGCCGGCAACATTCGATCCGATTCTGTTGGGTATTACCAAATCCTCGCTGAATACCGACTCGTTTATTTCTGCGGCGTCATTCCAGGAAACAACGCGTGTGATTACCGAGGCGGCTCTGGCCGGCAAGGTTGACTGGTTGATGGGGCTGAAGGAGAATGTGATTCTCGGACGTCTGCTGCCGGCGGGTACAGGTCTAGCGGCGCGCAATGCTCCGAGACCGGAGACCGAGGCTGAAGCTGCGGCGAAGGCGATGCATGATGTTGTGGAAGCGGCTCTGGATACGGAGGTACTGGAGGAGTTGGGTCAGTTTGTTGACGATAGCTCCAGAAGCACAGGCGACGAAGCGGCATAAGTCAGAAGATGGATAAAGGCGCCTTCGGGCGCCTTTATCCATCTTCTATAGCGTGAACAGGCGCAAGTTTTACAGGTGTGGCGAGTATGCCCATCCGGTTGGTGTCTGTGTAGACTGTTCTGCTGTTGCAGATCACGTAAACAGTAAACACGGAGGCGGGTTATGAATAAATGCATAGGATTGCTATTGCTGGCGGCACTGGCGCTGTCAGGCTGTCAGAATAATACCGCACCTCACAACAGCGCGGCAGTTACGTCTGCTGCGACGCAGCAGGCTGCGGGCAAGGCTACGATGCAAGGGAGCACGCCCGCAGTGACACCTACACCGGAATCAGGTAATGCGGTAGCAGCCGGTCAACCTGTGAATAGACATGCGGCTACAGATACCGTTGCGGTAGCCAAAAAAGAAAAAAGCCATGTGGCGTCTTCAGTTCGGCAGTCGATGGATCAGGTCAAACCAAGCGTTGCTGCAACCGTATCTGAATTAGCCGCGCCAGCCAACAAAGGGGGAACTGGCGCAAGCGTCCCGGCGAAACAAGATCAGGCCACCGTGGCTGTCGCTACTATAATGAAACAGGCTGAAGTCGCTAAGCCTGCCGTACTGAGAAAAAATGTAGCGGCGGTTGTGCCTGTAGCAATCGGGAATGCCGTGAAGGGCAAGGCGATAGCCCGTAAATGCCAAGCATGTCATAATTTTACCGACAAGAGAAAGGTAGGTCCCGGGTTCAAAGGCGTGTTCGGTCGTAAGGCAGGGAAAATGACTGACATGAAATATAGCGCATCGCTGGCTTCTGCGACGTGGACCTGGGATGCGCAGAAACTTGCACTATGGGTATGCAACTCAAAGAAAGCGGTGAAAATCCTGACTGGTGATAGTTCGGCTAAAACAAAAATGCCGCCCCAGCATATTTGTGATCCGACCAAACAAGCTGATCTGATCGCCTTTCTCAAGACACTGTAAGTCATGCGTATACATTTGGCCATATCGCCATCGGTGTTGTCGATATTTATGCTGTTTGTGATAAAATCCGCAGCCAGGGTGGGGAGATCACTCGCGAAGCGGGTCCGATGAAGCACGGTACGACTGTTATTGCCTTTATACGCGATCCTGATGGCTATGCCATCGAACTGATAGAGCGCAGTGATTGATTCACGGTTTACATCGGGTACAATACAAAAAAGTACACCGATTAAGCAAGCAATGGTAAATCTTCCATCCTATTATTATAAAACATCTTTTTTACAACATTCTGTATAATTTGGCACGCCTGTTTAAGCTTGCCGGTTAACACCAGTGAACGTAAAAGGATGATGTTCTCTGTATGATGCCTTTTCCAGAATAGCCCTGAGCCCTTGATGCGCAAATTAATGACCCGGCGGATGGCACTCTCAATTGACCCACTGCCAGTGGAAAGCCACTTTTCTCGGAATGCTTGATATTGAAACTTTTAGTGATTGCCAAAATATTCGTGCAATTTCTTTAATGCTGCCTTGGGAACTTTTCTTTTTCCTGTCAATCTTTCTTTCACGAGCATTTCAATGCCAGGAATATTCCCAGACCACAGCAAATCGTGAATCTGACAAGAAAGCTTTTCTCTCCTTGTTCGTCAACTTCAATGCATTGGCGACGGTTGCTTCCACAATACTGATATTCTGTTTTGCATGGGTATAATCCAGAATCTGTTTGGCCTGAGTAAGACCGAGTTCTGTGATCAGCTTCTCTGTTCTTGGCCAAATTCCTTTACCGCCGTCCGCACAAAAAACAATCTCTGCTGCCTCATCAAGGTTGATTTCCGCAAGGTGTGATTTGAGCAGATCAAAAAAATCATCCATGCTACCGCATGATCCATCCAGAATAAGTTGAATGGAACGCATCTTTTTCCCGTGTTTGTCAAACTGTGTAATAATGAGCAATCTCGGTTCAAACCAGTCGGTAAAATACCCGTGCCTCTTGGCTCCTTCTTTGAGTTTGCCTTGTTTTACGCGTCGTTCTCGAATGCGTCCGCCATCAACGGAAACCAGGATTCTCAGCCCCGGCTCTTTCCATTCACCACCACTACAGCAGGCGACCCGCTCTCGCTTTGCCAAGCAGGCAATACGCGCGGTAATGCTTTGTAGAAGGTGGTCATTCATTTTGATACCAAAGCCACGCAAGGCATTGGCGGCAACTTCGAATGAAGGACAGAGAACCGCCATTGATATGCAGACTTCCATTAATGCCGGGCTTATTTTATGGCTCATGCCAAGCAGTTCGAGTCCAAGATGGTGCAATACATCCTTCCTGCGCTTGGGCTTTCTGTCTCTTACATTTTGTTTCGACTTCGCACGCAGAAAAACAGGCGATGATATATGCCGTGACTCACCAGATTTCAATCGGATCGTGATATCTCGATATTCAACAAAGCGATAAGCGACTTTGGCTGCATATCGCTTTAAGACCTCTAATAAACTAATGAAATGTTGTAAGCTTCCACGTGGAAGATGGTGGTTAAAGACTGCGCTTTACTTTGGAGCCTTAGAGCCCGACCCCTAACGTCAGACGACCTGATCTCATAAAATTCTAAAATACGAAGATATTCAAAAAATCTTCATAAAATCATAGGGTAACGCGCTCATCTTCGGTCATCGCGCTATTTGTTTCATGGGGCGCTGGATTTTGAGAAGATACTGGATTCCAGTCAGTAACAGGTAAGCTGGCTGAAACTTCAATCAGGAGTGCTGCCATGTCTCAGATTCAGTTACCCATTTTTCCCGAAGGGGTCACACCGATTACGCCGGTACTTGCTTTCTCCAAGCAGGATGGGCGGGTTACTTATTTCAATGGCAGCATGCCGGTATTCGTTCATGACGCAGATGATATCGCATCATTTCGTATGATTACGTCGCAGTTCTGCATCAATGGCAATGCCAAACAGGCTGAATGTTCAGCGACAATTACGGTGTCCGGTTAGCGACAATTAGCTTGTCCGGTTTGAACTGTCTGTATAATGGCCTGAGAACCACATGGAGGTATCTCATGTCAGGCAGTTGGATTAACCATTCACAGAGGTTACTGTTTATGTCATCACGCATAAAAGGCGATACCCAGGAGCGAGCCGCGTCGCGATTTTTCCGAGCGTTCGGGTCGCAGGATAGAGAAAGGCGAAGGCGGGCCGGAGCATCGTAAGCCTCGTCGCCATCGCACCCGCAAGGATCCACTTGCAGCGGTATGGAAAGCGGAACTTGTCTCCATGCTGGAAAAGCATCCTGACCTCAAGGCAGTCACCCTTCTGGAGCACCTACAACGTCAGTATCCCGATCAATATTCCGATTCGATTCGGCGTACACTGGAGCGCAGGGTAAAGCGATGGCGTGCAAAATTCGGTCCGGAGAAGGAAGTGACCTTTCGCCAACGCCACGAACCCGGTTTGATGGGGATTTCAGACTTCACTGA
>Ga0256829_1001262_pt1 | contig 21376 bp, 16 predicted proteins | sample 131447metaG_FD_185979 | JGI IMG/M metagenome (GOLD analysis project Ga0256829, IMG submission 185979) | Hydrothermal vent microbial communities from Lau Basin, Pacific Ocean - 131-447 | ecosystem: Environmental > Aquatic > Marine > Hydrothermal vents | place: Pacific Ocean: Lau Basin | collected...
ATGATAGAGGACATAATAATGTCACTCTTTTTGGCTGCTATCTCCAGAAGATAAGTTCGCGAATGTTTTGCAAAGGCATCAATGAGGTAGACGATGATAACCCCTATAGCAAAAACCCAAAGTGTTTCAATAGCATTGTTTGGAATAACCCTGTCATAAACATTCATAGTAAAGAGTGGTGTTGCCAAGACAAAAATATTTATAAGCAGTGAAGCATAAAGGACATCTTTGTAGACACCGGCAGAGAGTTTAATGGTACTCCAAAACCAATGCTTTTGTTTGAGATGTAGGGTTCGTTGGTTGTCATCGCTGTACTCAAAGGCTTTTTTTATCATAAAGCCATAGCCTATATATTCATCTTGGAGGTCTTCAATGTCCACCCACTGCTCTATGGGCTCTTCTGCAGGCATGATGATTTTGACCTGCTTTTTATCTTCACTAAATCTATCTAAAATACAGGCATTTTGGTTTGAAAGAAGAATAATCATAGGCAGTTGCAAAGAGGAGATTTGTGAGAGTGGTCTTCGGATAATAGAAGATTTTAATCCCGCTCTTGCTGCAGCGCGTGAGAAAAGACCCTTTGCATTGTTGATGGAGAAGAGCTCAGGTGCTTCGGCTCCGGGCTCAATAGGAAGTCCGTCTGTAAGAGCATCTGCTGAAAATGGTTTATGGTAAAGTTTTGTAAAAAGCACAAGACAATCAAGCAGAGAGTCCATTCGTAAATTTTCTACATTAGTTAAAAACATCTATATTTTCCCTTCATTTTTTATTCCAACCTGTGTATAAACATCATCTTTATCTAAAAGAGAGGTTACAAGCATACTCATGGCATCAAGCAGTCTATAGTTTGCATAAAGTATGCTGTAGTTCGTATTGATGATCTGCTCTTTTGATTTTATAAGGTCATTTTGCGATGCCAACAGATCAAGGAGTGAGCGTTGCCCGAGTGCGTACTCTTTTTGATAGAGAGCAAGAGTCTTTTGAGAGTAGTCATGGTACTCTTGAAGATCTTTCATCTGCTCTTGCAGTTTTGTCCGTGATGCCCATGCACTCTCTATGGTCTCTAAAATCTTTCTTTTAATATTATTTTGGTTCTGGTTCTCCTGCTCGATTTGTGCTAGACTTTTCGCAATAGCATGCTTGTCGCTAAAACCGTTAAAGAGGTTGTATGAGAGGTATGCCATAGCCCGAAAAGCGTCATTGTTCCCTTCTATACCACTGAGGTTTTTATTCATCGACTGAGATACCTCTATATCGAGCTTTGGATAGTAAGCTGCTTTTTTCTCTCTGTTTGTTGCTTGTGCTGTCCGTTTATTGAACTCACTGAGGAGGAGTGAGGGGTTGTGAGCCATAGCGTAGGCTATGATTTCCTCTTTTGTCTGTGGCAGTTTAATTGGTGTGTCATCTTTAGTAAGTTGCTTTACATCTATTTTGTGTCCGACAATACGTTCAAGTGCATACTCTTTATCTAGGAGTGTATTCTCTTGTACAACAAGATTTGATTTTGCAAGTGCAAGTGAAGATTGAATCTTATTAACCTCAGAAAGGGTTGTAAAACCGGATTTGTAAAGTTTTTTGACCTTTGTGAGAACATCTTCATTTATCTGAACGTTCTCTTGTGCAGTGGCAATGAGCTCACGGTTCTTTATTACTTCAAGGTATGCGTTAACAAAGTCATATGAGGTAGTGTTTACCTTCTCCACATAGCTGTATGCTGCAGCATAGGTTTTGTACTCTTGCTCTTTTACAAGATAGGTGGTAGAGAGACCGTTGAAAAGGTTCTGCGTATATTTTAAGGAGTTCTGATAGACATTGAAATTGTATGTTTGATCAGAAGAGTTACCTGCTTGATTATAGCGTTTTGTATTTTCATATCCCGCTCCGAGATTGAGGTCGAGTTTAGGATAATATCCTGATTGCGCACTCGCAATATCCTCTTTTGTTGCCTTGTAATTTTGGAGTCTCTCTTGTACAATCGGGTTTGTAGTAAGAACTTCCTCAAGGGTCGTTTTCATATCCTGTGCCTGCAGCGATACAAAAAGTGATAACGGTAAAAACAGTAATCTTCTCATGAACACCTTCTCTAAAATGAGTTTGTCGATTATTATAACGAATATTTTTTGGATTTGCAGTAGAATTATGAAGAATTCTTATGCTCTTTAGATAATTTGTGTGGAAATCTTATGTTATAATCTTGTAAGTAATAAAGATTATAAAAGAGCAATATGTTATCATCAGAGATAGAGAAAATACTAAATAACAAAAACAAACTTTTAACACAGATTTACTTTGAATTGCAGCGTCATTTTGAAGAGAAATATGGCAATGACACGGTAGTCTTTATGGAGATTGGAACCTTCTTTGAAGTCTATGAAATTAACAATGATGAAGAGCAGATAGGCAAAGCAAAAGAGATAGCCGAACTGCTCAATATTCAACTTACAAAAAAGAATAAGAAAATCATTGAAAACTCAGATAAGAATCCTCTGCTTGCGGGTGTTCCCGCCGTCTCTTTTGAGAGATACTTAAGTCGTCTTATTGCTGAGCAAAAATACACCGTTATTGTCGTCAAGCAAAAAGGAACTCCTCCAAAGATAAGCCGCTACATTTCTCAAATAGTCTCACCCGGTACGAACTTTGACCATATTGTAGATAATGATGACAACTACATCGTATCACTTTTAATTGATAAACATCGTGATATTTACACGGTCGGTTACTCTGCCATAGATGTAACAACAGGAAAAACCTGGCTTTATGAGACGCATGGAACAAGTGAAGACCCTTCGTATGCACTTGATGAGGTCTTTAACCTGTTAAATGTTTATAGAACAAGTGAAGTTGTGGTTACTTTTTTAGATGGCATAGAAGAGCAGCGCCATGTGATGCAGTACTTGGAAATTCCTGAACACTACCACTACTCGGTCAATAACAAACGCGTAAAAATCGACTTTCAAAATGAACTCTTTAAAGAGGTTTACCAGATACAGTCACTGCTCTCACCCATAGAGCATTTGGATCTCGAACGTTCTCCGATGATAACTGAGTCTTTAGCGATTCTCATCAATTTTGTTATAGAACATGATTATCACATCATTCAAAAGATGGCAATGCCAAAGATCATAGACAACCGCCGTTTTATGTATCTTGGAAACAATGCACTTGAGCAGATGGGCATCATCTCAAAAGATAAAAAAGAGTTTACGCTTTTAAAGATGCTCGATAAAAGTTCCACTGCAATAGGGCGAAGACTACTCAAAGAGCGTCTTTTAAACCCCATTATGGAGAAAGAGGAGCTTGAACGCAGATACAATCTTATAGAGAGAGTCTCTTCTCATGTACGATATTTGGATGAGATGATGCGTGGAGTATATGACTTGGAGCGTCTAGCTCGTAGGCTTAATCTTGGAAGACTCCATCCCTTTGAGATGAACCATATGTATGACTCGATGGTCAGTGTCAAAGAGTTGATGCAGTATGTTAAAAAGTATAAGATACAAAAAACACCTTTTCACGAGAGTGAAGTAGAGGAGTTTTTACGGGACATCGCTAAAACCATAGATTTAGATATTTCACGCCGTTTTACAAACGCAACAGTCGATGAAAACTTCTTGATGAGTGGTGTAGATGAAGCCATTGACACACTTGTGAAAGAAAATAGTGTCATGCTGCTTGCATTTGAAGATATAGTCGGCAAAATAGAAGAGCTACTGAGTGAGGTAAACGCAGCGAGTAACACAAAAGTGGTTACCTTGGGCCTTTTAGAGAAAGAGGGTTACTATATATCTATTAGTAAAAACCGTTTTTCTCTTATTGAGGCTGCGTTTAAAAAGAGTGAGTACTTTGCAGAGTTTAATGTCAAAAAACTGACAAACAATGTCAAAATAACCTCTGCGTTTACCGACAAACTCTCCGATAACATTATGAAAAACCGCCGAAAAATAGTGACACTTGTAAAAGAGCGTTATATCCAGCTTCAAGCACTTTTTGAGCGACGTTATTCGCTCTTGTTTGGGCGTGTTATCAGCTATGTGGCAGACTTGGATGTCGGGGTGAGCTCTTCAAAAGTTGCACAGGAGTACAAGCACTCACGTCCAATGATAGTAGAAGCTGAGCGTGATGAGAACTTTATGCAGATTATGCAGCTGCGTCATCCGCTTATAGAGGTGCAAGAAAGAGGTGGGCTTTACGTTCCAAATGACATCGTGATGGGAAATCGTGACTATCTTGACCTGCCTCATCCTAAAACAGTGATGCTTGATGTGAGTGTGCATGACGGGCATGAGATAAACGGTGTGCTTTTGTACGGCATCAACTCAAGTGGAAAATCTTCCTTAATGAAGAGCATCGGTATCGCCGTACTTATGGCACAGTCTGGATTTTTTGTCTCTGCTGCGGTGATGAAATTCAGCATATTTGACTCTCTGTTCACCCGTATCGTTTCAAAAGATAATCTTGCAAAAGGGCTCTCAACCTTTGCGGTTGAGATGCTTGAGCTTAAAAATATATTTAACCGTTCTACAACACGTTCTTTGGTGCTTGGTGATGAGATAAGTCATGGAACAGAGACACTCTCAGGTGTGGCAATCGTTGCTTCAGCCATTCAGAAACTCGCTAAAACCCGTTGTTTGTTTCTTTTTGCAACGCACCTGCATCAGCTCTCTACCATGGAGGAGATTACACGGCTTGATAATGTGGTTGACCTGCATCTGAGTGTGGAGTATGATGAAGCGAGTGATAAGTTGATATTTAACCGTGTGCTGCAACAAGGGAGTGGAAGCAGCATCTATGGGCTTGAATTTGCAAAATCGCTGCATATGGACAGTGAGTTTTTAGAGAGTGCAAACGCAATTAGAAAACGGCTTGCCAATGACTACGATGAACTTGAACTTTTAGTGAAGAAGAAAAAATCAAAGTATAATAAAGAACTCTATGTGACGAAGTGTATCATCTGTGGTGCAGTGGCAGAAGATGTGCATCATATCTCTCAAAAATCACTCGCAGATAAAGCCGGTTTTATAGGGCATTTTCATAAAGATCATAAACATAACCTCGTGCCACTTTGTAAAGAACACCACAATCAAATTCACGATGGAAAACTCCATGTAAATGGCTTTATTATGACAAGTAAAGGGTTGGAGTTACAGTTTGAAGAGCAGATGCGAAAAGCGGAAGTTAAAAAGGTGCAAGAGCCAGAAATAAATGAAAATGTGGAAGTAAAAAAGGTCGAAGATGACGAGCCAAAAGGCTTCGTCTTGGATGATTGGTAAACTAAGCCAGAAGCGCTTTTACACACGTGCTGATACGTTTTCCGTCTGCACGACCTGCAAGCTCTTTTGAAGCCATACCCATTACTTTTCCCATATCTTTTGGAGATGTCGCACCCACTTTTTCTACGATAGCTTTGAGCTCATTCTCAAGTTCTTCATTTGTAAGTTGTTTTGGAAGATATACTTCATAGTATGCTATTTCATCTAGTTCTTGCTGCATAAGCTCATCACGTCCAGCCTCTTTGTACTGGTTTGCAGAGTCATTACGACGTTTTATCTGCGTTTGGATGATTTTGATGATGTCCTCATCACTGAGCTCTTTTCTCTCATCTACCTCTATCTGCTTCATTGCACTTGTAAGCAGACGCAGTGCATCTCTTTTTTTTGTATCTTTAGCTTTCATCGCCTCTTTAACATCGTTGTTAATAGTCTCTTTTAATGACATGTTTATAAATCCTTATAGTTTAAATTTAATGGAACTGATTTTGCTAGTATTATAGCAAAATAAGCCTCTATAATTGGATATATATGAATAAATTATTGCATAGTAGTATTTTAGTGCTCTCTACTTTGATGAGTTTTAGTGCCTGTACTGCAAATTTGACAGATCCTGAGATCAACTTTGAACCACCAACATATGTGGAACAAATGCCTGCAAAAGAGGAGAGGCAGGATTTTACCTCTACGGGAAGCATCTTTGGGCAGGGAGAAAACCCTCTTTTTTCAGACCACAAAGCGATGCATGTCAATGACATCGTTACCGTTGTTATAGCTGAAACGGCAAAAAGTTCAAATACAGGTACAAAACAGCTCTCCAATGTAGATAGTTCTAAGATGGGTGGCGCACTTTTTTCAAATACCGGTGCAGCAAACTCTGGAGTGCAGGCACAGATTGGCGGACTCAATGGATATACAAATGTAGGGCTTCAAACTGATTCGACAAGAAACTTTAAAGGAAGTGGTACAGCGGTAAAAGATGCAAGTTTTACCACGACAGTCTCGGCAAGGGTTGTCAAGGTGCTTAAAAATGGCAACTATTTCATATCGGGAAGCAGACAAATTCTTATAGACGATCAAAAACAGATAGTACAGATAAGCGGTGTGATACGACCATATGATATTGATCAAAATAATAGAATCAACTCTTCGCAAATGAGTGATGCAAAGATACTATATAAAACTGAGGGGGATGTAGAACGTGCAACGAAACAAGGATGGGGAACAAGAATCATTCAGTCTGTATGGCCATTTTAGTCTTGTAATATTATTGGCTGCGTTTAGTTATGCACAAGCTGGTGATTTTGAAGATTTCCAAGAGGTGCAAAATGCTGCGTTTAGCGAGTTTAAAGATAAAAAAGATACCCAGTTTGATGAGTATCTAAAAGCACAGTGGAGTGAATACCAAACATTTATTTCGCCAAAGCTCTTTAGTAAGCCTAAACCAAAGGTAATTTCTCCTGCTCCACATCAAAATATAGCCCCCTTGGGACCAAATATTCATCTCATACTCTATAAGCCTCCCAAAGAGCCAAAAGTAAAAATAGTACAAAATACAAAAGGTTTGGCTGTTGAGTATTTTGGAGAGACTCTATATTTTAGTATAGATAACAAGCTTAAAAAAGCACATTTTTACCCACAAAACAGAGATGGAATTATCAACTCCTTTGGTGTTTTTGCTTCAAGTGATAATGAAGTACTGTTGCAGGAAATAAGAGAAGTTTGTAAATCAATGGCACTCAATGACTGGGGATTGTACCTTTTAGTAGAAAAAATCTCCGGAAAAATATTTTATGATTTTGATGACAGAAAGCTCTTTGCATGGTTTTTACTCAACAAACTCGGATATGATACAAAGGTGGCTCTAAGTGATGCGCATATTGTACTGCTGAGTCTTACAAAACAGAGTGTCTATGCTACTCCTGCATATACAATAGCATCGAAAAAGTACTATTTACTTTCAAAAGAGTTTACTCCAAAAGCTATTTATACCTATGAACACACGTATCCAAATGCGTATAAAGGACTTGATTTTAGTCTCTCAAAACTTCCTCGTCTAGCACAAAAAAGAGAGAAAAAGCATAGGAGCTTTACGCTCGATGCAAAGCAATATGAAGTAAATTATACCTACAATAAAAATTTAATAGATTTTATGAATACATACCCACAGGTAAGTTATGCAGTCTATTTTAATACTCCTTTGGAGCTTCAAACCCTACATGAAATAGAAGAGTCTGTAAAACCTTATCTTGATGGGAAGAAGATGAACTATGGTATAAACTTTCTGCTGCGTTTCGTGCAAACAGCTTTTGGCTATGAACGTGATCAGGAACAGTTTAAAAAAGAGAAGGTAATGTTTGCACAGGAGACGCTTTACTATGATAAGTCAGACTGTGAGGACCGGGCAACACTCTATGCAAGGCTTGTGAAAAAACTCTTTGGCATTAGTGTTGTTGGAGTGAAGTATAACAACCATATGGCTACGGCTTTGTATATACCTATAAAAGGTGCAAGTGTCAAAGTACACTCCCGTAGATATGTCATAGCAGATCCAACATACATGAATGCAAATGTAGGAGAGGCTATGCCAAAGTACAGCTCTGCAATTCCTGAGAGCTTTATTTACTTACATCAGTAGTCGATGGCTACTTTATAAGTTGGGTCATCCTCTTCGTAAGAGCAGTGTGGTCCAGCTTTTTTGAGGATTTTTTTACAGTCGTTGCTGAGGTGGCGTAGTAGTAGCTGCTTGCCGGCTTTTTCATACTTTTTCACCAACGCATCGATGGCTTCTACACCTGAGAAGTCCAATACTCTTGCATTTTTAAAGTCTATAACAACTTTTGGAGGGTCTTGTTGTATGTCAAAATTATCTGAAAAAGTTGTAGCACTTCCAAAAAAGAGAGGACCTTCAAGCTCGTAGACCTTTGTTCCATCCTCTTCGACATGCGATGTCGCCCAAATACGTGCATGTTTCCAGGCAAATACAAGCGCAGAGATAATAACACCTGCAATGACCGCTACTGCCAAATCTTCTACAATTGTAATAAGGGTAACCACTACCATCACAAAAACATCAGCTTTTGGCATATGTTTAAGGTGTGAAAAACTTGACCACTCAAAGGTTCCTATACTCACCATAAACATAATTCCTACAAGAACGCCTACCGGAATTTGATTAAGCACATCTGTCAGTGAAATGACAAGTACAAGCAGTCCGACTGCTGCGGTAAAAGAGGAGAGACGACCAAGACCGCCTGATGTGAAGTTGATGATACTTTGACCGATCATCGCACAGCCTGCCATTCCACCAAAGAAACCACTTGCTATATTTCCACATCCAAGGGCTATACACTCCTGATTTCCACTCCCTCTCACTCCACTCATCTCATCTAAAACGGCAAGTGTTAAAAGCGACTCAATGAGCCCTACAAGCGCCATGATGACAGCATAAGGGAGCACCATAATAAAAGCATCAAGACTAAAAAGTGTGTCGGGAATAATAAGATGTGGTAGCTGCCCTTTAAACTCAGAGAGGTTTGCAAGTGAGCCAACTGTAAGGGTGTTAATATGTGCAAAATAGACAACGATGGTAAGCACAACTATGGCCACAAGACCGGAGGGAACAGCTTTTGTAAACTTTGGTAAAAAGTACATAATGAGCATAGTAATAGCTACAATGATATACATACTCATCCCCTGTCCGTCAAAAAACTTAAACTGTGCCATAGCGATGACAATAGCAAGACCATTTACAAAGCCATACAGAGCAGGCTGTGGCACAAGACGGATAAACTTTCCAAGACGTAAAACACCAAAAAGCACCTGAATAGCCCCTGCAACAATAGTTGCAAGCAGAACGTAGTTGAGCATATGGATGTAGAGCTCATCGCCACTCATTCCAAGGGCAGTGAGCTTTGCATTTGCAGCTACAACAAGCCCAATGATAACTACGGCGACACTTCCAGTAGCTCCCGAGATCATTCCCGGTTTTCCACCGATAAGTGCTGTAATAAGCCCAAGAATAAACGCAGTATAAAGACCGACAATAGGGCTGACACCTGCGATAAAACTAAACGCAATGGCTTCAGGAACAAGTGCTACGGCAACGACAAGTCCTGAGAGAATGTCGTTTTTTATGTTTGGCGATGTATATTTACGAATGTCAAACAAGCTACGCCTTTAGTGAGCTGAGTTGCTCAAGTACTTTTTCTTGTTTTGCTTTTGCTTCTGCGAGTGCTTCTCTGTTTTTCTCAAGAACATCAGCCGGCGCATTGGCAACAAAACGCTCATTATTTAACATTCCACTGAGTTTGCCTATCTCTTTTTGGAGTTTTTCATCCTGTTTTGTAAGTTTGTTAATGATAGGTGTCAAATCAATGCTCTCAGTCGGGATGAATGTCTCACACTTATCAGAGATGTCACTTACTGCGTTTGGTACTTTCTCTTCAGTGAAAAGTACCTCTTCCACTTTTGCAAGTTTTGCGATGAATGGCAGCATCATTGCTTTGTCTTTATCACTTAGCCCATCTATTTTTACATAGGCTTTTGCTATTTTTTGGTTTGCCATATCGACAAGTACTTTCGCGCGGCGAATAGAGACGATAGCATCCATAATGATCTCAAATTTTGCCTCCTCTTTACGCTGTTTTACTTTATGAGGATATTTTTTGATCATGATAGACTCAGACTCTTCGAGTGTCGTGCCGCTGAGCTCATGGTAGAGTTTTTCTGTGATGAACGGCATAAAAGGGTGTAGTAGTTTCATAGCCTCTTTAAAGATAGCTCCAAGCTCTACTATGGCACCTTTGTCTGCTTTAGAGAGTTCAATACCCCAGTCACAAAACTCATTCCATAAAAATCTGTACATTGTAAGGGCTGCATCATTGAATTTGTATTCGTCAAGATAGTTGCGTACCTCTTTTGTAGCAAAGTTCAAACGGCTCATCATATAACGACCAAGATCCGTCTCAACACAAAAACCTGAAAGATCAGGGAAAGTCTCTACATTCATCTGTAGATATTTTGCAGCGTTTGTGAGTTTGTTCGTAAAGTTACGGTTTTGCTCAAGTTTGTCTGTACTCATACGGATATCACGCCCCTGTGCAGCACTAATTGCCAAAGTGAAACGCAGTATATCTGCTGAGTATTTGTTGATGGTGTCAAGTGGGTCGATGACATTTCCACGAGACTTACTCATTTTATTTCCATGCTCATCACGAACAAGTGCATGCAGGTAAATGTGGTTAAACGGTAGTTGTCCGTTGAAATGCTCACCCATCATCATCATTCTTGCAACCCAGAAGAAAAGGATGTCGAAACCGGTGATGAGCAGCGTATTTGGATAGAACTCTTTCATGTCGTTTGACTCAAAGAGTTTGTCCATCTCAGTGTCTCCATTGCCCCAACCTAAAGTCGAGAACGGCCAGAGTGCTGATGAGAACCAGGTATCGAGTACATCAGGGTCTTGTGTGAGCTTTTTACTTGCACATTTAGGGCATGATTCAGGATGATCCTCTTGTGAAGCAAACTCGTGTCCACAATCATCACAATAAAATACAGGAATTTGATGTCCCCACCAAAGCTGACGAGAGATACACCAGTCACGAAGCTCTCCCATCCAGGAATTGTAGGAGTTTATCCAGTGTGGTGGAAAGAACTGTGCTTCACCTGCATTTGTCTTCTCTATAGATTTGTCAGCGACCTCTTTACGAACGAACCACTGTTTTGAGATGTAAGGCTCAACTACATTTTTACATCTGTAGCAGTGTCCCACTTGATGTTTATGGTCTTCTATTTTGACGATGTAGCCTTCTTCTTGAAGTCTTTGGACAATCGGCTCTCTTGCTTCAAGACGCTCCATACCTTTAAACTCTCCGGCATAATCGTTTAAAATACCTTTTTCATCAAATACTGTGATGAATTCCAAATCGTGGCGTTTCCCGACTTCGTAGTCATTTTGGTCATGTGCAGGAGTAACTTTTACCACACCTGTTCCAAACTCCATGTCAACATAGTCATCAGCAATGATTTTGATCTTTTTGTCTAAAAGTGGAAGCACAACCTCTTTACCAATGATGTCTTTATAGCGTTCATCATCGGGATGTACCATAACTGCGGTATCCCCAAAGTATGTCTCCGGTCTTGTAGTCGCTACCTCTACACTCCCGCTGCCATCTGCAAAGTGGTAGAGCATATGATAGAATTTTCCATCTTCTTCTTCGTGTTCTACTTCGATGTCAGAGAGTGCACCATCATGTGTACACCAGTTTACCATATAGTTTCCGCGTACGATGAGCCCTTCATTGTAGAGATGAACAAATGCCTCTTTTACAGATTTTTGCAGCCCTTTATCCATGGTAAAACGCTCTCTCTCCCAAGCAGGGGATACTCCCATTTTACGGAGTTGTTCTGTCATTATTCCGGCAGATTCTTCTTTCCATTTCCAAGCACGCTCCAAAAATGCTTCGCGCCCTATCTCTTCTTTTGTAGTTCCCTCAGCAAGGAGCTGTTTTTCTACAACATTTTGCGTAGCAATTCCAGCATGGTCAGTTCCGGGCTGCCAAAGTGTTTTGTAGCCATCCATTCGTTTGTATCTAGTGATGATGTCTTGGAGTGTAAATGTTAGTGCGTGACCGATGTGCAAACGTCCTGTGACGTTTGGTGGTGGCATCATGATTGAGAAGTTTTTTCCCTCTTCTTGGATGGCTTTGTTGCCATCAACTTCAAAGTATTTTCTCTCTTCCCAAATTTTGTAGTATTGCTCTTCTGTCATCTAATCGCCTTCAATAATATAAATAAAAATTGCGCGATTATATCTAAAAGTAGCTTAGATTCCGGTGACCCTTTTTTTGATCTCTATTTTGTCTTCGTACATATGTTTGTCAGCCTCTTCGATGGTCTCTTCAAGAGAACTACCTGCTTCAAACGCAGTAACACCAAAGGAGAAACTCACTGTAAAGGTTACACCATTATGTGCTTTAAGCCTCTTTTTAATAATATTTTCACGAAGTTTTTTTAATGAATCTCGTGCTTTGTCGGTACCTATAGATGTTGGAAAGATAATGATAAACTCATCTCCTCCGTAGCGGATCACAGGAGAACCAATTTTTTTGAGTTCGTTAATGACAAAGATGAGCACTTTGTCGCCTATGATATGTCCATGTGTGTCATTGATCTGTTTGAAATAGTTGAGATCTATAATAGCTAAGACACCGGCTTCGGCAAAGCTGTTAGAACCAGACTGCAGGCATTTGTCGTGCAACCATTTTCTGTTAAGTGCATTTGTCAGCTCGTCTCGATAGAGAGAGGCGCGAAGTTTATCAACCTCTTGGCGTAGCTTTTGTGTTTCATGAAGAACCTGCTGGAGAGTCGCTTCATCTTTGTTCTTTATGGCACTGATGGCATCGGAAGTGTTTTGACTTAGAGTGTTTGCATTTTGGTAGGTCTCTTCTTGGAGTTTTGTAAGTCTGGAACACTGCTGCGATACAATGTCCTTTGAGAGCTCTATTTCATCTTCTATTTGAAGATTGTTTTCCTGTGCATACTGTTCAAAAATAGAGCGATAGAGCGATGGTGTAACTATTTGTAACCCTTCAATAGAGTGTTTCACCTCATTTGAAAGTCTCTCTAGTTGTTTTTTATCAATATCCATATATTTACTATCCTATTTTTCATATAGATTGATTATATCATAAAATAATGTGTATCTTTAATGTGAAAACAAGTATAATCTCACTCCCAAAAAATCTACCCTAAGGAGTTCGCTGTGCCACTATCACGTTTAAATGCAGAGCAGTATGCTGCAGCGACCTCTACGCATAGTAAAAATCTTATTATCGCATCTGCCGGAACGGGTAAAACCTCGACTATTGTAGGACGCATTGGGTACCTTTTAAGTAATGGTATCAAACCTGAAGAGATTTTGCTGCTTACCTTCACAAATAAAGCCGCAGCAGAAATGGTTTCGCGAGTTGCAGAGTATTTTGGGTCTGGAGTGGCAAACAAAATAGATGCAGGAACCTTCCATGCAGTGAGTTATAGATGGCTGAAAAAACGCGATAAACGGGTAGTGCTTAAGCAGCAGCGTGAACTCAAAACACTTTTTCGCTCGGTTTTTGAAAAGCGCTCCTTTGGGCATATAGATGCTGATGTTCAGGCGTATGGCGGTAACTATTTGTATGATGTTTACTCTTTTTATCAAAATACAGAGTTAGAGAAAGATTTTGAATCATGGCTCATTGAGAAGTATCCTGAACATGAACTCTTTGCGATGATTTATGCAGACATTGTCGATGAATTTGAAGCGCTGAAAAAAGAGTATGGCTTTTTAAACTTCAATGACCTACTACTGAATTTTCGAGAGATGTGTAAGAATGACAATCTCGGCTACAAAGAGGTACTTGTCGATGAGTATCAAGATACAAATGCCCTGCAAGGCACACTTGTTGATGCTATGAATCCGCCTTCACTCTTTTGTGTTGGGGATTATGACCAGAGCATTTACGCTTTTAATGGTGCAGACATCGGCATCATAGGCTCATTTACGAAAAAGTACCCTGATGCGGTTGTACATACACTTACAAAGAACTACCGTTCTTCTGTTCCCATACTCTCCCTTGCAAGTAAGGTGATAGAGCATAATGAACGAATATACCCCAAAAAGCTCGAGGTAACACGTGTTTATGATGCACAGCCTCCAAAGCTTCTTGCTTTTGATGAGTTGTTTGACCAGTACCATGCCATAGCTGCGATGATACGCGATACCCAAACGCCAAGAGAAGATATAGCGGTAATTTTTCGCAACAACTCCTCTGCAGATGGCATAGAGGTAGGACTACGTGAGCTTGACATCCCTTGTAAACGCAAGGGTGGTACGAGTTTTTTTGATGCAAAAGAGGTAAAAGCCATACTTGACCTTTACACACTGCTGGTCAATGAGTCAGATATGATGTCGTTCATTCATCTCTTTGAGTTTGCCCGTGGTGTGGGGAGTGCTATGGCAAAAGAGCTCTATATTGCTTTAAAAACTTTGGGACATGGAAGTATGTTCTATGGGCTTTATGCTCCTGATGAGTCTATAAAAAATCCTTTTGAAAAGCGCAAACTTAACCATCAGCTCGGACTCTTTGATGACTTTTTAGAACTCGGAGCGGTCGGTAAGTATGCCAAGCTTGGATTTGAAGCAAAATTTATGAAAAATCCAATTCTTAAGTATCCAAAACTTACTAAAGAGTCAGCGACATTTTTGCATAATTTTTATATGCTCTTTCGAGACCTTAAAGGTATTAAACAGCCCAAAACCATTGTACGTAAAATAGCAGAGTCAGAACTTTACAAATATATCAGCGATGTCTTAGCCACAAAAAGAGCAACACTCAAAGATGGCTCTGTGGATGAAAATCAAAAAACAGAAGCACTCAGCAGAATAAAAAGAAAAGAGCTGCTGCTCCAAGAGCTTGCAAAACCATACTCAGAGCATGATAGATTTCTAAACGCAATGATTCTCGGTTCGTCTGACTTGACACAAGGCGAGGGAGTGAACCTTTTAAGTGTTCATGCTTCAAAGGGTTTAGAGTATAAAGAGGTCTATGTCATTGATTTGATGGATGGCCGTTTTCCAAATAGAAAGCTGATGCAGCGTGGTGGAAGTCTCGATGAAGAGAGACGACTCTTTTATGTGGCAGTCACCCGTGCAAAGGACATTCTCTACCTCAGTTATGCTAAGTATGACAAAATCAAAAAACAGAACTTTATGGCAAGTCAGTTCTTATATGAAGCGGGATTAGTGGCTAAAGATGAAGCCTATAGAGCTATGGTTATGAAAGAGGAAGAGAAAGAAAATCTCTAACCCAACCTCTTTTGACATATTTCTAGTTTGTGCACTGCATATCACTGACAGTTATATCATTATTAAATGTTCCTTGTGAACCATCTGGAAATGTTACAAGGACTCTATTGTTATCAAGATACTCAAAAGTAGCACCATCAATGAGAAGTTTTCCAGAGCTAAAAGAGCCATCAGCTGCAACAACAACTGGAACTAATGTTTCAATTTTCATAGTTATAGGTTCACATACATTAAACGTGATAGCACCGTTAACAATAGCCGTTGATTGATTAGTGTCTAAACTTACATTAAAGTCATTAAAACCAATTTCGATTTCATCTGTATCATCGAAGAGATACGCATCTCCGTTGAGACTGACATTAAGCTCTTTAAATGCTGCATCGGATTGGAAATAGATAGTGTTTGCAAAAATCATAATCCCTACATTTCGTACTGAAATTTGCAGTTCATTTTCAGTCATAACAGCGGTAAGTACATTATTTTGAAAGTCTGCATCGACAGTATTTAATCCATCAACTACGAGTGCAGGAAACTCTTCACATTGTCTGAATGTATTATAGACGTGATAATGTGTTGCTGATAACTTTGTTCCATTTGTATCTGCAGTACCACTAATTTTACAATCTCTTGTGATATTATAAGGCTCTCCCTCAGAGTCTGCTGCGAGTGCACTAACCTTTGAGGGTGACGAACTCTCTGCAGCTGGTATTGATTGGGTTAATCCACCAGCGATAAGGTTGAGGTTCATTGAATTGAGGTATGATATGGCCTGTTGCGCCTGTGCTGCCGTTGTTATCTGTCCTTTTGGTGTCTCTTGTATGCTAGTGTTATTATTGCAACCAAGAAAGAAGAGTCCGAACAGTAAGCTTATGCTAAGTAAGATTTTCATGATATACTCCTTTAATCTTCTACTATAAATATTTTATAACAAAATACTTTATATTTTATCTTTTGAGAATTTTAAAGGAGAAGAATTTTCAGGATGTGTATCTTTGTTACAATAATCTTAAATAAGTTTAAGAATTACTTCTTAATTTTTGCACCTCTATAAAATAGCTATGTCCCAAATAGATTACATAAAAAACAGATGCAAAGAAGATAACGAAAGGGATGAGTGAAAGCAGGTAGAGTCCCAATGTTTTAAGTCTAAGTGTACTTCCATGAAAAAATTTGATTTTTTGTGCTTCCTCTTTTGTGCAGATGCTTGAAGAGACATCATAGGTCATCATTTTGTGAAAAAAGTAGTAGAGTGGGAAGTTAAACGCAATGATATTCACAAGAGGAATAAAATAGAGAGGAATAGAGACTATAAAGAGTAGTAACATAACTGTAACCCATTTAATAGTCAAGAAGATGCCTTCGACTGCGTTTGAGTAGCCTATCATCTCTACATCTTGGTAGTGTCTTTGCTGTATTTCTTTTAAAATATTATGTGTTAAAAACCCAATGACTAAAACTGCTACAAATACAGAAGCGTAAAGTACAAAAAAGCCGCCTATGGTGTAGACAAAAAAGCTTGCTATCCATGAAGTCAGTGCAGAGCTCATTAAAAATTTAATGATGGCAGTATTTTGCAAGGTTGCAGAAAAGCTCTCAGTATGTGGTACACCATTTTCAATGGTCGTCTGGGTAGTTTGTATATCCATCGTTGTGAGTTGATCCATTCCCATTCCTGCTACGATAAAAAAGAGAATATAAAGAATAATCATACTTATAACAAAAGGCATAATGGAGTATGCCAACATTTTTTTTGTAAGTAGGTCTCTTATGCTGCGTGTGAGTATGCTTGTCTCTTCATTCATCTTATAAATTCGCCTCTATGATGTCAAATGCTTTTTGTGTGTCACTTGTGCCCATTTTTCCAGATTTGTAAAAGAGCAGGGTACCGTCTTTTGAAAATATAAGAATGTTAGAAGCATCGTCACCAAGTCCCCACTCTTTGACAAGCACTTTGTTGTAATCTTTCACATAAATAGTTTTTGGAAACTCTTTTTGTTTTCCTTTTAAGATGACATTGATGGCAAAATTTGGTTTCCATGTCGCTGCCATATTGATGATGGCTATGCTTCCAAAGGCACCTTTTTTTCTGTACTCTTTGGCTTTGAGGGCTTGAGAGAACTCTTCATTGACATCTTTTTTATCGGGATCAACATAGAACATAACATAGACTTTGTTTTTTAGCATACTAGAGTTCCATTCTTTGCCATCTTTGACAAGGCCCCCATTCTCACCGCTGATGACAACCTCTTTGGGCTTTTCATTGAGAGTTACTCCATACAGGTTCATAGTAGCAAGAAGCGCTACAAGTAATATTTTTAGTTTCATACTTTACTCCACAGTTTTTTATTGAGATTTAACTCTTTGACGACACCTACAGCGAGATGCAGGGTTTTTAAATACTCCATCGCTATTTTATACTTTAAAAGTGAATGAAATACAGAAGCTTCAAAAAGATCCTTGTTGTAAGCGATAGCAAGGTAGATATTTCCTCCCACAAATGAGGCATAAAGAGGATGTTTTGACTGCTTTTTGTAGTGCAGTAGTTTTTGCATAAGCGTATGTGTGAGAATGTAGCGTGCTTCGATTTGGTCTGTCGAATAGACCACAAACTCTTTTTCAAACTCTGGGTTATCCATCTTTACGAGTTCATTTCTTGAAAGGTTGTTTGACTGCAGCCAGTTTCCAACAAGGTCACCAAAAGTGCTTTGCGCGCTGTCAGGTAAAACAACAGTTTGACCTTTGAAGTTTTTGTTAAATTCACTGACGATGAAAAGACCTTGAAACATTGTCGTCCAAGAGGTATTGTTTTTTGAGTCTTTATGTCTTTTTTCTGCATGAAAATCTGAAAGTTGAATGGACACGCCGTCAATTTTCCCACGAATGCAGTCATTGCCACTTACTCTGTCGGGGCGGGAGGTAAATAGCCTTGAGCGTGTAAAGTATGTCTCATCTACATGCCTTCGCGGCAGATACTCAAGGTTTTCATCAAGCTCTTTTATAAGTGGAGCGATAATTTTCTCTTTAAAAGTGCTTTTGTAGCCTTTTACAAGATATTTGTACAAAATAGCCCCAAGTGTAAACGCAGCAAAGCAGAAAAAGAGAAACATATCTATTTGCCCATTGCTCTGTTTCAAAATAAATAAGCCTGTAAACGCAGTGATAACACTGTAAATAATGCCTATCTTTATAACTCTGTTTTTAACAGCTTCACGCTCCTTTTCAAGCTCCTGTAAGACAGGGTAGAGCGTTTTGTAGTAAAAGTCGGTCAGTTCACTTATGCTTTTCATGTTTAGGTGTTAAAAAGCTCTTTTACATTGACATTCTTTCGCTCACTCTCATCTATTTCAAATACTTTTTTAGGCTGATAGTGCATCATATTTGCAAGGATGTTTGTCGGTATCTGTTCAAGCGCATTGTTGTAGTCGGTAACAGCTTGGTTGTAGGCACGGCGCGCTGCAGCTATTTGTGCTTCTAGTTCATTGAGTGAGTGTTGCAGATGCAAGACATTTTCATTTGCTTTAAGCTCAGGGTAGTTCTCAACAGCCACCATTATAGAGCCAAGAGCCGCACTCATCTTCGCATCGAGTGCCATTTTATGCTCATTTGAAATGTTTGGTCTATTTGCCTCAGCACGCAGTTTTGTGACTTCATTTAAGATGGACTTCTCATGTTCCATATATTTACTCACAGAAGCGACAAGGTTGGGGATGAGGTCATAACGCTTTTTGAGCTGTGTATCGACAGAAGCAAAAATATTGTCCACTTGATTTTTCTTTGCAACAAGGGAGTTGTACATCAAAATGATGATAACAGCCAGAACAATTATAATGATAAGCGGTGTTGACATAGTAAGCCTTTAAGCTAAGATGAAGTATTTTAGCATAATTCTCGTATAAAGCAACCAACTGTTTACTAAATTATTAGTTTAAGTTATTTACTATACAATATTATTTTCTAAGAAGGCGTATGATGAAAGAGAAGGATATGGCTAAATGAAAATTATTATACAAAATATTGTGATGCTTTTTGTACTGTTTATTGCAGGATGTGGATCCAACGGTGGAGAAGATACACAATCAAGCAACTCTTATTACAAACAAGAGATGAGAAGTCTTGTTAAAAAGATAAGCACTTATGCGAAGGGAATAAATCCAGATTTTGTCGTTATTCCCCAAAATGGTGTAGCACTAGTAAGTACAACAGGAGATGAGAGTGGATCAGCAGATATGGAGTATCTCAACGCAATTGATGGGATAGGACAAGAGGAGTTGTATTATGGATATAATGCGGATGACCAGCTGACACCCTCCGCAAAAACTCAAAATATAAGTCATTTTTTGGATATGACGAAAAATAATGCAAACATAAAAATATTGGTCACCGATTACTGTTATACTCACACAAAAATGGATGACTCCTATGCCAAAAACCGTACTGCTGGGTATATCTCTTTTGCAGCAGATCATCGGGAATTGGACAATATCCCTGCTTATCCTACAGCAATTCAAAGTGAAAATAACAATACTATTACAAGTCTGAAAAATGTAAAAAACTTTTTATATATGATACAACCTGACAACCTCTATACAACAAAGCAAGAGTTCGTGGATGCTGTCAAAAACACAAACTATGACGCAATTGTAATGGATTTCTTTTTCAAAGGTGAAGCGTATTCTCTTGAGCAAATAACACAATTAAGGAGCAAGGCAAATGGAGGTCATCGTTTGCTCATTGCTTATATGAGCATCGGCGAAGCAGAAGATTACAGATACTACTGGCAACAGGATTGGAGTGTAGGTAATCCCACGTTCATTGCAGGAAAAGATGCAAATTGGGATGGAAATTACTATGTAAAATATTGGGATCCGCAGTGGCAAAATATTATTTTTGGAACAGATACTTCATATGTAAAGAAAATAATTGACGCTGGTTTTAATGGTGTATATCTTGATATTATTGATGCGTTTGAATATTTTGAATAGGGGGAATTTTGAAGACTATTATTTTATGGATACTAAATTATTAGCACAAACATACGCACTCGCCCACGCCCAAGCAAAGTTATACCCACCTCTTCGACCGACAACATCAAGCACCTCTCCGACAAAGTAGAGATTTTTTTGCTTGAGTGATTCCATGGTCTTTGGGTTTATCTCTTGCGTTTCTATACCACCGCCGCTTACTTCAGCATGTCGAAAACCGTGGGTCTCCTCTACTTCAAAACGCCAGTTACTTATGCAGTTGGCGATTTTTTTAGCCGTTTTTGTGTTTACGTCACTGCACTGCGTTTGGGGGGAAAGGTCTAAATACTCTAAGACATTTGTAGCAACTTTTACAGGAAGAAGGCCTACTAAAGCATCAAGCAGAGTAAATGCAGGCATTCGTTTTGCGACTGTGTTTATATGTGCCGCTATTTGCTGTTTGGTGAGTCTTGGTAAGAGGTTGAGAGAGACTGCTACATGATTAAACTCTAAAAGTGCTTTGGAAGCAGCTTGAGAGATGTCTAAGACGGCAAAGCCTGAGAGACCATAGTTGGTAAAGAGAATGTCCCCTTTTGTTGTAAGCTCTTTTTGATGGTTTATAAAGAGTGTTACTTCCCCATCGACCTTTGCCCCTGCCATCTTATGCACGACTTTTGCATCAATTTCGAACTGCACAAGAGAGGGATATGCTGGGATGATGCTGTGTCCAAACTCCTTTGCAAACTCCTCGCCGTCGCTGTTTCCACCAAGGTGTGAAGCTGCGCGTGAACCGGTTGCCACGACAACTGCGTCATACTTTTTCATAAAATCCTTTATAGAGTTTATATGCGCATTGTAGTGAAAATTGACACCGAGATTTTTGGCATACTCTTCAAAAAGTTTCGCAACACTTTTTGCTTCATTAGAGAGAGGGTAGGCTCTGCCATCCTCTTTGACATCAAGCGGTAAGCCTATGGAGTGTACAAACTTTTCAAACGCAGTAAAGCCAAACTCTTGGAGTGCGAACGCAACAAAGTCAGGATTTTGGCTAAAGTAGTCCTCTTTTGAGAGATTTTTGTTTGTAATGTTACAGCGACCGTTTCCTGAGACGAGAATCTTTTTGGCTACTTTTGCATTTTGCTCAAAAAGTGTCACTTTCACACCTTTTTGAGCAAGTAAAATAGCACAAAAAAGTCCTGATGCTCCACCGCCGATGATTGCTACTTGTTTTGGTTTCATTAAAAAAAGTCATATCCTATACCGAAATAGTACACTGAAGCAGTTGTTGTAAAATGAACATT
>Ga0256829_1001263_pt1 | contig 21359 bp, 22 predicted proteins | sample 131447metaG_FD_185979 | JGI IMG/M metagenome (GOLD analysis project Ga0256829, IMG submission 185979) | Hydrothermal vent microbial communities from Lau Basin, Pacific Ocean - 131-447 | ecosystem: Environmental > Aquatic > Marine > Hydrothermal vents | place: Pacific Ocean: Lau Basin | collected...
CGATGCCGCCAGTCTCCCAGCCAGTTGATGATTTCTCCACATCATGCCGCCCGCCCACGCCAGCGCCAGCAGAAGCATCAGCGCCACAGTCCGACGCCACGGCTTGAAATCGCCCAGTGACGATGTCGCCCGCCAGTCGCCATGACGAAAATTCAACCCCGTCTCTTGCTCGATAGCCAGATTGGCCTCATTGCGGGAAGGAAGATTTTCCCGTTCAACCACCTCGCCCTGCCATGAAGATAGCGCCAACGCATCGCATAGTTCCGCCGACAGGCGCCCCAGCGCCAAGTCGCTTTCTCGATCCCAACCCATGGTCAGCAGAGAGCGCAGAAGGTTTTCCTTTAGCGCTTCATCCAGCTGCGCGGCCTCCGCAGCAGCGCAGTTCAAACGGCGCATGCCGAGCCAGAAACCATCACTGCCGTCTTCGCCCGGCGACCAGACGCCGAAACAGACGCCGGTTGCATCCGTATCGAACACAGCAACCCCGCCATCGCCTGCAACTGCGGATGCATATCCGGACAATTGCGACTGCAACCGTTCACAGACATCAATCCCGACATAACGCACCTGACGCCACGCCTCATGCGCCTGAAGCTGCACGCGCATTGTCTCCGGCATGCCGAACACCAACCCGGCCACGCCCTCTGCCGTGCGCCCGGCCTGCCAGGCCAGCCACCACGCTTCCGGCTTTTCGGCGCTATGCTCTTCCAGTTCCTGTGCAAGAATTTCCCGATCAATCAGACGCGTCTGTTGCAACGGCAACCTGAACGCCCGACAGAGGAGCTGCTCGGCCGGCAACAACAACTTCGATGCTGCAACGCTATCGGGCAGTTCAGGCAGCATGCCCGACTCTTCCGACGCCAACACCATCTGATCGCCGTGCGCATCCATGGCAAGCCATTCACGCCCGTCGTAGCTGATGCGCAGCATACGAACTTCCGAATCACTCACTGCGACGCCCCGGTGTTTGAAGGAGAGAGCGCAGTTGCATGCGCATCGATGGGCTGCATTGCACGGGCAGCAGATAGTAACATGATTTTTCCGGCCTGAGCGCCGCCGGAGAGCCGCTGCACCATAAATTTCTCCCTCAAGACCACGCGTCCGAAACGCGCCTCTGTTCGCACCATAAAGATATCACTGACAACGCTCAAGTAACGCTGATTCACGCCCGCCGCCCACGGCCGGTTTTGCAAAGCCTGAGCCACGCTGTCGAAGGGACGTTCGGCAAGAAATATCTCGGCGTCGGCAGCTGTCATATCCGGCATAATCGCCATTAACACCCTGGCGCTGGCCGTATTGATATTCACTGCGGAAAAGCCGCCGGGCGGCACGTCGCGCACAACCGCCACTGCGGCCAGCCGATTGACGATTTTGGCATCAAAACCGCGAACCAGACGCAACTCCTGCCAACGATCCAGGCGGGCGTTTTTAACACGGTAGTCCTGATCATAATAGGCCGAATCCTCAGCGCCGTTTACGCCATGTTCACGATCATCGGCATCCATCCAGTCGATCAGCGCATCCACCAGTCCCGCATCCAGCTCCAGAGAAGCAAATAGCGCCCTGACCTGCTTTTCAACTGCCGGCACCGCCTTCCCCTGCTGATCGACCAGCATATTGAGATTGATAAAGCGGTTGGCATCGACAATTCGCCCGAGCACGCTACCCTGATCAATCGTGAACGGCGGCGTGTCCTGCGCCCAGCTCTCATCCAGATCATCCGTTTGCGAATCCCTGCCATCCTCCCGAAGGATCCTGGCGGCCAGTATCAGCGCCGACTGGCTGGCCTGTTCGGCCCTAATCTCATTCTGCCTGTTCTCCGCCCGACGCAGAGAGAGCATATCTTCATAGGCTGCAGTCACCGCCCAGGCGCTGATCAATGCCACCAGTCCGAGCACAATAATCAGCGCCGCACCGCGCTCATTCCGATCCGCCGCCAGGCAAGCCGCCGGGCTCATCACAGTTCGCCGTCCACCAACACCGGCGCCCACCACTGGCGCGCTCCGGCGGCATTACTATCTCCACCTGTTTTCACAATCACACGCACCGCTTTTGGCCATGTCAACGCCTGGCCGCGAAAATCCCAATCCTGCCGCCAGTTGCCCCCGCGATCCCACACCTCGACCGACAACGAATCAACCTTGCCGAAATCCCAGCGCATCGGCTCCACATGATCGCGCGCCAGCAATGCACGGGATTCACGTATCAGGTGGCTGTTTTCCTCATCAATGTAGTAATGCACCCGGCTGATCGTCGGTAACCCGGGCTCCCGCACCAGCAGCCAAAGCTCATCAAATTCCACATCGCCGCGATTATCGTTGCGAATTCTGATCGGCGCTGGCGCAGCCGGCCCGGCCTGCAGATTTGCATGCTGCGGCGCAGTATGCGGCGCAGCCGTCAGGTAGCGCAGATCCGAACGCAACTGCCTTGCCGCCCAGCCTGACTGCTCCTGCGTCAGACGCACCTCGCTGAGTATATCAAAACCATTGCCCGCCGTACCCAGGGCGCTATAGGAGAGTCCGGCAATCAATGCGAACACCGTCAGCGCCATCAACACCTCAATAAGCGTGAAACCCTGCTCGTACACTGCCCGCCCGGTTGTGGAAATTCCGCCCTCGATCATCGCACCGCCCGATACAGAAACACCGTCACTTTCGGCTCATCCGGCGCTTTAACGCTGACATTCAACCGCATAAATCCATCCAGCATCGTTTTCTCGCTCCAGCTACGCCATTGCAACTGCATATCGCCGGCTTCGATCACCCCCGACTGTTCGTCAAGACTGTCTGAAGCGATGGTCAGCTCCGTCAATTTATTGAGGGCGCTATCCAGCGCCAGTTCCTGCATCGACAGGGCATGCTGAATATTGGCCGATGAGCCGAGCCGCCCCATCAGCGCCACCAGTGCGGTTGAAGCGATCATCAGCGCCACCAGCGCCTCAATCAGCGTAAAGCCCGCTTCGTTCCTTCTCAATTGCATCCAATTGCATCGGCTTTGGCGCATCACTCTTTTTTGACCGCAATGCCGCCCGGGCCGGGGCGCAATCGCACCGTGATCCGGCGACCGTCTTGCGGCTCCGCGGCCAGCACAATATTGGCAATTTGACGCACGCCCTCCGCCGGCAACAACAGATCGGCCAGCACCGCCTCTGCACCCTTTTCAGCAGCGCCCGCATCTTCTGTCAGTGGCAGCGAAGGTCTGACTTCAACGATCTGGATTCCTTGCGGTAGCCGATATGGCTGATATGGCGATTGCCGGCGCGTCCGCCACACCCCTTCCCGATCGGCGTTCTGAAACTGATAACCATGACGACGAAAACGCACCCGAAAAGCATCGCCCGACAGCGTGGCCTCTTCGCTGGCCAGCCGTAAAGCCTGCGCCAGCCGTTTGCCTTCATCGTCCAGCGATGGGGAGAGCGCCGTGAAATAGGATGGCGCCACCATCATCGCCGTCACCGCCATGATCACAATCACCAGCATGATCTCCAGTAGCGTAAATCCGGACGCGCTGTTCTCCCCCGGCATCCTCATCCGCGTCTATCTGCGTCCATCTGCGGTTGATGTTTTGGCTTTGGCCTCTGCCTCTGTTTCACCTGCATTCGCGGATCATATCGGCGTTTTACTGCCAACTGCCGATATCGGCGTCGAAACCGCTGCCGCCGGCCTGCCCGTCGGCGCCGTAGGAGAGAATATCGAAATCGCCATGCACGCCGGGCGACAGGTAGACATAATCGTGACCCCACGGATCTTTCGGCACCGCATCCATATAGCGTTTGCCATCCTTGCCCGCCGTCGCCAGCGCCTGCAGGCCGCCGGAAGCAGGATATTTCCCATGCTGGAGCCTGTATAGCTTCAGAGCCTGTGCGATATTTTTCATCTGCACCTTGCAGGCATCCACCTTGGCCTCATCGGCGCGTTCCAGAAAACGCGGCGCCACCAACGCCGCCAGCACGCCGATAATGACCAGCACCACCATAATTTCCAGTAACGTAAAACCTTTTTCATTGCTACGACAATTCAATATAGATCTATTATTTTTCATTTTTTTATTCCTCTCATTGCATTATCTTCACAAGCCAAAAACAGATTCGCTTTCATGCGCTATTATGCGTCCTATAAGACCTATATGACCTATAAGTCCTGTAAATAACAACCAACACTGTAACTATTCTTTCCCACGCAACCAGAAATCATTCCGACTCAGTGGATCAAATAAGCGATCTTCGCCATTGATATTCAACCAGTGACCATGCTCAATATCATCATGCTCATGGATCAAACGATCCATCGCCAGCCATGAACCGATCAAAACCCCGTGTCGGCGCACCGCCTCCGTAGCATACCGCGAACAGACCGGATAGGAAGGGCAGGCTCGCCCGTCCAACTGGCCGATGCCATTGCGATAAAAGTGCATCACCAAATCCGCCGGGCCGCCCACGGGCGGCAACAGTGATTGCCACAGCATGGCCAACGCAAAGCTGCCCGTCGCCAGCAGGCCGTAAAAGCCGGAATATCGCATCAGGCCCACAATTTCACCACGGCCTACCGGGCAGCCCTGATGCCTGCCAGACGCCCTGCCACCACGCCATATAGCTTTCAGCATTGGCCCGCTCAGCCAGCGACATGGACGAGAATATGGTGCCCGACCACAGCCACAGCGTAATCAGCGCAAAAAACAGCGTCACCGGCCCCATGCGCCTTTTCGCCGCCCATACGGTTAGGAACAGCATCGGCCAGACCATCGCCGCAGCCATACCCGCATCGCGCCAACGCCCCTGCCAGGCATGCCCCGCTCCCGGCAGCATCACAGCCAGCAAAATGGCCGGCCAGCGCCTGGCCTCAGGCAACAACTGATGCTCCGATGCATACGCTGAGGCCAGCGCCATATACTGATTCGGTCCCGATTGTTGCAGTTCGACACTGGCCGGGACTCTGGCCGGAAACAGCGTCTGTTGCGTCATCCGCATCGTGATCAGGGCTTCTGCAGCCACTGCGCGTTGCCGCCAGAAATTTCCGGCCGGCAACATTCCGGCCATGGCCTGCAACCTCGCCTGCGCTCCCCTGTCATCACCCTGCGCCGCCATTTGCACTGCCTGACGGTATGTCGCCGCCGTATCGGCATAACAAACTTTCGTATAATACGGAATAATAAGCAGTGTAATAACAATGGAATACATGATTTTATTCATGTTGATTCCGCCCATGCCAGTGACCCGGTTCGTACGATAGACTATTCATTTAACCAACTGGTTCATATCCACAATCGGCAGCAGGATCGCCATCGCCAATGCACCCACGCCAACCGCCATCACCATCACCAGCAGCGGCTCAGCGATAGTTAGCATGCGGCTCAAGTTGCGCGACACCTCTTTTTCGTAGTGGTCGGCGATGCGTAGCAGCATCGTATCGAGTTGCCCGCTCTGTTCTCCCACGCTCAGCAACTGCGTCGCCATGGATGGGATATAGCCGCCATGCTGAAGCGCCGAAGCCAGCGACTCCCCTTCACGCAGCGCTTCTCTGGCCTGCTCGCCAATCTCTTTTAGCGGCGTCAGCGACCAGCTCTGATTGGCGATGAGCATGGCCGAGAGCGCCGGCACCCCGCCGCTAAGCAACATGCCCAACGTGCGTGAAAAGCGCGCCGTTTCAATCGTCGTCAGCAGCATGGAGACGCCCGGTATTCGCAGCAGCCAGGCATCCCTTCGCCGGCGCACCGATGCTCTCTTCATCATCAGCCTATAAAGCAGCATCAGCGCGGCGAGCGCCACCACCAGCCAGCCGCCATAGGCGCGTAAAAAATCGGACAGCGCAATCACCACTCTGGTCAAAGCCGGCAGATCTCCGCCGGCGCGTTCGAATACAGCCACCATTTTCGGTATCACCACGGTGGTCAAAAACAGCATCACCAGCAGGCCGAACCCCATAATAATGGCCGGATAGAGGGTGGCCGAGAGCAGGTCCTGATTCAGTTGCTGGCGATGCTCGAGCAGTTCCGCCAGTCGCGACGCCACCGCCTCAAGTTGGCCTGTCTCTTCACCGGCAGCAATCATATTGCAGATCACGGCATCAAAGCGCTGACCGCGCAACGCCTCAGCCAGCGATCCGCCTTCCAGCACCTGTTTACGAATCATCAACACCGCCCGACGCGAGGCCTGCTTGCTCATGCCATCGGCAATCGAGCCCAGCGCGTCAATCAACGGCATGCCCGCTTCGCTCAGGGTGGAGAGCTGCTGCAGAAACAGCACGGTTTCGGATGCATTCAGATGCGGCTGTCCGCCGCCATCGCTGCCGCGCTGCTGCCTTTCAATGGCGGCCAGCTTGCGCACGACCAACTGGCGGGATTTCAGTTTCTGGCGAGCGCCACGCTCCGAATCCGCCTCAATTTCACCTTTCTGGCGACGACCGCGCCCATCCAGCGCCTCATAGGCAAACAGCGTCATGCGTCAACCGCCACCACATCTTCCATGGTTACCCGCAACACCTCTTCAATACTGGTGACGCCGGCGGCGACATGACGCGCCACATCCTGGCGCAGGGTGACCATATGCTCCTTTCTGGCGATACGCCGCATGGCCGGCAAGCCCTTGCCTTCATGAATGGCATTGCGCATGGCGTCAGACACCTGCGCCATCTCATATATAGCGATACGGCCGGCATAGCCGGTGCCCATGCAACGGTCGCAGGCGCCGGCATCATAAATTTCTTTCACATCGGGAAAGTCCTCGGCTTTCACTTCCAGCATAAGCCAATCCTCCGCCGTCACCGGTCGTGGTTGGCGACAGTGCGGACAGAGCCGACGCACCAGGCGCTGGGCCTGCACCATATTCAGCGAGGAGGCGACCAGATACGGCTCCAGCCCCATATCCTGTAAACGTAAAATCGCCGACAAAGCGTCGTTGGTATGCAGCGTAGCGAACACGAGATGGCCGGTTAAGGAGGCCTGAATGGCGATTTCGGCCGTTTCCAGATCGCGGATCTCGCCAATCATGACAATATCGGGATCCTGACGCAGAATCGAACGCAGGCCGGCGGCGAAACTGACGCCGATTTTCGGCTGCACCTGCATCTGCCCCACGCCCTCAATCTGGTACTCAATCGGATCTTCAATGGTCATAACATTGCGATTTTTGCGATCCACTTCCATCAGCGCGGCATACAGCGTGGTGCTTTTACCCGAGCCGGTGGGGCCGGTGACCAGCACGATCCCGTGCGGTGCGGCAATCACAGCTTTCATCAGATTCAGCTGCGGCGGACTCATACCCAACTCCGGCAATGTCAGCATGGCCGAGCCGCGATCAAGCAGTCGCATCACCACCCGCTCGCCATGCGCCGTCGGTAGCAGCGATACGCGCACATCGACTTCACGGCCGGCGATCCTGACCCGGAAACGCCCGTCCTGAGGATGCCGTTTTTCGGCGATATCGAGCCCGGCCATCACCTTGACGCGGCTGGTAATGGCCGCCTGCACTCCTTTGGGCGGATGCACGATAGTGTGCAGCACGCCATCAATGCGGAAACGCACCAGCACGCGCGTTTCAAACGGTTCGATATGGATATCGCTGGCGCGCTCCTTCAGCGCCTGCGAAATCAGCGTATTGACCAGCCGGATCACCGGCGCATCGTCTTCGGATTCGAGCAGATCGCCGACCTCTTCGAGTTCGCGCGACAGATCATCGCCGCCCATATCCTCCAGCATCTGCTCAGCCGAAGCAGATGCCATATCGAACACCCGGTTCATGGCGGTCAGAATCGCTTCGCTCGGCGCCAGCACCGGCTGCACCTCGGCTCCGAACAGGCGGCGACAATCATCCAGCAACTCCCACGGCCAGTCGCCCTCGTCACTCACTGCAACAGGATTATCTGCATCCGCCACCGGCTTGAGCGGCAATATCGGCCCGGCGCGCAGCACCGGCAGCGAAAATCGCAGCACCCGCTCCGTATCGACCTGATCGTCGCCCAGCCTGCTTAGCTTTTTCATTGTCCCGGCGCAGCTGCTCCATTCGCACTGTTGCCGGCGGCCTGGCCCGGCCTCATGCTGCCCGGCAACTGTTTTTTATGCTGTGGAAATAGCACAGTGCCGCCCTCGACTGGCTGTTGGTACAGATGCTGAATATTGTTATATTTACGATCGGTAATTTCCTCAATCTGGTTGCCGTTTTTAATGATATGCGGCTTGAGAAACACCATCAGGTTGGTTTTGGTTTTGGTGTTTTCGGTAAACTTGAACGGTTCGCCCAGCAACGGCACTGCGCCGACACAGGGGACGCGCTGCACCGTGGTTGAGTTGTCATCCTGCATGAGTCCGCCGAGCACAATCATCTGCCCGTCATTGGCCAGCACCACCGTTTTAATCGAACGCTTCTTGGTGATAATGTCTGATGAACCTGAATTATTGTTTGCCGCCGGCACGACGCTCGAAATCTCCTGGTAAATTTTCAACCGCACGGAATTACCATCCGAGATCTGCGGCGTCACGCGCAGGGTCAGCCCGACATCCTTGCGTTCAATGGTCTGGAACGGATTTGCCGTACCGCCCTGCGTCACATTCTGGCCGGTCAAAAAGGGCACATTCTTACCCACCACGATCTCAGCCTCTTCGTTGTCCATGGTCAACAGATTCGGCGTGGAGAGCACATTACTGTCACTGTCCGATTCCATTGCATGCACCAGCGCGCCAATCGACAGCGCCTTATTCACCACGCCTAGCGTCAATCCGGTCGGTGCTGCAGCCGCCAGCGCCGCCGATGCGCTCACCGGCGTGGCGGCGTTGGCATTGGCTGCAATGCCGGCGCTGATCGGTTGCAGGTTCTTAAAATTCTGCACCCCCACGGTACTGCCGCCTGCCGCCATCCACTCCACGCCAAAGCGCTGGGCGCCATTACCGCTGACCTCTACAATCAGCGCTTCCAGCAGCACCTGCCGGCGGCGAATATCCAACTGGTCGATGATCCGGCCGACTGCTTTGATATCACTGGGATCGGCGGTAATCAGCAACGCATTGGTGGCTTTGTCCGCCACCACTTTCACATCGCCTGCAAACAGCGGCTTGCTCTGCCCCGGTTTAGCCGCAGCCGATTGAGCGCTCTGGCCGCCTACCAGGGCATTAAGCACTTTGGCGACATCTTCGGCATTGGCATATTTCAGGTAGCGCACCTGCAAACGACCACTATCCGAGACCGGCGCCACATCGAGTTTCTCAATCACATTGGCCACTTCATTGATAATCTGCGGCGCGCCGATCACGATCAGCTTGTTGCCCGGCTGATGGGCAATCGCTTTGACGCCGCCGGGAGTTCCGGGAGCACGCCCGGCGCCAATTGCGCCGCCTCCGCCGTATAACGAGGTGATGGTCGTAGCCAGTTTATCCGCCGATGCGTGCTTCAGGGCAAACAGCTGCACGCCCACCGCGTCTTTACGATCCAGCAGATTCAAAATACGAGTGATACGGTGAATATTGCTTGCGCTATCGGTCAGCAGCAGCATATTGCCGCGCGGATAGGCCACCAGGTGGCTGTTGGGCGAAATCAGCGGTCGAATCAGGGCGACCAGCTGCTGCGCATCGGCGTATTTCAGCCGCACCACCTGCGTAACCATGGCATCATCATCACGGCCCCTGTTGCCCGTCAACACCGGCAGCGACTTCTGCTTGCTCTCCGCCCGGGGTACAATTTTAATCACCGAACCGCTTGGCACGGCGGCAAAACCATTCACTTCCAGCACCGATAAAAACACATCATAGGCATGATCTTCAGAAATCGGCGTTGGTGAGACAATGGTCACCTTGCCCTTGACACGGTTATCGACCAGAAAGTTTTTACCGGAAAAGCCGGCGACAAACTCAATAAAGGCGCGAATATCGGCATTCTTGAAATTCAGGGTCACTTCCTTGCCCCATGCCTGAGTCACCATCGGGAGCATCACCATGCAAAGCAGCACTATCCAGCGTTTGATTTTCATCCACCCCCCACAATCCGAGCACCTTTGCCCGGAATCATAATGTAATTCGGGCTTCTGACCAGTTCCTGTTTTCACATCGGAGTGCTTAATCCTGCTGCTCTATATAGAGCGCACGCACCCAACTGCCGCCGTGTCTGAATTTCAGCTGTTTCTTCACTTTGAGTCCCAGCGCTTTCTCGCACTGCCCATCCGGCGCGATCACAACCATGCGCCAGCCTTCGAACTGTTCCCGAAACTGTCTGCCCAGCGCCGCGTATAGTGATAGCACACCGCCTTTGATGCGCTTGCCGTAGGGCGGATTGCAGACCATCAGACCGGCTGTTTCACACTGTTTTGGCGCCGTCAGGGTGCGCACATCCCGCTGCTCGAAACAGGTCATATCCCCTACGCCAGCCGTGGCAGCGTTCTCTTTTGCCTGGGCAAGAATCGCAGCATCCAGTTCGCTGGCCACAATACATGGGCGAATCCCGCCTTGCTGCATCGATGCGGCTTTGGCCCGCGCCCGCTGCCAGCGCTTCTCCTTGAGTGAAGGCCAGGATGCAAACGGAAAGAGGTGATCCAGTCCCGGCGCCCGTTTTGTCGCCAGCCATGCCGCCTCCATGGCAAAGGTGCCGGAGCCGCACATCGGGCAGACAAGCGGCTCGTCACGCTGCCACGCCGCCCAGCGCAAGATTGCGGCTGCAATTGTTTCGCGCAGCGGCGCTCTGCCGGCGTGCAGGCGATAGCCGCGCCGATCCAGCCGTTCTCCCGAGCTATCCAGACTGATCGTACACTGGTTATTGTCGATACGCAGCAGTATCTGCTGCTCGCACTCCTGCTCAGCCGTCGCATGATCTGGCTTGAATCCCAACCGGTCGCCAATGGCGTCGGCAAGCGCCTGCTGCGCCCGTCCCGAATGCATCAATTTCGAGCCGCTGCAGGCGGCGCGAACCGAGATAGAGTTGTGCGGGCCGATATACGCCTCCCAAGCAATCTTTCTGCTGCGGTTATACAGTTCAGGAAATGAGAGCGCCCTGAATGAGGCCAGCCGCAGCAGAATGCGGGTGCAAATCCGGCTGCGCAGATTGATACGGAACAGCCCGTCCATGCTGGTGGTAAATACGACGCCGCCCGCCGCCGTTTTGACATCATGCGCCGCCAGCTCATTCAATTCATCAGCGGCAAGCCTCTCCAGGCCCGGCGTCACCACAGCATAACAGACAAGATTTCCCATGGCCGCACCATATCTCTTTTCCATGCAACAGGCACTGTCGCTATTTTCGCTACCGGTAGGCCCTCTTCATGGCTAAGATTCCGCCATGCCTTTTTCGAGCCTTTTTCATTGGCGAGCGCACCGCGCCGGCGAAAGCGACAGGCGCGGGTTGTTTCATATGCACATCATGCGCCCGATCTTGTGCTGTGGCCTGGCTCTGCTGATTCCCTTGTCGAGCGCTGCCGCAGCCCGAAAACCGGATGGCACGCAGTATGTCAGCCGACAGGCGCTGGCCAGGCAACTGGCTGCGGAAACAGGCCTTTCACGTCGCGCGATCGCCGCCATTCTGAAGCAGGCCACATTTCGCCCCGATATTGTCAGGCGCATGAACGGGCAGTGGGAAGCGCAGCCCTATTCGAAGTACCGTCCGCTGTTTGTGAAGCCGGAGATGCAGAGCACGGGCCGCGCCTATCTCAAACAGCATGATGCGGCGTTTCGGCGCATTGCAGCAAAATACCGGGTCGATGCAGAAATAATTGCCGCCATTCTCGGCATTGAGACCCGCTTCGGCCAACGCCCCGGCAGACGCCCGGTGCTGGATTCGCTCTATACGCTATCCACCGGCTTTCCGCGCCGTGCCGATTTTTTCCGTCGGCAGTTGGGCGCGATTATCGAAATCAGTCGCCAGGACAAGCTAGACCTGGCCCACCTCAAAGGCTCTTATGCCGGCGCTTTCGGCGCCATTCAGTTTATCCCCACCTCGTTCCGCCAGTATGCCGTGGATGAGGATGGCGACGGCATCCGCGACGTCTTCCATTCACCCGACGACATCATCGCCAGCATCGCCAACTATTTTAAGCAACACCAGTGGCAATACCGGCGCCCCGCCGCCTACTGGTTGCCTGCAGGCGCAACACTGAACCGGCGCTGGGCCAGACGCGCCAAAGGCAAGCTGAAACACTGGGTGAAACTTGCAACATTGCGCAAGTCGATGCCGAAAATTTTTAATGCCGTACCGCTGCCATGGCGTGATGATGATCAGGTCAGTATTATTACCATGCAAACCCGGAGCGGCAGACGGCTGGCGCTGGTGCATCACAATTTTTATGTCATCATGCGCTACAATCCGTCGTTTAACTACGCCATGGCGGTGACTGAGATCGCCGCGCTACTGGAGAGAAAAACATTCGCCGTCAACTGAATAACCGGACGTTGAACCCGCTGATCGCACCCCTGCTGCTTGCTCTGACGGGCGGCCTGATCGCTGGCCTGATGGGCGGCTGCGCCAGCCGAAAGGCGCCACCCCCCGCATCCGCTCACGCCAGCTTGCCGGACGGCAAAGGCGGCATCCATAAAACCGGCAACCCCTACAATGTGGGCGGCAGATGGTATACGCCCCTGCCGTATGAAAACGGTTATGATGAAACCGGCGTCGCCTCATGGTACGGCCGCGATTTTGACGGTAAACGCACAGCCAATGGCGAAATTTATGATATGCACGCCCTCTCCGCCGCCCATAAAACACTGCCGCTGCCGACGCTGGTGCGCGTCACCAATCTGGAAAACGGACGTTCGGTGATTGTGCGCGTCAATGATCGCGGCCCGTTTGTCAAAGATCGTCTGATCGATCTCTCCTATGCCGCTGCCAAAGCGTTGGGCTATGCCCGCAAAGGCACCGCCCATGTGCGCGTACAGACGCTGGAACTGCCGCCGCCATCGAAACGGGACACGCTGGCCATGGGTGCCAGACTCAAGGCGGCCGATCACCCCAACCGTGTGCATGTCGCAAGCCCCGACCGGCTCAGCGCGCCGGCCACAGCCGCCACCGGCAAGATTTTTATTCAACTGGGCGCATTCGCCTCGCACGACAATGCCATGCATCTACTGCAGCAACTGAAACCCAGCTTTGACGCCATCCATATCGTGGCCGCGCACCTGGGCGAGAACACCCTCTATCGGGTGCGCATCGGCCCGTTTGCAGATATGGTCAATATCGAACAGACTGTCACCGCCCTGCAACGCCACGGCTTTGACAAGCCCACCGTGGTGATCGAATAATGGGTAAACGCGCAACACGGCCGCGGCTGGCCGCTTTCGGCTCATCCCGCATCGGCCCGGAAGCGGCTGTGTATCAGGATGTGCTGGCGCTGTCGAAAAAAATCGCTCTGGCCGGCTGGGATGGCATGACCGGCGGCCATCAGGGCATGATGGCGGCATTTTCCGAGGGCATGCATGCCGGCAACAGCCACATTCGCGGCATTACGCTGGAGCGTTTTCCCACCCCGCCCGACAACACCCTGAGCGAGGAGATTCGCTCGCGCAATTTCTTTGACCGCATGGGCATGATGATCGAGCAGTCGGATGCCTGGCTGGTGTTGCCGGGCGGACTGGGTACGCTGGCGGAGTTGGCCATGAGCTGGGATCTACTGGCCATTCATGTGCTGGAACCGCGCCCGCTGCTGCTCTACGGCGACATGTGGCAACCGATTGTGGAGACACTCTCCGACCAGCTTGTTTTATCGGCGGATCAGGCATTTCAATGCATCCGGATCTGCCACAGCCATGAAGACGTGCTGCACGCCCTGCGCGGCGACGCATGAGCAACACCGCATCTGCAGGATTTCAGGATCTGCGCGCCAGTGCCGGACCCGATCACCACGGCATGCGCCTCGATCAGGGCGTCGCCGAACTGTTGGGACTGTCGCGCCGCAGAAGCAGGCGGGCCATCGATGAGGGCGGCGTCTACCTGAATCGCAAACGCTGCCGCACAGCCGGGCGCAAACTGGGCAGCGGCGATAGCTTGCGGGTGGTGTTGCTGGATGGAGAAACAGTGGTTCCATTCACTGACGATCAGCTGATCTGGCAACAGCCACCACTCTATCTGATTCACAAACGTAGCGGTCAGTATGCTCAGGAAGCCCTGCATCGCAGCCGCGGCACTCTGCCCGATCAGCTGGCCAAAGCGTTGGGATTCACAGCAAAGCAGGCCGCCAGCTTGCGCCCGGTGCATCGACTCGACCTGGGCACTTCGGGGCTGATGCTGTTCTCAGCCGATGCTGCACTGCTGCAGCTGCTACAAAAAAACTGGCGCCGTTGCGCCGCCAAATCCTACCTTGCCATCGTCGAGCCAGCGCCGAAATGGGATCAGCAACATATTACTCTGGCCATCGGCCGGCAGCGGGATCAACGCGGCCGTTTTCATGTTTCCGAACAGGGAAGGGCCTGCGAAACGGATGCCGAGGTGATCGAGCGCCGTGACAACCGCGCCCTGATTCGGCTTATTCCGCACACCGGCCGCACCCACCAGTTGCGCGTTCACCTGGCGGCGCTGGGCTGCCCGATTCTCGGCGATACGCGCTATGGCGGAAAGGTTCATCGGCGTTTAATGTTGCACGCCGAAAAATTACGCATCAAACCCATGCAGCAGATCGCGGCCCTGCCCGATCAACTTGCATGGCACAGCCCGCCTCAGGAGGATTGGCAATGGTAAGCAGAGCGATCACTGGTCACATCAAGGAGCGCAACAGTGCGCGACAACGGTTTGTGACATTGGCCACCGGCATCTCCCTGCTGATGGTGATGATAGCAGGCACGGCAGTGGCGAGCCCGTGGCCCAAATCGCCGAATATTGAGGCCAAAGCGTGGGCCATGATTGACGCCCGCTCCGGCCAGATCATCGCCGAACACAATGCCGACAAGGAGTTACCGCCGGCCAGCCTGACCAAGATGATGACCCTCTACCTCGCCTTTGAAGCGATTAAGAAGGGTCGTCTGGATCCGGAGGCGCGCGTCAGCGTCAGCAAAACAGCCTGGAAAATTGGCGGCAGCACCATGTTTCTGGAGCCGCGCATGCATCCGAAAGTCAGCGAACTGCTGCACGGCATCGCCACGCTGTCGGGCAACGACGCCTGTATCGCGCTGGCCGAACATATGGACGGCAGCCAGGAGGCGTTCGCCGCGCGCATGAATGACAAGGCCCGCGAACTGGGTATGCTGCACAGCCACTTTGTCAACCCCACCGGTTTCCCCACCAAGGGGCACTACAGTTCCGCCATGGATATGGCCATTGTCGGCGCCGCCCTGTGGCGCGATTTTCCCGATCAGTACAAACTGTTTGGCGAGAAGAGCTACACCTTCGACAACCGCACCCAGCCCAACCGCAACCGTCTGCTATGGAGTCTGCCGGAAGCCGACGGCATTAAAACCGGCCATACGCAGGAAGCCGGTTACTGTCTGGTCGGCTCAGCTGAAAAGAACACCACCCGTTTTATCGCCGCCGTGTTCGGCACCAAATCCGACCGCGCCCGCGCCCAGCAGACCAAAATCCTGCTGCAGTTCGGCCTGAGAAACTTCACCACCACCCGCCCTTCCGAGCACGCAATTCGCCGCCAGGTTGAAATATTCGGCGGTACGGAAAATCACCTCTGGCTGAAGCCCGCCCTGCCAATCTGGGTGACCGTGCCCAAGGGCAGTGAATCATCGCTCTCCTTTCACCTGCGTTACGATTCACCGCTGAAGGCGCCGATCAGAAAAGGGCAAAAACTGGGTGCTATTGATGCCGTGATCGGCAGCCGCGACAGCAACGGCAAGGTGATTCGCTCGTTTCCGATGGTGGCCGCCCGCGCTGTGGATGAGGCATCCTGGATCAGCAGGCAGTGGGACGGGTTGCGCCTGTGGATACGCAACGCCACCGGCGATCTGATGAAAGACGACTCGGATTCAGACGATTCAGGTTCGGGCAAGTAGGCCGGGGCTGCTCTTTTCATGACACTGACGGCGTGGGTGAATGGCCGCTTCCTGCCTCTGGATGAAGCGACCATTCACATCGAGGATCGAGGCTTTCAATTTGCCGATGGGGTCTATGAAGTCATCGCCTGTTTCGGCGGCACATTTCTCGATATGGATGCGCACCTGCAGCGCCTGCAACGCTCGGCCAACAGCATCAACATCGACCTGCCGATGACGCTGTCGGAACTGACCAGCCTGATTGAGCAGACCTACAACCATAACCCCTTCGACGACGCCATGATCTATGTGCAACTCACGCGCGGCGTCGCTCCGCGCGCGCACCTGCCCGGAGCTGAACTGACGCCGACCATGGTAATCACATCGCGCCATCTGCCCATGCCGTCGGCAGAGAAAATTTCCGCCGGCGTCAATGCCATCACGCTCGAAGATATGCGCTGGAAACGCTGCGACATCAAATCCATCGCCCTGCTGGCCAGCGTCATCGGAAAGCAGGAGGCGGCTTATCGCGGCGCCGATGAAACCTTCTGGCTGGATGCAGACGGGCATCTGTTGGAAGGCTGCGCCACCAACTGTTTCGCCGCCATTAACGGCGCGCTGGTCACCCACCCGCTCGATCATCAGGTGCTGGGCGGCATTACCCGAAGAATGGTCTTAAAAGTGGCCAAAGCGCACGGCGTCAGCGTTGAAGAGCGGCCGTGGAAGTTGAGCGAATCCGGTCTGACAGAGTGCATGATGAGCAGCACCACCAACGCCGTCATGCCGGTCTGCCATATCAATGGAGAAGCAGTCGGCACGGGTAAGCCCGGCCAGATGGCTATTAAGCTGCGCCGCTGGCTGCTGGATGAGTTCGACAAACTGAAACGCCATGCGCGTTAAGGCCGTATTGTTGGACATGGACGGCACCATTGTCGATGCCTTCCCGCCGATCATCCGGGCGCTGAACCAGACCTTTCGCGAATTCGGCCTGCCGCAGATGACGCCCGAAGAGGTGAAGCGGCATACCGGCAAAGGCGATTGCAGCATGAAAACACTGTTCGGCGAGCGCAGGGAAGAGGCCGCAGCCCGTTTTCTGGAGATCCACGATGAGGACTATCTGGATCAAATCAGGCCGCTGGATGGCGCGGAAACGCTGTTTCAATGGCTACAGGATTGCGCCATTCCGGCCGCCATCGTCACCAGCAAGAGTCAGATGCGCGCCGAAGCGCAACTGGGCAAGTTGGGCTGGACAAGCTACTTTGACGCCATCATCGGCAAAATAGATGGCCGACCCGGAAAACCCGATCCGGCTCCGATTCTGCTGGCCTGCGAACAGCTCGGCGTGACGCCGCAAGAGAGTGTCATGGTTGGCGATGGCATCGCCGATATGAAATCGGCCACCCGCGCCGGCAGTTGCGGGCTGGGGATGTGCGACGCATTCACAGCCGAAGAACTCACCGAGGTCGGCGCATCGGCCTGCTTCAATTCTCTCCCCGAGGTTCACAGATGGTTACAAACAGCGATCAACTGATCCGATTTCTGCTGCCGGAGGCGCATTGCCGGGGCGTTGTGATTCGCGCCGAACGGCTGTTCGCCGAAGCCAATCGGATGCACGGCCTGAACGGGCCAGTCGCCAGCCTGTTCGACCAGAGCCTGTTGGCCGCCATCCTGTTATTATCGATCAGCAAGGGCGGCATGCGTCAGGTGCTGCAGCTGGATGCCACCGTCCCTGCCCCGCTGCAGCGCATTCTGGTGGAAGCGCGACGCGGCGCGGTGCGCGGTTATATCAACTGGCGGGAAGATCGGACAGTGCTGCATCACTCCCCCGCTCCGCACGCCGGCCCGGATGGCATCAGCGACTGGCTGGGCAAGCCGATCCGGCTTTCTACCGTGCGCGATCTGGGCGTCGGCGAGCCTTACATCTCGACCATAGAACACGATTCCGACTTTCTGGCCGATCACCTGATTCACTATCTCCACCAGTCGGTGCAGATCCGCGCCGATATTATTTTACACAACGATCTGGCCATCATGATTGAAGCGATGCCGGGCTGCGATGACGACCGCTGGTTCAAGGCGGTCGAAACGATGGCCAAAATCCCGACTGTCGCGCTGCAGGAAGAAACGCCCGAATCGTTGCTGGGTTACTTTGACAGCTTGCGATGCAAAGTGGCCGGTCGCGACGATTATCGCTACCAGTGCGACTGCAGCCCCGAAAAGATGGCTGAAGCCATAAAAAATCTGCCCGCCGAACAACTGGCGGAACTGGCCGATGAATCCGGACAGGTCACAGTCTCCTGCCAATACTGCGATGCCCACCACATCATTAAACCTTAAAAATCTTAAGCCACAGATGCACACAGATGAACGCAGATAAAACCCGGACGAAAATAGTCGGGGTATGCACGCGTCTCTTCATGCTATATTTCCTGCCCCACAGGCGCATTTCTGCTTTTGACTCTTATCTGCGTGTATCCGCGTCCATCTGTGTCTAAATTTTGACTGTTTCAAAATGACAACAATCGACTATGCCATTATTCGCAGGCCGAGGCGGAAAACTGCCAGTATCGTCATCAGGCCGGATAATCGTGTGGAAGTGCTGGCGCCGAGCCGCATGCCTGTCAGCCTGATTGATGCATTCATCCGGCAAAAACGCGCCTGGATTGACAAAAAACTGCATTTCAACCGGGAAGTCAGAGCCGACTATGTTGCCAAAACATTTCGGGCTGGTGAACAATTCTACCTGCTCGGCGAATCCTATACGCTACGCTTGCAACAGGGTAAACGCGCCATTCTGCTTCACGGGCATGAACTATTGGTCTCTCACCCCACGCCGAAACCGGCAACAACAAAGCGGCAAATCAGCCGCTGGTATCGCCGTCAGGCCGAAGCGCATTTCAGCAACCGGGCTCTGTTTTTCGCCAGCACCATCGGCAAGCAGCCGCAACTGATCGGCGTCAAAGCCTACAAAAGCCGCTGGGGCAGTTGCCACCACGATGGCAGAGTCTATCTCAACTGGCGCTTAATCATGGCGCCGGCATGGGTGGTGGATTATGTGCTCGTGCATGAGTTGTGTCATCTGCTCCACCCCAACCATTCACGCGCCTTCTGGCAGCAGGTTTATGCCGTTTTTCCCGATTACCGGGAAGCCAAAGCATGGCTGAAAATTAACGGTTTAACGCTGTCGTTGTAATCGGCCGCAGGCCATGGCGTCATTCAATATAGTGGCCACCCAGGGGCATCGGTGTTACTATTTAATTTTAGGGACGACCCATTTTAGCCGATAGAGATGTTAAGACAGCAACAAGAGGAGCTTGATATGCTGATCATGAACTTTTCCAACCCAGGCAACAGCGAGCAGCGCGCCAATCCGGGCCGGGGCCAGCAGCAACACTCAAAAACAGACTGGCTGGTCTCTTCCTTGCGCGAGGCTCCGTTCGATTTCACCCGCATCCATAGCGAGGGTGTGAAAAACGTCACTGAAGTCGCGTCGATCGAAGCTGTGGCAGCACAATTTATAGAGGGCGGCGGCGCTATCGCCCGGCCGGAAGTCTATATTCCGGGCGTCGGCTCTCTCATCAGCTGCCGCGATTGCGCCGGACACCTGTTCTCATTCTTTGAAGCCGAGTCCCCCGTTCGCCCTGAACACATCGTCGGCATTGACTGAAATTTTAGACACAGATAAACGCAGGTGGACGCAGATAAAAACAAAGAACGAAATGTTATTTCACTTTGCCAATATAAGAGTGTTGGTCTTATTATAGTGTTCCGCATGCTCCAGTAAGGTCGCATCTGTGAGGCAAAACACATCTCAGTATTTTCATGTGCTTTTATCTGCGCATATCTGCGTCGCTGTTTTAATAACTATTCGCTGTTATCGCCGCGACGGATGCCCATGAGTTCGGCCTGAATGAAGGCGTCAATATCACCATCAAGGAAAGCCTGCGTATTGCCAGTCTCCATGCCTGTGCGCAGATCCTTGATGCGTGACTGATCCAGCACATAGGAGCGAATCTGGTGGCCCCAGCCGATGTCGGTCTTGGTATCTTCCATGGCCTGTTTTTCCGACTGCTGCTTTTCGATCTCCAGTTCATACAGCCGCGCCTTGAGCATTTTCCAGCAGGCATCGCGATTTTTATGCTGTGAGCGATCATTCTGGCACTGCACCACCACCCCTGTCGGGATATGGGTCAGACGCACGGCGGAATCGGTTTTGTTGACATGCTGGCCGCCGGCGCCGGATGCGCGATAGGTATCGGTGCGCACATCGGCCGGATCGATCTCGATATCGATATCGCGGTCGATATCGGGGTAGGCGAATACAGAGGCGAACGAGGTGTGGCGACGGTTGCCGGAATCGAACGGCGATTTGCGCACCAGACGATGCACGCCGATCTCCGCTTTCAGAAAGCCGTAAGCATATTCGCCCTTGACCGACACTGTGGCCGATTTAATGCCCGCCTCTTCACCGGCGGTGCACTCCATCAGCTCGGTCTTGAAGCCCTTGCGCTCGGCCCAGCGCAGATACATGCGCAGCAGCATCTCGGCCCAGTCCTGCGCTTCGGTGCCGCCGGAACCTGCATTAATATCGAGAAAGGCCGATTCGGCATCGGTCTCGCCGCCCAGCATCTGCGCCAGTTCCAGCGCTTCGATCGCCGACTGAACGCCGTCCAGCATCTCCACCGCCTCAATCTGCGAATCGCGATCCTGCTCCTCGGCGCCCATCTCAAACAGGGTGCTGGCATCATCGAGTTCGCTGGCCGCCTGCTTGTAATCATTCAGCACTTTCTCCAGCCGGGCGCGCTCCTGCATCAGCCGCTGCGCTTCGGCCTGATCATCCCACAGGGTGGGATCTTCAATGCGCGCGTTCAGCTCGCGCAGATCCTCCTCTTTGGCATCAACGTCAAAGCGACCTCCGCATGGCATCCAGCCGCTGGCTATAATCCTCAGCGCGCGTCCTGAATCCGGCAATCTGATCTTCAATGCTCATGCTTCACTCCAAATCATAGGTCAACGCACATGGACTTTTTCCATCCTGTGAAATGAAACATGACCACAGGATGGAAAAAGTCCATGCAAATGCGTTATTTGTTTCATGTTTAAAAAGGAGCTGCAGATTACCTCGCCGCCATTTCAAATCAATTCAAAACTTCCGGAACTGACCCACCACTTCGCCGTAGATATCCAGCGACGTTTCCGGATAGATATCGGGATAGTCCGCATTGGCAGGCTCCAGAAACAGCCCCCTGGCACCGGAGCGCAGATATTTAATGGTGAAATCGCCATCCACAATGGCCACCACGATCTTGCCGATATCCGGATTAGCCTTGCGCTCGACAATCAGAAAGTCGCCATCATGAATACCTGCATCCATCATCGAATCGCCGCGCACCTCAACCAGCACCGTGCAGGAGGGGTGCGCCACCAGATACTCATCAATGGTGATGGCATCGCCCAGCGCCTCGGTGGCCGGGCTGGCGAAGCCGGCC
>Ga0256829_1001264_pt1 | contig 21356 bp, 19 predicted proteins | sample 131447metaG_FD_185979 | JGI IMG/M metagenome (GOLD analysis project Ga0256829, IMG submission 185979) | Hydrothermal vent microbial communities from Lau Basin, Pacific Ocean - 131-447 | ecosystem: Environmental > Aquatic > Marine > Hydrothermal vents | place: Pacific Ocean: Lau Basin | collected...
TTTTCGCGATGTGATACAGGTGGTTACCGATTCCGGTTTTTCCCGGATCCCGGTATTTACCGAAAACCTGGATCATGTGGAAGGCTTGTTGTACATCAAAGACCTGCTTCCTTTTATCGATAACGAAAATGAAGAAGTTGACTGGAAAACATTGCTGCGGCCTGCTTTTTTTGTACCTGAAAACAAGAAAATAAACGACCTGTTACAGGAATTTCGTGAGAAAAAAATCCATATGGCCATTGTAGTTGATGAATATGGGGGTACTTCCGGCATCATAACCCTCGAAGATATTCTCGAAGAAATTGTGGGTGAGATCAGTGATGAGTTTGATGTGGAGAATGAGGCATTTCATTACAAAAGGCTGAATGCCACCACTTATATTTTTGATGCCAAGACTTTACTCAACGATTTTTGCAAGATCCTGGAAATTGATGATGATACTTTTGATGCGGACAAGGGAGAGTCGGACTCGCTGGGCGGCCTTATCCTGGAACTGGAAGGAAAAATTCCCGTAAAGGGTGAAAAAATAAATTACAGGCAGTTTTCGTTTGAAATAACAGATGCTGATACGCGAAAGATTAATAAAGTTAAGGTTACAGTTAAACCGGGTGCTTAAAATGAAAAAAAAACTTTTCTGGACACTGTTCCTGCTTCCCCTGATTTTGTCCATGTTTTCCTGTGGGTCACACTATACGCCCAAGCCGGTCGGTTATTTCAGGATTGATTTGCCCCCGCATGCCTACCGTCCTTTCGACAGTACTTTCCCCTATAGCTTTTCCCGTTCTGTCTACACCAGGCTTTCCGATGATCCGCACTCGCCTCATCAAAAATACTGGCTCGACATACACTATCCCCGTTATAAAGCCACCATACATATCAGCTATCGGCGTATTGATCATAATTTGAGGAAATATCTGGAGGATACCCGGAAAATGGTGATCAAACACATTCCCAAAGCAAATGCCATCAACGACAGTTTGATTGTTGACCCGAAAAGGGATATTTACGGCATGACTTACGATATTGAAGGATCGGGAGTGGCTTCCCCTTACCAGTTTTTCCTGACCGACAGTGTGCGGAACTTTTTGCGCGGGTCGCTCTATTTTTATGTGCCACCCAACAATGATTCACTGGCGCCGGTTATCCGTTATATAAAACAGGATATCAAGCATCTTATCAAAACCTTTAAGTGGAAAAAAACAGCCCGTTGATTTTTCAGGTCAATGAGGATTTGAAAAGCCGGAAAAACAGGCAGAGAAGCCTGCAGGTTTTTCAAAATTTATTTTTCCGAACGGGCAAAAGTTTTGTAAAATTTTTCCGCAGTCGGTCTATGCAGGAAATTCCTAAAATTCTGAAGTGAAATAAAACCGTAGGTCAGGATATTTTTCCTGTGCCATTTGGAGGGAAAAGGGTGAATCGGCCAGAAACACCTCACGGCCTTCTTTGTCAAGGGCTATCTGGCTGCGTTTTCGTGCCCGGAAATCTTCTAACTGTTCTTTGTTGTCGCTGACAAACCAGGCTGTTTTAAACAGGGTAATAGGCTCATAGCGGCATTTGGCATTGTATTCATGCTCCAGTCGGTACTGGATTACCTCAAACTGCAAAGCCCCTACGGTTCCTATGATTTTGCGGCCACTCTGTTTTCCTGTAAAAAGCTGTGCTACCCCTTCGTCCATGAGCTGGTCAATGCCTTTGGCTAATTGTTTTGAGCGCAGGGGGTCGGCGTTGACGACATAACGAAACAGCTCCGGCGAAAAGCTTGGAATGCCTTTGAATTGCAGTATCTCGCCTTCGGTCAGGGTATCACCGATCTTGAAATTTCCCGTATCGTGCAGGCCTACTATGTCGCCGGGATACGCAGCATCCACGATAGATTTTTTCTGGGCCATGAAAGCCGTGGGGCTGGCAAATTTCAGCTTGCGGTTTTGCCGTACATGCAAATAGTTGGTGTTGCGTTTGAAAACCCCCGAAACCACCCTTACAAAGGCGATCCGGTCGCGGTGGTTGGGGTCCATATTGGCATGGATTTTAAAAACAAAACCGGTAAAGTTCCCCTCATCGGGGTTGACAAACCGCACATTGCTTTGCCGGCCCTGTGGCGAAGGGGCAATTTCAATAAAAACGTCCAGCAGTTCTTTCACCCCGAAATTGTTCAGTGCGCTGCCGAAAAATACGGGAGAGATTTCTCCCGAAAGATATTTTTCTTTTGAAAACTGAGGATAAACACCTTTCACCAGTTCCATCTCTTCGCGAAGCGCCCCGGTGTTTGCCCCGAGATAAGTTTCCAATTCCGGGTCTTCGATGTTGTTGAACCGAATGCCCGCTTCCACTGTTTGTTTTCCGGGAGTGAAAAGATGCAGGTTTTTATAATATATGTTGTAAACCCCCTTAAAACCTTTTCCCATGCCAATGGGCCAGCTCAACGGGGTTACCTTCAGTTGCAGTTTTTGTTCGATCTCGTCCAGCAGTTCAAAAGCATCTTTCCCTTCACGGTCGAGCTTGTTGATAAAAACCATCATGGGGGTTTTGCGCATACGGCACACTTTCACCAGTTTTTCGGTCTGCGGTTCCACTCCTTTGGCCGCGTCAATTACCACAATGGCACTATCTACTGCCGTGAGGGTACGAAATGTATCCTCGGCAAAATCTTGGTGCCCCGGTGTGTCGAGGATATTGATTTTGGTATTGTTGTATTCAAAACCCATCACGGAAGTGGCCACGGAGATACCACGCTGGCGTTCTATTTCCATCCAGTCGGAGGTGGCTGTTTTCTTTATTTTATTCGATTTAACGGCACCGGCTACCTGGATGGCGCCGCCATACAGCAACAGTTTTTCCGTCAGGGTGGTTTTTCCTGCATCGGGATGACTGACAATGGCAAACGTACGTCTCCGGGTTATCTCTTTCTTATTGACCATGTTAAATTTTTGAGGGTGCAAAAGTAGAAATTTATATGAACCTTTTCAGCGGGGAAAGGTGAAAGATTTTTTCAGGTTTTGACCGGCTGATGAAAAAAGGAGTATCCTGCGTGAGGGATTGAAGCGGATACCCCGCAGCGAGGAACGAGCGAGGAGTATGAGCGGAAAGCCCGGCCCCGCCGGGTGTCGGAGTGTGTGCCGGCAGGCGGGGACACGCCCTCATCAATATAAATATTTCTTTGAAAACAAACCGTTTTACTTTCTTTTGTTAATTTCGCAGCTTGAAAACCTGAGAAAGCTGGTAAGTATTTTTACCTTGGTTTTCAGGAAGATAACAAAAAATATTGGCGAATATGGCATACGATCACAAGGAAATAGAGAAGAAATGGCAGGATTATTGGCGTAAAAACAAATCTTTTAAAGCGGAAAATAATTCTGACCTGCCCAAATATTATGTGCTGGACATGTTTCCTTACCCTTCGGGGGCCGGGCTTCATGTGGGGCATCCTTTGGGATACATTGCTTCGGATATCTATGCCCGTTACAAAAGGCACCAGGGCTTTAATGTATTGCATCCCATGGGATACGATGCTTATGGGTTGCCTGCCGAACAGTATGCCATTCAAACAGGAACACATCCGGAAATCACCACTGAAAAAAATATCCTGCGTTACCGCGAGCAGCTGGACAAGATTGGTTTTTCGTTTGACTGGGATCGTGAAGTGCGTACTTCTGACCCTTCGTATTACAAATGGACACAATGGACTTTCATTCAGCTTTTCAAATCGTGGTACAACAGAAAGACCGACAAGGCCGAACCTGTTGCCGACCTGATCAAAATTTTTGAAACCACGGGCAATGCCGGCGTAGAAGCTGCCTGCGATGAGGTGGAAACCTTTACTGCCGGGCAATGGAACCAAATGGACGAAAGGCAGCAGCAGGAAATGCTGATGCACTACCGGCTGGCTTATCTTTCAGAAACATGGGTTAACTGGTGCCCAGCATTGGGCACGGTGCTGGCCAATGATGAGGTGAAAGACGGTTTGTCGGAACGTGGCGGCCACCCTGTGGAACGTAAGCTAATGAAACAGTGGTCGCTGCGCATTACTGCATATGCACAACGTCTGTTGGATGGGTTGGATACCGTGGACTGGCCCGACTCGCTGAAAGAGATGCAACGCAATTGGATCGGCCGCAGCGAAGGGGCTTCGCTGACCTTTGCCCTGGTGGGAGAAGATGCCGGTTTAAACGGAATTGAGGTCTTTACTACCCGGCCCGATACTTTATTTGGCGCTACTTTTATGGTGCTGGCCCCAGAACATGAGTTGGTAGAAAAAATCACTACGCCGGAGCAGAAAGCTGCTGTGGACGAATATGTTCAATGGGCCAAAAACAGGTCGGAACGTGAACGTATGACCGAAGTAAAAAAAGTAACCGGAAGGTTTACCGGTGCTTATGCCCTGAACCCGCTCACCGGCAAGGAAATTCCTGTGTGGGTTGCCGATTATGTATTATCGGGTTACGGTACCGGTGCCATTATGGCCGTGCCGGCCCACGACAGCCGTGACTTTGCCTTTGCCCGCCACTTTAACCTGCCCATCGTTCAGGTGGTAACTGTAGGGGATGAACCTGTTTCTGATCCTTCGCAGTGGGAAGAATCGTATGATGCCAAAGAGGGAATATTAATCAACTCGGGTTTTTTGAACGGAATGACTGTCAAGAAAGCCATCCGTGCTGCCATTGACAAAATTGAAAAAATGGGCATCGGAAAGGGAACGGTGAACTATCGCCTGCGTGATGCCATTTTCAGCCGTCAGCGTTACTGGGGTGAGCCTTTTCCCATTTACTACAAAGATGGTATTCCCTATCCTTTGCCGGAAGAAGAACTGCCGCTGAAACTTCCCGAAGTGGATAAATACCTGCCTACCGAAACAGGTGAGCCCCCGTTGGCCCGGGCCAAAAACTGGAAAACCAAAGAAGGCTTTCCGCTGGAAACCAATACCATGCCGGGTTTTGCCGGTTCCAGCGGGTATTACCTCCGGTATATGGACCCGCACAATGACAAGGCCTATTTTTCGCGCGAAGCCAATCAATACTGGCGCAATGTGGATTTGTACATCGGCGGTGATGAGCATGCTGCCGGCCATTTGATTTATTCGCGTTTCTGGAACAAGTTTTTGTATGACCTGGGACTGGCCTGCGAAGATGAACCTTTTCAAAAACTGATAAACCAGGGAAAAATCCAGGGACGCTCTAATTTTGTGTACCGTGTGAACATAGAAAAATATGCCGAGTACCTCTTGTGGGAGAAAATGAAGCATCTGGAAAACGCCAAAAATGTGGTACATCAGTACAAAGATGGCCGGCGGAAATTTGATTTTTATCATCCGGACAAGGAACTGATTATAGAAATCAAACGACGGGAAAACCTGGAAAGGTTGAAACCTTATTATGAGGAATATATTAAGACAACAAACAAACGGCTCATTTTAATCCCTGCTGCCGACATTATCGAAAACATGGACCTGACCATCGATGAAATCTTTCAGGCACTGGAAACTGTTGATAAAGGGGTTATTTTCAATAAAGGGGAAGTGCGGGAGCTAAAACCGCTGTTTGTTTCCAAAAACATTCCTGACCGTGAAAAATTTTCCACTCCGTTGCATGTAGACATCAACCTGGTAGACAATGATATTTTGGATGTGGAAGCTTTCAAAAAATGGCGTCCCGAGTATGCCAATGCGGAGTTTATCCTGGAAGATGGAAAATATATTTGTGGCCACGAAGTGGAAAAGATGTCCAAATCGAAACACAACGTGCAAAATCCTGATGATCTTATCGAGCGGTATGGTGCTGATACGTTGCGGCTTTATGAAATGTTCCTGGGCCCCATTGAGCAGGACAAACCATGGGATACCAAAGGCATCGAAGGTGTTTTCCGCTTTTTGAAAAAGATGTGGCGGCTTTATTTTGATGAGGAAAACCTTTTGCTGGTAACAGATGAAAAAGCCACCACCGCCGAGTTGAAAGTATTGCATAAAACCATTAAAAAGGTGCGGGGTGACATTGAACGGTTTTCGTTCAACACCGGTGTCAGTGCTTTTATGATATGTGTGAACGAATTGTCAGACCTGAAATGCCACAAGCGTGAAATCCTAGCACCACTGGCTGTGCTTATTGAACCTTATGCTCCGCATATGGCTGAAGAACTCTGGCAAAAACTGGGAAATGAAGGCAGTGTCAGCCGGGTAGATTTTCCTGAGTTTGATGAAAAATACCTGAAAGAAGACACATTTGCATATCCGGTATCCTTCAACGGCAAAATGCGTTTTAAGCTGAAATTACCGGTGAACCTGTCCAAAGAGGAGGTGGAAAAAGCTGTTTTGCAGGCCGGGGAAGCCCGACGCTGGCTGGAAGGCAAAACTGTCCGCAGGGTCATTGTAGTGCCCAAAAGGATTGTAAATGTAGTAGTAAGTTAATAAGTTAAAGAGAAAGAGAAGGTTTTGTGAAAGTCACCTTCTGTTTTTGAATTCCTTAAATTTCACCATGGTGGAATAAGTTTTTTTCTTTTTTTTCTGTTTTAGAAAATCTTCTATCTTTACACTTTGAAACAGAAATAGTCAATTTAGTGCTGTTATAAATTCAGTATCAATGCACAACACAAAGGAAAAAATACTGACGGTAGCCACCAGGATTTTCAGCCGGTACGGCTTTTACAAAACATCCATGGATGAAATAGCCCGCATTTCCCACAAAGCCAAGGGCTCTCTTTATTATCATTTTGCCAGCAAAGAAGAACTTTTCACGGAAGTGGTTTCGCGTGAAATAGAACACATGAAAAAGGAACTGGCTGTGATTGTTACAGATACCGAACAGAATGCAAGAGAAAAATTAAAAAAATATCTGCTTACCCGTATGGCTGTATTAAAACAGGCAGCCAATTACCATGAAACACTGAAAGCCGATTTTTTTGAGCATTTTGAATTTATAGATAAGTTGCGCAGCGATATGGACCACTGGGAAAAAGTACAGCTTCGCTCCATTATCAACCAGGGGATCAGGGAAGGGATTTTTGAAAACAAAAAAAAGAGTACCGGTATTCTGCTTGATGTTTTTATCATGGTTTTGAAAGGTTTGGAAATACCGTTTTTCCTACAGGATAAATACGACGAATTGCGTCCCCATTTCGATGATTTGTTGAATATTCTTATTAAAGGGATGGCTCCTGAAAATTAAAAAAGCCCGGCAATTGCCGGGCTTTTTTCCTTCAGCACGTTCGCATTATGAGATTTTTATCTGTTTGGTCAGTTTGGTTTCTTCTTCTTTCTTTGGCAGGATAATGCTCAAAATGCCGTTTTTGTAATCAGCTTTGATTTTTTCAATATCAATGGATTTGGGCAATGTGAACGAACGGCTGAAGCTGCTGTAAACAAATTCCCTGCGTGTATAGTTGTCATCTTTTTCTTTCTTTTCTTCTTTTTTCTCAGAAGAAATGGTCAGTTGATAGTTGTCCAGGTTGATTTGAAAATCATCCTTTTTCATCCCCGGAGCAGCCATTTCCAGCGTAAATTTATCTTTTTCTTCTTTGATGTTTACAGCAGGAATGTCACCGCTGGTTTCATCAACACGACCCAGAAAATTTCTTTCAATGTTTTCCAGCAGGTCGGTAAAAGTCGGATACTGATTGAATTTTACTAAGCTCATAGTTAAACCCTCCTTTCAAATTTTTTTTGTTTTTGTATTTTCAAATTTCACTTTGCCTTTTTCAAATCATATACCATTCCAAAATAAAACTAAAAAAGAAAAGGTTTCTGCCGTTTTGACATGAAAAAATTTACATTGCTGTCAAAATGTCTGTTATCGAAATGGTTTTGTTCATTGCGGAATAGATTACTTATCTTTGTTGACTCAAAAAGGCATCAGTTGGAAAAAATTATAAACAGTCTTCGCCCTACGCGGATCATTGTCCCCATTCTTATCGGATTAGGGGTAAGCGGTTGGCTGTTGTACCGTAATTTTAACGCCGAGGCCTTTAGTTTTGTAGAGTTTTCCTGGCACACGTTACTTTTCGTCATCATTGCTTTTTCTATGATGTTCGTACGCGATGTATCTTACATGTACCGGCTGATTGTGCTCACCGATTATCGTATTAACTGGAAACAGGCTTTTAATATAATTATTTTGTGGGAATTCAGTTCAGCGGTTTCGCCATCGGTAGTAGGGGGTACTGCTCCGGCCATTTTTTTTCTTTACAAAGAAGGCCTGAGTGGCGGACGAAGTACAGCTGTTGTCCTTACTGCTATTTTTCTCGATGAGCTTTTCTTTATTTTTTCTGTCCCGTTGGTTTACTTGTTTTACGGTAATAATATTTTTCCACCAGAAACAAAACACTTTACTGATATCATTTACGGATTTTATATTGGCTATGGTATTATTCTGGTTTACACTTTGTTTCTGGCGTACGCTTTGTTCATAAACCCGTATCTGTTTAAATCGTTTATTTCATGGGTTTTTCTTTTCCCGTTACTTAAAAAAAGGAGAATGGCAGCCCGCAAATGGGCTAACCAGTTGATTCAGACTTCCAAGATTATCAAAAAGAAAAAATTCTTTTACTGGCTGAAAAGCGGCTTGGCCACCATTTTTTCGTGGACCGGGCGATACTGGGTGGTTAATTTCTTGTTCATGGCATTTTTCGAACAATCGAAAAACTTCTACGATCAATTTTTGATATACGGCCGCCAGCTTAGTATGTGGATCATTTTGCTGGTCAGTCCCACCCCCGGGGGCAGTGGCATTGCCGAATATATCTTTACCAATTTTCTTGGTGACCTTATTCCCAACAAAGCCTGGATCACGACGCTTGCCATTTTCTGGCGTTTGATTTCATACTATCCTTACCTGTTCGGCGGGGTAATCATCCTCCCAATTTGGATCCGTCATGTTTATAAAAAATCGAAAAAATACAAGGTGGTGAAATAGTACAATCGTTTGCATAAAGCGTTGAGGGCAAGTTTATTTTTTGTACAGGTTCTTTTGGCCCAAATTAACGGTCCTCATGTTTAGAGGCTTCTTTTTTATTATTTTTGTAAACAGAAGTAATCATAAAAAATCAAAATCATGTCAGCTAAAATCTCAGATAAAATTAAACCCGGAGTTGTAACCGGTGATGATGTTCAATATATTTTTAAAATTGCCAAACAGGAAAAATTTGCTATTCCTGCTGTTAACGTAGTCGGTTCCGATTCGATCAATGCAGCCATGGAGGCTGCGCGTGAAGTTCATTCACCGATTATCATTCAGTTTTCCAATGGCGGAGGTGCTTTTTATGCGGGAAAAGCCATCTCAAATGATCATCAGCAGGCTGCAATTGCCGGAAGCATTGCCGGGGCACACCAGGTACACCAGCTGGCTGAAATGTATGGTATTCCGGTTATCCTGCACACAGACCACTGTGCTAAAAAGTTGTTGCCCTGGGTGGAAGGGCTTGTTGATGCAGGTGAAAAATATTATAAAGCGCATGGTAAACCGCTTTTTAGTTCTCACATGCTTGACCTGTCAGTAGAACCATTGGAAGAAAACCTGGAAATTTCCAAACGTTTTCTTGAGAGAATGTCAAAAATGGGCATGACGCTGGAAATAGAACTGGGTATCACAGGTGGCGAAGAAGAAGGTGTTGATAATACCAGCGTAGAAAATTCGAGACTTTATACCCAGCCCGAAGAAGTCAACCGTGCTTATGAAGCTTTGATGTCGGTAAGTCCGCGGTTTACCATTGCCGCTGCTTTTGGCAACGTGCACGGTGTTTATAAACCCGGAAACGTTAAGTTAGAACCCATCATCCTGCACAATTCACAAAAATATATTCAGGAAAAACATCATACCGGAGAAAATCCGGTGAATTTTGTTTTTCACGGTGGTTCAGGGTCTGAACCGGAAAAGATCAAAGAAGCTGTGTCATACGGCGTGGTAAAAATGAACATCGATACTGATACACAATGGGCTTTTTGGAATGGAGTACGGGGTTATGAAGCCAAATACCACGATTACCTGCAAAGCCAAATTGGTAATCCTGAAGGCGAAGATGTCCCCAACAAAAAATATTATGATCCGCGTAAATGGTTACGTGCAGGTGAAGAATCAATGCGCGACAGGCTGAAAAGGGCTTTTGAAGATTTGAATTGCCTGAACAGGTATTAAAATTTTCTATCACGCCGGAGGCGTGATAGAAAATAACTTGTCAAAGGGGCTTTTAAAAAGTATTTTAAAAAGTGTCATTGCAAGAAAACAAGGCGGAAAATACGCGCAGGCTTATAAAGTCATGGCTGGCAGCAGGACAGGTAATCTATTGATAAAGAATTTTGTTTACAGGTAGTTCCCGATTGAAGCCAGGTCATCGCATTGAAGGTTTTTTCTAACCTTTTGGAGAGTTCCTTTTAACAAAAAATTTATGCTCAACTATCCGCCAAAAATATTGCTTGCTTTCGGCGAAACGTTTTCCGAAAAGGATGCAGCTTTTCATCAATGGTTATTGCAAAACGGATATCCTGAGCTGGCAGCCCTCAGCAGCGCCATACGGGGAAGTTATGAAGCAGCAGACTGGTTGCTTAAAAACCATTTCCCCCAATTAGCTGCACTCGATGGTGCCATTGACAAACAACCCAAAGCATATGCCTGGCTGAGGAAATATCATTTTGATTTTTTGGTGGTTTTTGCTGATGCTGTAAACCAGCGCCCTGAAGCTGAGCAATGGCTTCGTGACAATGATGTACCAATTTTTCTTTTGCTGGCTGAGAAAATTCGTCAATTTCGTGATAATCAACGATTTGATTATCATAAACTACATTTTTGATACAGAAAGGGAAACCCGTTTCCGTGTAACCTCGTAAAAGATAACAAAACAAAAGTTATGTCTACCAATCTTATTGCTTATCTTTCAGAAAGGTATTACGGCCAGAAAAAGGAACCTGCCGGAATTGATCCATATATTACGCTTTCGCGCGAAACAGGATGCAATGCCACGGGTTTAGCCGCAGAGTTAGTAAAAACTTTCCGGAAGAAAGGACAACACTGGCATTTTGTGAACAAGGAAATTCTGGATAAATCGGCCGAGAAGCTGCATCTCGACCGGCACCGGATTGAGCATGAATTTATTTTTTCGAAAAGCAGTGTAATGGATAATGTGATCAAGGCCATGTCGTTGCGTTATTTTAAAAGTGATAAAAAAATTCGCGATACCATTTCAGAAATCATTCGTTATGAAGCGCAAAAGGGAAATGTTATTATTGTGGGACGTGCCGGGGTAGTTTCCACATCAGGTATTCCCAACGGGCTCAACATACGTTTGGTTGCACCACTGGAATGGCGCGTGAAATCACTCATCCACCGAAAACTGCTTCCAGAGGAGAAAGCCAAAGAATTTATTCAGGAAGGTGACAGGAAACGGAATTTTCTTTTGGAACAATTTGCCGGCAAGCCCGTTTCGGAAATTTATTTTGATCTGGTTATCAATACGGCTGTCTTTTCTCACCAGGAAATAATACATATTATCCTGAATGCCATGGAAATGAAAGGGATGTTGTAAGCTATTTCCATGCTTTGGCTATCAATCCGGTACCGGTGCTGTGTTTTCCTTTTACATCCATTGTATTTAAAACCAGTACAAAAGGGAAAGTGAGCAAATAATAAAAAGGTAAAACTATAAAAAACAGATAAGAGGTATTGAGCATAATGATGGGATATTTCATGCTCAGTTTCCAACCCAGTTTTCCGGCAGGGCCGTATTGATAATACACCTCTGTTTTTGAGAACCCGGCGTTTTTCATTTTATCGGTAATTTCCTGTACACCATATCCGTCGCGAACATGTTCGTCGATAAATGAGAGCCCATCACCTTCTTCATGGTCATGATGGTGCACATCAGAACCCCCCTGGTCCGAAGGAGTTGAAATAAGCAACATGCCTCCTTTTTTCAGGGCACGGTAAAAGTTTCCCAAAACTTTTTCATCTTCTTCGATGTGTTCCATCACATCTACACACAAAACCAGGTCATAAGTTTTTTCTTCATTGAAAGCAGTCAGGTCTGCTTCAGCAAAAACAGCGTTCTTCAAACCAATTTTATTGAAAAAAACGTTGCAGTCAGCTACCTGTTCCGGTTTCACGTCTACTCCTTTAACCTGCCAGTTATGATGCCGTGATGCCATATAATAATCGTATTGTCCGAAACCTGATCCTGCATCGAGGACTGTCAGAGGGCCATTGTTTTTTTGTTCAATCATGCGAAGCTCTTTACGGATATGCCACGAACGTAACAACAGCATGTCCAGCAGGCGGTAAAAAAATTTACGAAAAGCGGGGGTGCGGTTGAAAAACACACCTAATTTCCGTTTTATGGGATCGTATTGCATATAAAAAAGGCATTAAATTACTGGTTGTCTTTCAATAACCGGTCAATCCGGTCTATATAATCCAGTGAATCATCTTCAAAAAACTGAAGTTCCGGGACAACCCTTAACTGATGCCGGATGCGGTTGCCCAGTATCTTGCGGATTTCTTTGGCATGTTTACAGATTTGCTGTAAAAGGGCTGTTTTGTTTTCAGTTGCAAAAAGGCTCAGGTAAATACGGGCCAGGCTCAAATCAGGGGTTACGTATACTTTGGTAACCGTTACCATAGCATGTTGTGTTACATGTCCTAATTCCCGCTGAAAGATTTCTCCCAGATCGCGTTGCAGCAGCTTCTGAATACGTTGTTGTCGTTTACTTTCCATGCCGTAAAAATAATACCTTTTGTGATAATCGAAATTTTAATAAACCAAGTGTAAAAAATACCCGGCCCGTCGTTGTATGTTTAAGTTGTAAAAACCCGAAAAAGCTGGTATAATGTTTAAGTTACCGGAGGTTTTTACACTTCTTCCCTGATTTTTTTTATCAGGCCGGTGGTAGAATAACCTGGAAGGAAATCAATGGTAACCACTTTTCCGCCCCTGGCCGTCACGATATCGTATCCCACAATTTCTTCCGGCTTATAATCACTGCCTTTTACCAGCACATCGGGCTGAATGGTTTTAATCAGTTCATATGGCGTTTTTTCATCGAATATCACAACAGCATCTACAAAATGCAAGGCTGCTATAATCAAAGCCCGTGATTTTTCATTGTTGATGGGCCGGTTACTGCCCTTTTCCAGCAAACGTACCGAACGATCAGTGTTAACGCCCACTATCAACTCATCACCCTGATCTTTCGCTTTACAGAGATAGTCGATATGGCCCAAATGTAACAGATCGAAACAGCCATTGGTGAAAACGATCTTTTTTTGCTGAAAGCGCCACAAATTTAGCGTTCTTTCCAGTTTTTCACCACTGAAGATTTTGTTGTTGATAATGTCAAGATTTTTCATTGCGCGGTTTTTGTTTTTTGGTTAGCAAAATATACAAATATCCTAAACTTCCAACCGATACATTCAGTAAAGTCTGACCTGCATGGGTTATGGTGGCAAAAGATATGGCAATATCGGGACTTATGTTATAAAGTTCCACCAGAATAGATTTAACAATAAAGTGATAGGCTCCTATCCCCCCGGGTACCGGGGCTACAATGCCCAGGCTTCCAATAGCCAGCAGGGTAAGGCCATCTGCGAAGTTCAGTGAAGATGTTTGTGGAAACATTTTCACCGGTACATAAACCATCAAAGCATAAAACAGCCAGATAAAAAAAGTATACAGCAGAAAAAGCCATTTATCTTTCATATATTTCACTGTTTTGATACCTTCGAATACCTCTTTAAAAAATTTCCGTACTTTAAGATAAAAAGGATGGCCATCAAATTTATGTTTATTGCGTTTAAGCAAAACGACAAATCCCACAATGAAAAACAGGAATAAAACTGAAAAAAGACTAATATCCAGAATGTTAACAAAAATTGTCTTGATAAAAGGGTCCAGTATTTCATGAAGGAAATCGCGCAGTAACCTTACCTGAAAAACGATTACCCCCACGATCAGCATTACCAGGACAATCAGGTCGAAAACCCTTTCCACTATGACAGTTCCGAAAAGGGCGTTAAACGGTATATTTTCCTTTTTCGACAGGACCCCGCAGCGCACAAACTCACCCATACGCGGTACGGCGGTGTTGGCCAGATAGCCAATCATAACCGAAAAAAAAGTGGTGGAAAGCCTTGTTTTATAATTTACACCGGAGATAAGCAGGTTCCAGCGTGCGGCACGAAAAACGTGGGATATCAGTACCAGAAAAAGTGATAAAAACAGCCAGGCATAATCAGCCTTTTGTATTTCTATCCAAACTTCGGCTAAATTTATTTTCCTAAAGCTCAACCAAAGCAGCACCAGCCCAAAGACCAGAAAAAATAAGTATCTTAAAACAGAAATTACCTGTTTCCTTTGCACTGCTTCCGGTTTATATTAAATGATTGTTTTTATCGGGAAAAATAATATTGGGCCTGAAGTCCCTGGCTTCTTCCATATCCATGGCAGCATATGAAACAATAATTACCAGGTCACCGACAGCTACTTTTCGGGCTGCGGCACCGTTCAGGCAAATTACTCCCGATTTGCGTTCTCCTTTAAGGACATAAGTATCAAATCGGCTGCCGTTAGTTATATCATAAATACTCACCTTTTCATTTTCAATGAGATTGGCTGCATCCATTAAATCTTCATCTATCGTGATACTTCCGATATAATCAAGATTAGCTTCTGTTATGGTAGCCCGGTGAATTTTCGATTTCAGAACTTCAATAATCATTTTATGAATGATTTAGCATTGATATTTTTTGCAAAAGTATTAAATAATCCGGATGTTGTCGATGAGCCGTACATCTCCAAGCCATACAGCCACGCAAGCCACCGTGCCCACTTCATTGTTCCAGGCATTTATGGGTTGTAAAGTTTTATCATCAACAATATCAAAATATTCAAGTCTGAAATGTTCATTTCCTTCAAACCGGTTAATGATCATTTGCCGCAAAGGATTGGCACAGATATGATGGCGCCTGCGTTTAGCTTCTTGCAAAGTTTGATAAATGAATGGGGCTATTTTCCTTTCTTTTTCATTGAGCAGGCGGTTGCGGGAACTCATGGCCAGGCCATCGGGTTCTCGGACAATGGGACAGCTGACAATCTGAACCGGGATATTTTCTATTTCCACCAGTTTTTTAATGATGGCGAGCTGTTGAAAATCTTTCTCACCAAAATATGCACTGTCCGGCTGTACGATATCAAATAATTTTTTTACCACAATGGCCACCCCGTTGAAATGGCCCGGCCTGAAAGCACCTTCCATTACTTTGTCAAGTTGTCCGAAATCATATTGACGATCAACTTTTTCGGGATACATTTCATCGGTATCGGGTGCAAAAAGCACATTGCATTGTACTGTTTCCAGTTTTTTTATATCCCCCTCCAGGGTGCGGGGATATTTTTTCAGGTCTTCCGCATTGTTGAATTGAATGGGATTTACAAAAATACTCACTACCAGTACATCATTCTCCTTTTTGGCACAACGCATCAAGGAAAGATGTCCTTCATGCAATGCTCCCATGGTGGGGACAAATCCAATACTTTTCCCTTCATTTCTGAGTTTGCCAAGATAGGCAGTTGTTTCTTGTATGGTTGAAAATACTTTCATCAGGGTTTTATTTTTTCAAGAATAGCCGCCAGGTCCGCTTCGAGGCTTACTTTCGGAGATTCTACAATACGGCCGATCTCTTTGTCGTGGTAATAGATAATAAACGTCGGGATACGTTGGATATGTAAACCTGATATGTCTGTTTTCCCGGCTTTAAAAGAACGTGTAACTGCTATTATTTTTGGATGATGTTTATATCCGGCTTCATCCAGGATTTTATAAAACCTGCCGACCTGCATTTTACTGTCGCCGCACCAGCTGCCAAAAACAATGGTGATCCGCGTTTTATTTATTTTTTTGGCAAGGGTATCGACAATTTTCTTATCAGGATGATAATTGTTATACTGAACAGTGAACCATTCGTTGAAAATACTATGTTCCAATCCGTTGCGTGTACACCGACCTTCTAATACATTGCGGTGCAGCACAGGGTCTTTCACCACTTTATTCAATTTCTGGGCAAAGGCTCCCTGCATAACGAAGAGCAAAAACAGCCCTGTAAAAAATAACTTTTTCATAATGTAATTTTTTAATGACTTTGCAAAGTTAGGACAAAACCAAACAACGAATCAAGAAAAAAATGAAAAAGGCCGTTTGCTTTGGCAAACGGCCTTTTTCGATCGTTTCAGTCAATATTACTTATCGTCAACTTCTTCAAAATCAACGTCGGTTACCTCGTCATCGCTACCGCCGCCGCTGTTACCGGCAGAACCGGTATCATCGCCGGCATTGGGGGGCGGTGTCTGGCTGCCGGGAGCGGCTCCCTGAGCACTTTTATACATGTCTTCACTGGCTTTCTGCCAGGCAGCGTTCAGTTTTTCCATAGCCGCATCAATGGACGAAATATCCTGTGATTTGTGGGCATTACGCAAAGCTTCCAAACCGCTTTCAATTTCCGATTTTTTGTCGGCCGGCAGTTTTTCGCCATATTCTTTCAGCTGTTTTTCTGTCTGGAAAATCAATGCATCGGCAGCATTCAGCTTGTCGATCCTTTCTTTGGCTTTTCTGTCTTCTTCGGCATTGGCTTCGGCTTCGGCTTTCATCTTTTTGATTTCTTCTTCCGATAATCCCGAAGAAGCTTCAATACGAATGTTTTGTGATTTGCCGGTTGCTTTGTCTTTGGCGGTTACGCTCAAGATGCCGTTGCTATCGATATCAAAAGTAACTTCAATTTGCGGCACGCCACGCGGAGCAGGCGGAATGCCATCTAAGTGGAACCTTCCGATACTTTTGTTCTGATTGGCCATGGGACGTTCGCCCTGCAATACATGAATTTCGACCGAAGGCTGGTTATCAGCAGCCGTGGAAAAGACTTCCGATTTTTTGGTCGGAATGGTTGTATTGGCTTCAATCAGTTTGGTCATCACGCCACCGAGCGTTTCAATACCGAGTGACAATGGTGTGACATCCAGAAGCAGAACATCTTTCACTTCACCGGTGAGAACACCGCCCTGAATAGCAGCACCAATAGCCACTACTTCATCAGGGTTTACTCCTTTGGAAGGCTCTTTCCCAAAGAAATCTTTTACGATTTGTTGAATAGCCGGGATACGCGTTGAACCACCCACCAGAATAACTTCATCCACATCGGAAGCGTTAATGCCGGCATCTTTCAAAGCCAGTTTACAAGGTTCGATAGTAGCTTTGATTAGATCATCTGTAAGCTGCTCAAATCTAGCCCGCGTCAGTTTACGTACCAAATGTTTCGGCACACCATCCACCGGCATAATATAAGGCAGGTTGATTTCAGTTTCGGTAGAGCTCGAAAGTTCGATTTTTGCTTTTTCGGCAGCTTCTTTCAAACGTTGCAGGGCCATGGGGTCTTTACGCAGGTCGATGCCTTCATCTTTTTGAAATTCTTCGGCCAGCCAGTTGATAATTTTGCCGTCAAAATCGTCTCCCCCGAGATGAGTATTACCGTTGGTTGATTTTACTTCGAAAACCCCGTCACCAAGTTCCAGAATGGAAATATCAAAAGTACCACCACCCAGGTCAAATACGGCAACTGTTTCGTCTTGTTTCTTCTTGTCCAGTCCATAAGCCAGCGATGCAGCCGTGGGTTCGTTAATGATACGCCGTACGGTTAAACCTGCAATTTGCCCGGCTTCTTTGGTTGCCTGACGTTGTGAGTCGTTAAAGTAAGCAGGTACTGTGATGACAGCGTCCGTAACAGTCTGTCCCAAATAATCTTCAGCCGTTTTCTTCATTTTCTGAAGGATCATGGCCGAAATTTCCTGTGGCGTATATAAACGGTCTTCAACTTTTACTCTCGGAGTATTGTTGTCGCCCTTTACTACTTCATAGGACATACGTTTTATTTCGTCGGTTACATCGGAATATTGGTTTCCCATAAAACGCTTTATGGAAGCTATCGTTTTCCTGGGGTTGGTAATGGCCTGACGTTTGGCAGGGTCTCCTATTTTCCTTTCGCCATTATCGGTAAATGCCACAATTGAGGGAGTGGTACGATGCCCTTCACTGTTCGGGATGACCACCGGTTCATTGCCCTCCATAACGGCAACGCAAGAATTAGTAGTTCCCAGGTCTATTCCAATTATTTTTCCCATTTATTTTTCCTCCTATTTATAATTTTTTGTGAATTTTTTTTCAAAATTTTTGTTGTTGGCCTTTAGAAGTCAATGATTATGCCAAAATTCGGGAAACGGCTCTCTTTCCGGTAATGAAAAACAGGATTTGTTTGATCGGAATCTTGTATATAACGTTATTTTATTGTTGATCAAGCGTTTATAGTTTAAATATTAAAACTTATCCTGACAATTATATCAGGGGCTTTTTTATGACAAAAAGACAGAAATTCATTTATAAAAATTTTTTTACTGTCAGCGAATTACAGATAAACGGGCATGCCGTGACAAAAATGAAGATAATGTACTACTGAAGATAATGTACTACCTGCCGGTTCTTTCCTGAAGCTTTAATTTTTTTACTTCCATCCCTTTCATCCAATAAAACAGTCCGGAAGTTACCAACAGGCTCAGGAAGATAACCAGATAACTGTGTGAAGAACCGAAGTTTTCCATTTTGACAGCAATGAAACCGTTGTAATGCAGGTAAAAAAGGATGACCAATGTGGCGTTATTTACAAAATGTGCCACCATAGGAACCCACAAACTTTGGGTTATCTCCAGCATGATTCCCAACATAAGCCCCAATAGAAAGCGAGGCAGAAAACCATAAAACTGCAAGTGGATAGCACTGAAAATAAAAGCAGTCAGAATAACCCCGACGGGGATACTTCTTGTCCATTCGTTGAGCAGCCGTTGCAACAGTCCGCGAAACAAAAGTTCTTCGCCCAGGGCGGGAATGAGGGCAATTACAAACAAATTGACAATTAGTCCGGCAGGACTTTTTACCCGTAAAAAGAAATTCGTCATCTGGTCAGCCTGTATCTCTTTGGCTTTCATCCAATTTCCTATTCCTGTTAAAGCCTGCGGGAAAACCATTTGTTTGTTAATTTCTGTCAGCCAGTTCACAAAAGGTAAAATGGTATATATGCTGATTCCTGCCAGCAGAATGACAGCTGCCAGTGGTGCCCGGTTTAGTTTAAGATATTGTTTACTGTTGGAACTGAAGAGGAAAGCAAACAGAAGGGGTGGCAAAAAGAGTACCCCCAACTGATTGATAAACTGAAAAAAGTATAAAAAAAACCGGTCTGCACTGCTTTCCGGTTGCGATATCATATTCAAAAAAGAAGAAAGCCCCTTATCATAAAAAAGCATGCCGGCAAGCAGACCAATAATAGAAAAAACCAGCATGGACAAGACGACTATAAAAAGCAACCAGAAAACTTTAAATCCCGGTCTGGTATCGGGAAAGAAAACCTGACGTTTCTTCATGCAAGCAGAATTTGTAAGCTGCAAAATTAATACTTTTGCTGCACCTTTTTTACGAAAGATGTCCACAGTTAAAATAGGAAATATTGATCTGGGAGAAATGCCGCTGTTTCTTGCACCCATGGAGGACGTTACTGATCCGCCATTTCGTTATTTGTGTAAGCTTTTCGGTGCAGACATGATGTACACTGAGTTCATTTCTTCCGAAGGACTGATCCGCGATGCAGCCAAAAGCGTGAAAAAACTTGATTTCGATGAAAGTGAACGGCCTGTGGGGATTCAGATTTTTGGCCACAATATTGATTCTATGGTAGAAGCTGCCCGATATGCAGAGGAGGCAAAACCCGATCTGATAGATATTAATTTTGGGTGTTCCGTAAAAAAAGTGGTAAAAAAAGGTGCCGGGGCAGGTATTTTAAACGATATTCCCAAAATGGTGAAAATGACTGCTGCCATTGTAAAAGCTGTCAGGATTCCGGTAACGGTAAAAACCCGGCTGGGCTATGATGAGGAACACAAAGAAATTGTGGAAATTGCCGAGCGGTTGCAGGATACGGGCATAGCAGCACTCACCATTCACGGGCGCACCCGCACTATGCGCTATTCCACGCCTGCAGACTGGACACTGATTGGTGAAGTGAAAAATAATCCCCGCATGCACATACCGGTCATCGGCAACGGTGACATTGTTGACCCGGTTTCTGCCAAATATTTCAGGGATACTTTTGGCGTGGACGGGTTGATGATCGGGCGTGCAGCTTATGGTAATCCATGGATATTCAGGGATATTAAACACTATTTTGTTACCGGGAATTTGCTGCCACCTGCAAAAATCGATGAAAGAGTCAGCATAAGCCTGATGCACCTGGAACGTTCTGTTGCCTGGAAAGGTGAGCGCACAGGGATATTGGAAATACGCAAACACTGGGGGCACTATTTTAAAGGATATCCCGGCTTTAAACCATTTCGTATCCGGTTGATGCAGGCGGAAACAACGGGGGAAATAAAAAAGATATTACTGGAGATCCGGCAGCACTATCAAAATTAAATTTTGTAGCCGGCCCGTTTTGAAAAATAAAAGGAGGCTGTCGAAACAACCTCCTTTTTGTCCATTACACCTCCATTAAAAATTTTACTTTGGATTGGGCCCCAAAGTTACCTGAACAAGGTTATTCGGGTACAACCATTTTGCAAAAGCTGCTTTTACCTGTCCGGATGTAATTTTCACATAATGTTTGGCCGCAATGACAGGTTGATTCAGCGGCAAACCTTTTAATGAACGTTGAAGCAGGCCACCTGCAATATCATCGATACTTGATTCGGACAACGTGATCTTGCGCAAAAGAACAGATTTGGCCATCCGCAATTCTTTGGGCGACACTTCTTCCTTTTGCATCTGTTTCAAATCTTTGACAACAATATCTTTGGCTTTTGCCACATTCGGGGGGTTACATCCATAATTCACTATATAACTCGAACGGTGTTTCCCGATGTTGAACGATGAAGAAACGTAATAAACCAGTCCGGAATTTTCGCGAAGGTCACGGAACAAACGCGTAGCGTAAAAAGCGCCGCCTAATACATGATTGCCAACCTGCAGTGCATAATAATCGGGGTTTGAACGGGTAAGGCCGAGGTTTTCGGCAAGGACAACCCGGTCCTGCACCCTGCTGGCATCAGGTACGTGCGTCTGGGACGCTTTGTTCAGGGGTACCGGCGAGAATTCAACATTCGGTTTTTTGCCGGTAGCTTTCCAATTGCCGAAATATTTCTCAATGACTGTTTTGGCCTTTTGAGGGGTAATATTTCCGATAACAACGATGGTTGTCATGTCAGGCCGGAAAACTTTCTGGTAATAATCTTTTACATCCTGTAATTTTAAAGACATTACCGAAGCAGGTGTCGGATGTCGCAGGGCCGGATCACCTTTGGGCAAC
>Ga0256829_1001265_pt1 | contig 21349 bp, 17 predicted proteins | sample 131447metaG_FD_185979 | JGI IMG/M metagenome (GOLD analysis project Ga0256829, IMG submission 185979) | Hydrothermal vent microbial communities from Lau Basin, Pacific Ocean - 131-447 | ecosystem: Environmental > Aquatic > Marine > Hydrothermal vents | place: Pacific Ocean: Lau Basin | collected...
TAGACTGTCCAGGTCACGCGGATTATGTTAAAAACATGATTACTGGTGCTGCTCAAATGGATGGTGCTATTCTTGTTGTTTCTGCAGCGGATGGCCCAATGCCACAAACTCGTGAGCACATCCTTCTTTCTAAACAAGTAGGTGTTCCTTACATCGTTGTTTTCATGAATAAAGAAGATATGGTTGATGATGAAGAGTTACTTGAACTAGTAGAAATGGAAATCCGTGAACTACTTGATATGTACGACTTCCCAGGTGATGACACTCCAATCACTGCAGGTTCTGCATTACAAGCTCTTGAAGAAGCAAAAACTGGTAAACTTGGTGAGTGGTCAGATAAAATTATTGCTCTTATGGCTACAGTTGATGAATGGATTCCTGAACCAGTTCGTGAAACTGAAAAAGATTTCTTAATGCCTGTTGAGGATGTTTTCTCAATCTCTGGTCGTGGTACAGTTGTAACTGGAAAAATCGATCGTGGTACAATCAAAGTTGGTGAAGAAGTAGAAATCGTAGGTATCCGTGATACTCAGAAAACTACTGTTACTGGTGTTGAAATGTTCCGTAAAGAAATGGAAGAAGGTATTGCTGGTGATAACTGTGGTATCCTTATCCGTGGTATTGGTAAAGACGATGTTCAACGTGGACAAGTTCTTTGTAAGCCAGGTTCAATTAACCCACACACAACTTTTACTGCAGAAATTTATGTTCTAAGTAAAGATGAGGGTGGTCGTCATACTCCATTCTTCTCAAACTACCGTCCTCAGTTCTACGTTCGTACTACTGATGTTACTGGTGCTATTACATTACCAGAAGGTACTGAGATGGTTATGCCAGGTGATAACGTAAGTATTACTGCTGAGTTAATTCATCCAATTGCAATGGAAGAAGGTACTAACTTCGCTATCCGTGAGGGTGGTAGAACTGTTGGTGCTGGTGTTGTTGCATCAATCGTCAAATAATTCGCTTTAGCGGATTACTTGATAACCACTAAAGGTTAATTACAATGAGAGAAGCGATTCACTTAGGTTGTGAGAAATGTACAAGACGTAATTATCACACAACTAAAAACAAAAAGACTCATACAGAAAAATTTTCAGTAAAAAAATACTGTAAATGGTGTCGTGAGCATACAGTTCATAAAGAGATGAAACTGTAAACATTAGCCTTCGGGCTAATTTTTCTAGGCGCATAGCTCCAATGGTAGAGCACCGGATTCCAAATCCGGGTGTTGCGGGTTCGAGTCCCCCTGTGCCTGCCACTCACATTTATTTTATATGATGCTTAAGAGCTTTATATATAATCAATGAACAAATTTTAGGAAAGTAATATATGGATTTAAGTAAACACATACATAATGCAAAGTTAGAATTAAGCAAGGTTATTTTTCCTACTAAAGGTCAAGTCAAACAAGCATATATTGCTGTAATTATTGTAGTGACGGTCGTTGCTGCATTTTTAGCTTTAGTTGATTTACTTATGTCTTCAATTATGTCAGCTATTTTAGGGTAAGGGGTATTTATATGGCACAACAATGGTATTCCATTCAAACTTATGGTAGTGATAGACAAGTAAGAGATGCAATTTTTAATATGATAGAAGAGATGAGTCTTCAAGAGTTTATAACAGAAGTAATCGTTCCAACTGAAGATGTTATTGAAGTAAAAGATGGCAAAAAGAAAGTAAGTGAACGTTCATTATACTCTGGATATGTTTTTGCTAAAATGGAACTCAACACTGAGATTCAACATCTCATTCAATCTGTTCCAAAAGTATCAGGTTTTATCGGTGAAGGAAATACTCCAACACCTTTAAGCGAACATGACATTAATGTCATCTTAGACCGTGTTAATAATCGTCAAGCACCAAAACCAAAAGTATTTTTTGATGATGGTGAAACTGTGCGTATCGTTGATGGGCCGTTTGCAAACTTTACAGGAACTGTAGATGAGTATGACCTAGAACATGGTACATTAAAATTAAATGTTTCGATTTTTGGGCGTGCTACTCCAGTAGATATATCGTACTCCCAAGTCGAAAAAATTATATAAACTTAAATTCATAAAAAGGAAATAAAATGGCAAAAAAAGTCATGGATTATATCAAGCTACAAATTGAAGCTGGTAAAGCTAACCCAGCTCCACCAGTAGGACCAGCACTCGGACAACGTGGTGTTAATATTATGGAATTCTGTAAATCATTTAACGAAAAAACAAAAGACAAAATGGGATTTAAAGTTCCAGTTGTTATTACTGTTTATGCAGATAGAAGTTTTTCTTTTATCACAAAACAACCACCAGCATCTGCACTTTTAATGAAAGCAGCAGGGCTTAAAAAAGGTACAGATAATCCACTTAAAAATAAAGTTGGAAAAATTACTCGTGCGCAACTGATGGAAGTAGTGAATCAAAAAATCGAAGATTTAAATACTGATGATGTTGAAATGGCTGCTAATACTTTAGCTGGTTCAGCACGTTCAATGGGTATTGATATAGTAGACTAATCTCTACAAATAATCATCGACCACAGTGATTTAAAATGATGTGGCAGAATTAATAGGGAGATTTGTAATGAGTAAAAGATACAAACAATTAGTAGAAAAAATTGATAATACTAAATCATATACGGTTTCAGAAGCTTCTGCAACTGTAAAAGATTTAAAAAGTGCAAAATTTGACGAAACAGTTGAAATTGCAATGAATTTAAATGTAGACCCTCGTCATGCAGACCAAATGGTTCGTGGTGCGATTGTTCTACCTCACGGTACAGGTAAAACTGTTCGTGTTGCTGTATTTGCAAAAGGTGTAAAAGCTGATGAAGCAAAAGCTGCTGGTGCTGATATCGTTGGTACTGATGATTTAGTAGCACAAATTAAAGAAGGTATCTTCAATTTTGATGTTGTTGTTGCTGCACCAGATTGTATGGGACTTGTTGGTCAAATCGGTCGTATTTTAGGGCCAAAAGGTTTAATGCCTAACCCTAAAACTGGGACTGTTACACCAGATGTTGCTAAAGCCGTTAACAATGTTAAAGGTGGACAAGTTGCATTTAGAGTAGACAAAAAAGGAAATATCCATGCAGGTATTGGAAAAGCTTCTTTTGATGCAGATAAAATTGCTGAAAACTTGAGTGCTTTTGTTGTTGCTATTAACAAACAAAAACCTGCTTCTGCAAAAGGTCGCTATATTAAAAATGCTGCTCTTAGTTTAACTATGAGTCCAGCTGTAAAACTTGATTTAGTTGAATTAGCAGATATTAAATAGATTTTTAAACTCTAGCTTTTGCTAGAGTTCAAAATCTTTAGTTTGAGATATTTTATCTTAAACTAAAGATTTTCATTTTGGAAATCTGAAATTACTTGGACTAAAGATAGTTGGGGGTATCTACCGTGTTGGTAGTGAGCTTAATCGAGCCTTTCTCGCCCCTCTTGAAGTTATGTCTGGAAAGGAGAATTATATGTTAAAGTCAAAAAAAGCTGAAGTAATTGCTGACTTAACATCTGCGTTTGAAAACACAACTGCTGTAGTTATATGTGACTACAAAGGTTTAACTGTTGACAAACTTGAAGTGTTAAGAAAAGCTGCGAAAGCAAAAGACACAAGTGTTCAGGTTGTAAAGAATACTTTAGCTACAATCGCATTAAACAATGCAGGTATGAGTGGTGTTGAAATCAAAGATACAAATATTTTTATTTGGTCTGATGATGTTATCTCTGCTGCAAAAATATCTGCAGATTTTGCTAAAGATAATGAACAATTTGTTATTAAAGCTGGTTATTTAGATAAAGAACCTGCAGACATAGCGAAAATCGAAGCATTTGCTAAACTTCCTGGTCGTGAAGAACTTCTTGGTATGCTTGCTGCTACTTGGATGGCTCCAATCACAAATATGGCTGTTGGAATCGACGCACTTCGTCAAAAGAAAGAAGAAGAGGAAGCGTAAGCTTCCCTTATTTACATAAAATATAAAATAATAAGGAGTCTTAAATGGCTGTAACTAAAGAAGACGTATTAGAATTTATCTCAGGACTTTCAGTATTAGAACTTTCTGAATTAGTAAAAGAATTTGAAGAAAAATTCGGTGTATCTGCACAACCTGTTGCTGTAGCTGGTGGTGCTGTAGCTGGTGAAGCAGTAGCTGAACAAACTGAATTTGATGTAGTACTTACAGATGTTGGTGCTAAGAAAATTGGTGTTATTAAAGCTGTTCGCGCACTTACTGGTCTTGGACTTAAAGAAGCAAAAGAAGCTTGTGAAAGCTTACCATCTACAATCAAAGAGGGTGTAGATAAAGATGCTGCTGAAGAAGCAAAAACTGCTTTAGAAGAAGCTGGTGCATCTGTAGAAGTTAAATAAGTCTTAGAGACTATTCATTTCTATGAGGGCATTTGCCCTCACTTTTTGGGCGCTTTTACGAAGAGAAAATCTCTCCTCGTAAAAGTGCCCTTATGTCGTTTATAAGCACTATAATTAATATGACAACTATTTAGTTCTTTTTATAGAACTCAAACATCTAGCTAGAGACGTCTAGTTCAGATAATCAACAACTCATCGAGGTTAGCCTATGTTAAACACTTTATATTCCGGAAACCGTCTTCGTGTAGATTTCTCAAAAACTCCTCAAGCTATTGAAGTACCCAACTTATTGCAATTACAACAAAGTTCTTATGATAAATTTTTAATGCTTGATGCTAAAGATAGAACTGCTAGTGGGATTGAAAATGTATTTCAATCAGCTTTTCCAATTCATGATACTCAAAATAGATTAACTATAGAGTATATTGGGAGTGAAGTTACTAACCCTAAGTACACTGTGCGTGAATGTATGGAAAGAGGGCTTACTTATGCTGTAAGTCTTCGTATGAAGACTCGTCTTGTTCTTTGGGACAGAGATGAAAACACTAAAGAAAAACTTGGTGTAAAAGATATTAAAGAACAAAGTATTTTTGTTCGTGATATTCCTCTTATGACAGAGAGAACTTCATTTATTATTAATGGTGTTGAGCGTGTAGTTGTGAATCAGCTTCACCGTTCTCCTGGTGTTATTTTTAAAGAAGAAGAAGCCGCTACCGCTGGAAATAACCTAATTTATACAGGGCAAATTATTCCAGACCGTGGTTCTTGGCTCTATTTTGAGTACGATCCTAAAGATATTCTTTACATGAGAATTAACAAACGCCGTAAAGTGCCAGTAACTATTATGTTCCGTGCTTTAGGATATTCAAAACAAGATATTTTAAAACTTTTTTACCCTATTCAAACAGTAAATATAGCAGATGGCTATTTTAGTATGGATTTTAATCCAAGTGATTATGCTTCAAGAATATCTTATGATCTTGTAGATATTAATGGTAATGTCCTTGTATATGCGGGGAAAAGACTTTCAGCGAAAAAAGGACAAAAATTTCTTGATGATGGTGTAAAAACTGTTCAGTATCCATTAGAAATTTTACTTGATCGTTATTTAGCTGAGCCTATCATCGACCCTGAAACAGGTGAAGTGTTATTTGACACTATGACGCATATTGATGAAACAAAACTTAAAAAACTTGCAGAACTTGGTGTAGCATCTTTTAAAATTGCAAATGATTTAGCAGAGGGTGTTGATGGTTCAATTATTAATGCTTTCAATGCAGATGCAGACTCTTTAAAATTGTTAAGACAAACAGAAGAGATTGAAGACGAAAATGATTTATCTGCAATTCGTATTTATAAAGTAATGCGTCCTGGTGAACCAGTGACAAAAGAAGCTGCAAAAATTTTCGTAAATCAACTCTTTTTTGATCCAGAGAGATATGACCTTACAAAAGTTGGTCGTATGAAGATGAATCATAAACTTGGACTTGATATCCCTGATTATGTAACTGTTCTAACAAATGAAGATGTTATTGAATCTGTAAAATATGTGATAAAAGTAAAAAATGGACAAGGTCATATAGATGATAGAGATCACTTAGGTAATCGTCGTATCCGTTCTATTGGTGAGCTTTTAGGTAATGAGTTACATAATGGTCTTGTAAAAATGCAAAAAGCGATTCGTGATAAACTCTCTACTATGAGTGGACCGATGACTGAGCTAATGCCACATGATTTAATCAACTCTAAAATGATTACTTCAACTATCATGGAATTTTTCTCAGGTGGACAACTTTCTCAGTTTATGGATCAAACAAATCCACTCTCAGAAGTGACACACAAACGCCGTCTTTCAGCACTTGGTGAAGGTGGTCTTGTAAAAGAACGTGCTGGTTTTGAAGTGCGGGATGTTCACCCAACTCACTATGGTAGAATTTGTCCTATTGAGACTCCCGAGGGTCAAAATATTGGTTTGATTAATACTTTGGCAACATACTCACGTGTCAATGAACATGGCTTTATTGAAGCACCATACAGACTTATGAAAGATGGAAAAATTACTTCTGAAGTAGTCTATCTTACAGCGACACAAGAAGAGGGTGTTATGATTGCTGCTGCTTCAAATAAAATTGATGCAGACAATAACTACATTGAAGAGTTGATTGCTGTACGTCAAGATGGAGAGATTATTTTACGTCCTTCTACTGATTGTGCATATGCTGACCTTTCGTCACATATGGTTGTTGGTGTAGCGGCTTCTCTTATTCCATTCCTTGAACATGATGATGCCAACCGTGCCCTTATGGGATCAAATATGCAACGTCAAGCGGTACCTCTTTTACATGTGAATTCACCAATGGTCGGAACAGGAGTTGAAAAACTTGTTGCTCGTGATGCTTGGGAGTGTGTCAAAGCGAAACGCTCTGGAACAATTGAGAAAGTAGATGGAAAACATATCTATGTTATGGGTGAAGATGATGGTGAAATCTATATAGATTATTATCCATTACAAAAAAACTTAAGAACCAATCAAAATACTTCATTTACTCAAAAACCAATTGTAAAAGTTGGTGAAAAAGTAAGTAAAGGACAAATTATTGCCGATGGTCCAAATATGGATCAAGGGGAACTTGCACTTGGTGTGAATGCTATGGTTGCTTTTATGCCTTGGAATGGATACAACTATGAAGATGCGATTGTTATTTCTGAACGTCTGATTCGTAAAGACTCTTTTACTTCTGTGCATGTGTACGAAAAAGAGATAGAAGCACGTGAACTCAAGCATGGTGTTGAAGAGATTACTCGTGATATTCCAAATGTTCGTGATGATGAACTTGCACACCTTGATGAATCTGGAATCGTTAAAATCGGTACAAAAGTAAGTGGTGGTATGATTTTAGTTGGAAAAGTTTCTCCAAAAGGTGAAGTTAAACCAACTCCAGAAGAACGTTTACTTCGTGCTATCTTTGGTGAAAAAGCAGGTCATGTTGTGAACAAATCTCTCTACTGCGCGCCTTCTATGGAGGGGGTAGTTGTAGATATTAAAATCTTTACAAAAAAAGGGTATGACAAAGACCCACGTGCTTTAGAACTTGAAAAAGAAGAACGTGATCATTTAGAACGCGAACATTATGACAGACTTTTAATGATTGATAAAGAAGAGATGTTACGTGTAACAAAACTTTTAACACGTGAAGCACTTCTTTCAGACATCAAAGTAGGTGAAAATGAGTATAAGGCTGGCGACACTATCAATGGTGAAGACTTAGTCAATGTGAATCGTTTTGCTATGAATGCGATTGTGAAATCATTTTCAGAATCTGTACAAGCAGAATATAACAAAACTAAAAATTATTTCCAAAAAGAGAAACGTGTTTTTAGAGATGAACATGAAGAAAAATTAAATATCTTAGAAAAAGATGACATTCTTCCAAATGGTGTTGTGAAATATGTCAAAATTTACATCGCAACAAAACGCCAGCTTAAAGTTGGAGATAAAATGGCAGGACGTCACGGAAATAAAGGGATTGTTTCTATTATCGTTCCTGAAGTAGATATGCCATATATGGAAGATGGACGTTCTGTTGATGTATGTTTGAATCCACTAGGTGTTCCTTCTCGTATGAATATCGGTCAGGTTTTAGAAATGCACTTAGGTATGGCAGGACGTGAACTTGGAAATCAAATTCAAGAACAGTTTGATACAAAACAAAAAGATTTTATAGATAACTTACGAGAAAAAATGGTTACTATTGCTGATGTTGCAGGGCTTATGAATGCAGGTGAAGTGATTGGGGCTATGAGTGATGATGAGTTCTTAAAATATGCAAGAGACTGGGCAAAAGGTGGGGTGCGTTTTGCAACTCCTATCTTTGAAGGTGTGAATGCTGGTGAGTTTGAAAAGTTATATGCACTTGCGAAAATGGATCTTGATGGAAAAGTAGTGCTTTTTGATGGGAAAACTGGTGCGCAAATTCAAGAGCGTGTTAATGTAGGGTATATGTATATCCTTAAACTTCACCACCTTGTTGATGAGAAAATTCATGCACGTTCAACTGGACCATACTCTTTAGTTACACAACAACCAGTTGGTGGTAAAGCACTCTTTGGTGGACAAAGATTTGGGGAAATGGAAGTATGGGCTTTAGAAGCTTATGGTGCTTCTGCTGTTTTAAAAGAGATGCTGACTATCAAATCTGATGATGTTGATGGGCGTGTACGTGCGTATAAAGCAATCACAAAAGGTGAGTTGATACCAGAATCAGGTATTCCTGAAACACTATTTGTATTAACAAAAGAGCTACAATCATTAGCACTTGATGTAGAGATTATGGACGAGGTGGAAGACGATGAGTAAATTAGTACCAGTAGAAGTGACTGAAGAGAAAAGACCAACAGATATAAAACAACTTCAATTCCGTTTAGCATCACCTGAGAAGGTTATGTCATGGAGTCATGGAGAAGTAAAAAAGCCTGAAACAATCAATTACCGTACACTTAAACCAGAGCGTGACGGACTGTTTTGTGCAAAAATCTTTGGACCTGTTAGAGACTATGAGTGTTTATGTGGTAAATACAAAAAGATGCGTTATAAGGGTGTTGTATGTGAAAAATGTGGTGTTGAAGTAACATCTACAAAAGTTCGTCGTACACGTATGGGACATATTGAGCTTGTAACACCAGTAGCACATATATGGTATGTTTCTTCATTACCATCTCGTATTGGTACACTTCTTGGCATAAAAATGAAAGACCTTGAACGCGTACTTTATTATGAAGCTTATATTGTTGAATCAGGTGGCGAAGCGTATTATGATGCAGAAGCTAAAACTCCAGTACTTCAGTATGATGTTTTAAATGAAGAGCAGTACAGAACCTTAGTACAACGTTTTGATGCACTTGGCTTTAAAGCTCGTATGGGTGGAGAAGTTATTCGTGATTTATTGGATTCTATTGATTTAGTTGATTTATTTACTATGCTTAAAGAAGCACTCGGTGAAACAAAATCAGTTGCAAAACAAAAAACAATTAATAAACGTCTTAAGGTTATTGAGTCATTTTTAAATAGTGGAAACAATCCTGCTTGGATGATGCTTACAGTACTTCCAGTACTTCCACCAGATTTACGTCCACTTGTCTCTCTTGATGGTGGTAAATTTGCGGTTTCAGATGTCAATGACTTATACCGTCGTGTTATTAACCGTAACCAACGTTTAAAACGTCTTGTAGAACTTGAAGCTCCAGAGATTATTGTACGTAATGAAAAACGTATGTTACAAGAGTCTGTAGATGCACTTTTTGACAATGGTCGTCGTGCAAATGCGGTAAAAGGTGCAAACAAACGCCCACTCAAATCACTTTCTGAGATTATTAAAGGGAAACAAGGACGTTTCCGTCAAAATCTTCTTGGGAAACGTGTTGACTTTTCAGGTCGTTCTGTCATCGTTGTTGGACCATCTTTAGCAATGGACGAGTGTGGATTACCGAAAAAAATGGCTTTAGAGCTTTTCAAGCCACACTTGATTGCGAAACTTGAAGAAAAAGGGTATGCAACAACGGTCAAAGCTGCGAAGAAAATGATTGAAGATAAAACAAATGAAGTGTGGGAATCTCTTGCTGAGATTGTTGATGGGTATCCAATCATGCTCAACCGTGCGCCAACACTTCACAAATTGTCTATTCAAGCTTTTCACCCAAAACTCATTGATGGAAAAGCAATTCAACTTCACCCACTTGTTTGTGCTGCATTTAATGCCGATTTTGATGGGGATCAAATGGCGGTTCACGTACCTTTATCTTCTGCTGCTATTGCAGAGTGTAAAGTGCTTATGCTTGCATCTATGAATATTTTACTTCCTGCATCAGGAAAAGCAATCGCTACACCTTCACAAGATATGGTTCTTGGAATCTACTATACATCTTTAGAAAAAAATGGTGTTAAAGGAAGCAATAAACTATTTGGAAGTGTAGACGAAGTTAAAATTGCTATAGAACATGGTGTGCTTAATATGCATGCAAAAATCAGAACACGTGTTGATGGTCGTATTATCTATACAACTGCAGGACGTCTTTTAATTAAAGAGATTTTACCTGAGTTCGTTCCTGTTGAATTATGGAACAAAGTTATGAAGAAAAAAGCAATTAATACGATTGTTGATTATGTTCAAAAACATGGTGGGATTGGGATTACTGCAAGTTTCCTTGACAAATTAAAAAATCTTGGTTTCAAGCAAGCAACAGAAGCAGGAGTTTCTATTTCTGCGGATGATATTCGTATCCCTGATATGAAAGTCGCTAAAATTATTGATAGTAAAGCTCGTGTTATTGAGATTCAAAAACAGTTTGAAGCGGGTCTTTTAACAGAACAAGAACGTTACAACAAAATTATTGATGTTTGGACAGATACCAACAATACACTTGCAGCAGAAATGATGCAACTTGTACAAACAGATAAAGATGGATTTAACTCTATTCACATGATGGCAGACTCTGGAGCGCGTGGTTCAGCGGCACAAATTCGTCAGCTCGCTGGTATGCGTGGATTGATGGCAAAACCAAGTGGCGATATTATTGAGACACCAATTACATCAAACTTTAAAGAGGGTTTAAATGTTATTGAGTACTTTATTTCAACACACGGTGCTCGTAAAGGTCTTGCCGATACAGCACTTAAAACAGCAAATGCTGGGTACTTGACACGTAAACTTGTAGATGTTGCACAAAATGTAAAAATCGTTGAACATGATTGTCATACACACGAAGGGATTGAAATCGCAGATATTCAAGACCAAAATACATTGATTGAATCTTTAGAAGATAGACTCAATGGTCGTGTACTTGCCGAAGATGTGATTGACCCAATTTCAAATGAGATTCTCTATGCTGAGGGAACACTTCTTGATGAAGTTTCAGCAAAAGTAATCTCTGAAGCAGGAATTAAAACAGCACATATTAGAACACCGACAACTTGTAAAAGTGAAGAGGGTGTTTGTGCCTTATGTTATGGTGTGAACCTTGCAACTGGCCATATTGTACGTACGGGTGAAGCAGTTGGTATTATTGCTGCACAATCAATCGGGGAACCAGGTACACAGTTGACACTTCGTACATTCCACGTTGGGGGAACAGCAAGTTCAACAGCACAAGAACGTCAAGTTATTGCGGAGAAAGAAGGTTTTATCCGTTACTACAACCTTAAGACTTATGCGTCTAAAGAGGGAAAAAATATTGTTGCTAACAGAAGAAATGCAGCAGTACTTTTAGTAGAGCCAAAAATCAAAGCACTTTTCGCAGGGAAAGTTGAGATTCAAACGATTCATGATGAAGTTGTTGTAAGTCTTGTTGGTAAAGAGGAAACAGTCCGTTACTCTTTAAGAAAACATGAAATTGCAAAACCAAATGAACTTGCAGGTGTGAGTGGACAAGTGGAAGGAAAATACTACTTCCCTTATGAAAATGGAAAAACTGTAAAAGCAGAAGACTCTATCGTTGAGACTATTAAAGATGCATGGAATGTACCATCTCGTGTCCCTTATGCTTCTGAACTCTCAGTGGAAAATGGAGCGCCTGTAACACAAAAAATTCTTGCTAAAGAAGCGGGAACTGTCAAATACTTCTTACTAAAAGGTGATTACTTAGAAAGATTTGAAGGATTAGAAGCTGGTTATAAAGTAGATGAAAAAGGACTTTTCGCTGCTGTAATCGATGAAAATAATCGTGAAGCAGTGCGACATTATATTGCTCGTGGTTCTGTACTTGTTTTAAGTGATAATGAGAAGATAGATGCAGGTGCATTAATTGCAAAACCATCAAATGATGAATCTGTTGTAATTGCTGAGTGGGATCCATACTCTAATCCTATCATCTCTGAATCAAATGGTACGATTAGTTATGAAGATATTATCATTGGGGCAACTGCGAGTGAACAACTTGATGAGCTTACAGGAAAATCTCGTCTCATGATTAATGAACATATCTCATCTGAGTATAAACCAGCAGTTGTTTTAGCAACTGAAAATGGTGAAATATTACGTTATGCTATTGAGCCAAAATCATCTGTTTATGTTGCAGATGGAGCAACGGTAAAAGTAGCAGATATTATCGCTAAAACACCAAAAGCACTTCAGAAATCATCAGATATTACTGGGGGTCTTCCTCGTGTTTCTGAACTTTTTGAGGGTCGTCGTCCTAAAGCGACTGCACTTATCTCAGAGATTGATGGTGTGGTTAGTTTTGGTAAAATGCTTCGCGGTAAAATCAGAATTGTGATTAGTAGTTCTGAAAATGGTCTTGTAAAAGAGTACTTTGTAGACAAATCACATGAGCCAGTTGTAAGTGCAGGAGACTTTGTACATGCAGGGGAACGATTGACTACCGGTATCTTATCTTCACATGAACTTTTACGTATCATGGGTGTGAGAGCATTGTATAATTACCTTGTTTCTGAAGTACAACAAGTATACCGTTCTCAAGGGGTTAATATCGCCGATAAACATATTGAAGTTATTTTTACTCAAATGTTACGTCAGATTAAAATTGTGCGTTCAGGTGACACAAAATTTATCGAAGGTGATTTGATTTCTAAGGCAAAATTTGCTGCTGAAAATGCAAAAATTACACGTCTTGGTGGTCGTCCAGCGATTGCAGAGCCATTCTTAGTTGGTATTACGAGAGCTGCTGTATCAGCAGATAGTATTATCTCAGCTGCATCATTCCAAGATACAACAAAAGTATTGACTGAAGCTGCTGTTTCTGCAAAAGTAGATAATTTAGAAAACTTAAAAGAAAATGTTATTATTGGTCGTACTATTCCTGTTGGAACGGGTATCTATAAAGATCAAAATATAGTTTTTGAATCTGAAGAAGAGTAATCTTTCCTTCCTTTTCTAAGCCATTTTTGGCTTAGAAATTCCGCATAAAAACTTCCCCTTAAATAACTATGCTATAATATAACTTACAAGTAAGTATTAGGCAAAAAAATGGAAAAAATATTTGGCAAATTAAATGATTCACAAGCGAATGCAGTGAGACAAACAGAGGGTCCTGTCCTCATTTTAGCAGGTGCAGGAAGTGGAAAAACGACGACGATTATTTCACGTTTGGCATATTTGATTGAAGAAGTTGGTATCCCCGCATCCAATACTTTGACATTAACCTTTACAAACAAAGCAGCTAAAGAGATGAAAGAGCGTTCTTTAGCAATGATTGAGAATGTAGCATATCCTCCATTACTATGTACTTTTCATAAATTTGGTTTGCTATTTTTAAAATTTAACATCCATTTATTGCAAAGACAAAATAATTTTGTGGTTATTGATACAGATGATAAAAAAAGAATCATTAAAAAGATAAACGCAGAGTTATCCACTCCACTCATTGCAAGTGAGATTTCACGCTATAAAAATTCACTGATGACTCCAGATGATGCATATAAGCAAGCGGAACTTTTTAACTATAAACAAATTGCAGAAGTTTATGCCAAATACGAAGCATATCTTCATGAAAACAATCTTGTAGATTTTGATGACTTGATTGCCTTAACCTATAAACTGCTCGATGAAAACCCAGAGTTGGCAAAAGCGACATCCAACAAATACCAGTATATTATGATAGATGAGTACCAAGATACAAATGAACTGCAACTCAAACTGATTCAAAAACTCTGTACTACACATAACAATATCTGTGTTGTGGGTGATGATGACCAGAGTATTTATGGATGGCGGGGTGCGCATATCCGAAATATTATGGAATTTGACCAAGATTTTTTAGGCACGAATATTTTTAAACTTGAAGAAAACTACCGTTCACGACCGCCTATTTTAAAAGTAGCCAATGCTCTCATAGAACATAACCGTTCTCGTTTAGGTAAAAAACTGATTCCTACTCGTGATGGTGGTGAAGATGTAAGTATTATAAACTCCAATGATGAAAATGAAGAAGCCCGTAAAATCGCTGATAACATCAATAGACTTTTAAATCAAGGTGTTCATGCAAATGATATTGCAATTTTATACCGTGTCAATGTTTTAAGTCGTTCTATTGAAGAGGGTTTAAATAGGGCAGGGGTTAACTATAAGCTTGTAGGAGGACTGCGCTTTTATGACAGAGCAGAGATAAAAGACCTAATCTCTTATATCCGAATCATTACCAATTTTCATGATGATTTTTCTCTCAAGCGCATCATCAACAAGCCAAAACGCGGTCTCGGAAAAGCAAGTGTAGATAAGATAGAGTTAGCAGCCCATGCAAATGAGACTTCGATTTTTGAGTATATTAAAAATGTTTCTGTAACGGATTTAACGGCATTAGTTAAAAAGAAAAATACAGCAACACTGAAAAAATTTATAGAAGATATTGAGCAGGTAGCGACGGTAGCAAGAGAATCAACATACCAATTTATAGACGTCTTAGAAGATACCTTTCATCTTAAAGATATTTATAAAGGAATGCAAGATGAGGAAGATAGAGTCCTCAACATGGATGAATTTTATGGACTTTTCCGTGATTTTGTCAAAAAAAATCCCCAGCAAAGTTTAGATGAGTTTTTAAATGAACTCACACTTCAAAGTGACCAAGACCAAGTTGAAGGTGAAAGTATTTATATGATGAGTATTCATGCTTCTAAGGGTTTAGAATTTGGTCATGTTTTTATCATAGGGATGGAAGAGGGCTTTTTACCACTCATTGGAGATGGAAGTGACTTAGAAGAAGAACGGCGTTTGGGCTATGTTTCTATGACACGGGCGAAAGATAGTTTGACACTTTCGCATGCAGGAAGCCGATTTTATAAGGGACGAAGAAGTGACTTAGAAAAAAGTCGCTTTTTCAATGAAGCAGGATTGACACATGGTTCACTTAAAATGGAAAAAAACAGTACCTTTAAAAAAGGGGATTTAGTTCGTCATAAGCTTTTTGGTACAGGGCGTATTATCGGGGTGAGTAAGTCGGGGCGAGAATTTAAACTGCAAATTAATTTCTCGGGAGTCAAGCGCGATATTTTAGCATCTTTTATAGAGAAATTATGAATCGTCTTTTTGTAGCTTATAAACCGAGTGGTATCAGTTCAAATTTTTTTCTTTCCCAACTCAAACGCAAGTATAAAAATAAAAAAGCAGGTTTTTCTGGAACACTTGACCCTTTTGCTAAGGGTGTGTTACTTGTAGGATTTGGTTCGCATACAAAGTTGTTTCGTTTTTTAGATAAAACACCTAAAAAATATAGAGCGACTTTGTGGTTGGGTGCTAAGAGTGATTCTTTAGATACTGAGATGATAGAAGATGTTACCACTCTTCCTCATTTATCTCAAAAAGATATAGAGAGTGTTTTGCAAAGTTTAGAAGGTTCTTTAGAGTATGAACCCCCTATCTTTAGTGCAAAACAGATTAATGGTAAACGAGCGTATGATTTAGCACGGGCAGGAGTTGCATTTACACTCAACAAAATAAATTCGACTATTTATGAAACAAAATTGATTCATTATTGTCATCCTTTTATTACATTTGAGGCTACAGTAAGTGAGGGAACATACATTCGTTCTTTAGGACGAATAATTGCCCAAAGACTTGGGGTAGAGTATGGAAGTTTAAGTGCTTTAGAGCGACTCAATGAAGGGCAATTTTTTTATGAGCAAGAAAAATCACTTGATATAAAAAAATCACTCAATATTCCCTTAAACTTCTACACAGGTTCGCAAGAAAATATCAAGTATGGAAGAGTTCTTGCTTTAGATGATTTACAAGAACAACAAGAGGGAACATATTGGCTCGATAATGGCGACAATATTTCAATCATAACCATAAAAGATAGTATAGTAACATATGAATTAGGGAGAATATATACATGTTAGTTTTAGCAAGAAAATTAGACGAAGCTATTACCATCGGTAATGATATAGTGGTAAAGATAGTATCTGTTGAGAAAGGTGTGGTAAAACTAGGTATCGATGCTCCTGCCTCTGTTACAATTTTGAGAAATGAACTCTTAGAAGATGTCAAAGAGGCAAACATCGCTGCTGCTAAAGAGTCTAATGTTGATGAGTTACATCAACTTGCAAAGCTTTTAAAGAAATAATATATGAAAATATACAAGGCATATGCAAAGGTCAATATCTTTTTAAAAATTACAGGCAAACGTGAGCAGTACCACGAGATTATCTCTCGTTTTATGAAGGTAGAAAATCTTTATGATGAACTTTCCTTCATTGAAAAAGAGAAGCTTGATGCAAACGAATTTCAAATTATTGGCGATTTTTCTTGCCAAACTGAGCAAAATACGATTTATAAAGCATATATCGCACTCAAAGAAGCGACAGATTCCAAAAAACTAGAACAACTTATGCAAACTCATGCCATCAAAGTAGAAAAAAAGATTCCTGCATTTGCTGGACTGGGTGGGGGAAGTAGTGATGCTGCAACTTACTTAAAAATGTGTAATGAAGTTTTAGAGTTAGGTTTGAGTGATACTGAACTTGCCATGATTGGGTTAAAAGTAGGAGCAGATGTTCCTTTCTTTATCTATGGATACAAAAGTGCAAATGTCAGTGGCATCGGTGAAATTGTAGAAGAGTTTGAAGAAGAACTCCTTGATATAGAAACATATACCCCAGAAGTAAAGATAAGCACCCCAAAGGTTTATACAATCTATAGAGAAGATTTTTATCATCCTATTGATGGAGTTAAAACGCAGGAACTCAAAGAAATCTCCTCAGAAAATGCCCTTCAAAAAATGTCTCCAGAAGAAGCAAATGACCTCTTTGAACCAGCCCTTAAAGGCTACCAAGAGCTAAAAAAGTATCATAAAGCAGGCTATCACTTTAGTGGAAGTGGGAGTAGCTTTTTTAAAATAAAAGAAAATAAAGAGTAAAAATATGGGTGAAACAATAGCAAAAAATAAAAAAGCATATCATGACTTTTTTATAGAAGAAAAATTTGAGGCAGGTTTAGTCTTACAGGGGAGTGAGGTCAAGGCTCTTCGTGCGCATCGTGTGAATTTAAAAGATAGTTTTATAAAGTTTATGAAAAATGAACCGACCCTTTTTAATGCACATATTGGACGACTAGAGACGACAAACCATTTTTATGGACATGAAGAGCGAGGGAGCCGTAAACTGCTTTTGCATAAAAAGCAGATAGAAAAAATGCTCAAAGCAGTAACTCGAGATGGATACACGATAGTGCCTTTGCAACTCTATTTTAACGATAGAAACATAGCGAAATTACAGATTGGGATAGCCAAGGGGAAACAACTTCACGATAAACGCCAAGATTTGAAAGCCAAAGATCAAAAACGAGATATTGCTCGTGCAATGAAGGATTACTAATGCCTTTTCTTTTTCTCATCTTTTTCTTTGTCACTTCTTTGGGTGCATTTACCTTAGAAACACAAAATGTAAGTGTTGCGAATGGAAGAACCGCTATTTTACTTTTAGATAAAGTCAAAGGGATAGAGTATCAAAAACTTGTCGATGGAAAACGCAAGTATAGAATTTTTAATCATCCAACCGACAGAACAAAAATGTATGTGCTGTTACCAGAAAATTATTATAACAAACCTGCTGTGCATAGTGTCGAATTACTCTACCTTCAAGATAAAAAACAGGAGAAAAAAGGGCTTAAAATTCATGTAGTTGATGGGCATTATGCAAAAGAGACGATTCATGTAGCAAAATCAAAAGTCAATCCAAGAAGTAAAGCGGTGAAAAAGAGAACAGCAAAAGAGTATGCAGAGGCGATGAAAATCTACGGACACGCAACAGCAAAAAATTATGTCTCTTCTGCGTATATTGTGCCACTTACAAGTAAAATAACAAGTGATTTTGGAAAAGCTCGTGTTTATAATGATACTTTAAAAGGGTATCATAGCGGAACAGATTTTCGGGCAAAAACGGGAACCCCTATCATAGCGAGTAATGATGGGAAAGTAGTCCTTGCTCAAAATAGATTTTATGCAGGCAATTCGATTATTATCGACCATGGAGAGGGGATTTATACGTGTTATTATCATCTGAGTCAGTTCAAAGTAAAAGTTGGCGAGATGGTCAAAAAAGGGCAAGTGATTGGACTCTCTGGAGCCACTGGTCGCATCACAGGACCGCATTTACATTTTAGTGCTAGAGTAGGAGGTGTCCAAGTTGACCCCCTCCAACTTATCAAATTATTAAACAAAAATTTCTACGGAGAAAACAAATGACAATCATGCAACTACTTATGCTAGGAGCTTCGGCTTTTTTTGCATATAAGATATATGAACATATTCAAACACTTGAAGAACCAACACAGGAAAAAAAATCGCCGCGTTCAGCTGAGAGTTTCTCAACTTTCGATGCTACTACTTTGATAGAAAAGGCAGACGAGGCACGAGAAAAAGGTGACTTACAAAAGGCACTTGCTATTTATAGTGAAGCGAATCTCAACGAAGCCAATAATGCAGAAATTCTTTTTAAAATGGGTTATACACTCTCACAAGAAAGAAGAGATGAAGAGGCTTTAGAGTACCTAATGGATGCTGTTGGTGTAGATAATCAAAATCCCTTTGCTTATTTGGAGATGGAAAAGATTTATAAAAGAATGGGTGAAGAGGAAAAAGCAAAAGAGATGCGAAATAAAGCAGTGGCTCTTGATGAAAGTTTGAAAGAAGCATAAATGAAGATTTCTGAAATTTATACTTTTTTAGACGAACTTTCACCGTTTGATTTACAAGAAAAATGGGATAACTCAGGTCTTATTGTAGGTAAAAAGAGTCAAGAGATTTCGCAAATTGCACTCAGTATAGATGTCGATGAAAAATTGATAGATACTTTGGAAGAAAATACACTTTTGATAACACATCATCCGCTTATATTTTCAGGCTTAAAACAGTTGGCATTTGATAAATACCCAGTAAATTTACTCCAAAAAATGATACAAAAAAATATTTCAAATATTGCAATGCACACAAATTTTGACCAAACACACCTTAATGACTATGTAGCAACGGAAGTTTTAGGTTTAGAGATTATAAAAAAAGAAGGGTTTGTCGCATACTTTGACGTGGATGAAGAGTATGAAGCTTTTGCCAAAAGAATTGCTACGAGTTTAAACCTTTCGTGTGTTAAGGGTGTCAAAACACAAGAAAGAGTCAAAAAAGTTGCTTTAACTACGGGTTCAGGTTGCTCTTTGATGCGAAGTATTGAGGCTGATTGTTTTTTAACTGGCGATATAAAATACCATGATGCAATGGAAGCAAAAAGTATCAAAATGTCGCTTATTGACATAGGACATTTCGAGAGTGAACACTATTTTGCACAAATTTTGGAAAAACATTTGAAAAATTTAGGTTTAAAAGTTATAATTGCGTCATCAGAAAATCCATTTACATATATAAAGTAATCATTATGGCATTACTTAACCTCAAGGGAGTACAATGAACAAGCACTTACAACAACTTATTGACCTATCTCAAGTTGATAAAAAAATCGATGCGTTTGAACCTCAAATCGAAGAAGCAAACTACAATTATGAAGCTGCACTTGCAAAAACAAAGAGTATAGAAGCAGATATTGAAAATTTAAACAATGAAATTCAAGCAGAAGAGATTAAAAAGTCAAAAAATGAACTACATCTTGCAGAACTTTCACAAAAATTAGAAGATAATTCTAAAAAAAGTGGTGAAATAAAAACTGAAAGAGAAATGAAATCTCTCCAACTTGAAGAAGAGATAGCAAAAGAGCAAGTAACTTTTGCAAATGAAGAGATTCAGAGACTTGAAAAAATTATAGAAGTGAAAAAAGAGCAAATTGAAGCAGCAGAAGTATCACTGACTGAACTTACCGCAAATCTTGAAAGTGTTAAAGCAGATGTTGATGCGAAGTTAGAAGTTATCAACAAAGAGAGACAAAATGTTTTTATTGAAAAAGAGAAACTTTTAAGTGATATCAATCAAAAAGGTTTAGCTTTTTATCAAAAAATTCGTCGTTGGGCAAAAAATACAACAGTTGTTCCTGTAGAAGAACAAGCTTGTATGGGGTGTCATATGCTCGTGAGTGATAAAGTGTATTCTGATGTAATTCGTGGAGAAGATATAACAAATTGTCCACACTGTGGTCGTATCCTTTTCATGCAAGCGAATGAAGAGTAGGGCTTGAAGCCATTTAGTGCTTTTTACTATCTTTTAAGTGTTGTGCTATATCTTATAGCACTTCCTTTAATCCTCTATCTTTCTTTTAAACAAAAATACAAAGAGTCCATACCAGCCCGCTTTTTTCTTTGGAAAAACAGGCCTTTTTCTCAAGAACAATCTATTTGGTTCCATGTTTGCTCACTCGGTGAAGCAAAAGCACTCAAACCTTTACTAGAACGTTTGCAAGAAAAAAAGATAGCGATTACAACTATCACACAAACAGGACAAAATGAGGCAAAGAAGTATGATGCAGAGGTGCGTTACTTGCCGTATGAGATGTTTCTTCCTTTTTGGATTCAAAAACAAGCAGTATTGGTTGTTTTAGAAGCTGAATTTTGGTATCTCTTATTTGCTCTGGCAAAGGCAAGAGGTGCAAGAGTTATTTTACTCAATGCAAGAATATCAGATAAAAGTGTCAAAAAATATTTACAATTTGCATGGTTTTATAAAAAACTTTTAGCAAAAGTAGAGATGATTTATGTCCAAAGTGAAGTCGATAAAAATAGATTTTTAGCACTTGGTGCAAAGCATATAGAAGTTGTGGGAAACATCAAACTTTTAGGCAAGGTAACACACACAAAAGAGTATGAAAAGCCATCATGTGAGACAATTGTTGCAGGCAGTACCCATGACGGGGAAGAAAAGAGTATTCTTGCTGCGTTTATCGCATATAAACGTACAAATGATGCAAAACTCATTATCGTCCCACGACACCCAGAACGATTTGAAAGTGTTTACACCCTTGTAAAAGAAGCAGGATTGCATAATGCTTTATCTGTGAGTAAGTGGAGTGATAGTGAAAATTTTGAAGCAGATATTGTACTGATGGATGTGAT
>Ga0256829_1001266_pt1 | contig 21349 bp, 18 predicted proteins | sample 131447metaG_FD_185979 | JGI IMG/M metagenome (GOLD analysis project Ga0256829, IMG submission 185979) | Hydrothermal vent microbial communities from Lau Basin, Pacific Ocean - 131-447 | ecosystem: Environmental > Aquatic > Marine > Hydrothermal vents | place: Pacific Ocean: Lau Basin | collected...
GGCTTGTTTTCTCTTTTTGCTTGTAGAAGTGCTTTTTTACCCCATGGCATCCAGTGTACGGGATTGTGTGCATGCTGTAAGAGGTAGGGTGATGTTTCATGGGAGAGTGCATTTGTGAAAACCTGTGCATGCAGCAGTGTGAGAGTGAGAAAAAGTGTTACATATATTATCTTCATAGGGCGATTATACTCCAAATAATTAAATGTGATTTCTTTGTGATATAGGAAAATAAAATATATGTTATAATCTCTACTTAAAATTAACAACTATTCAAAAGGAAAACGACACGATGAAAAAAATCATGAGTATGCTCTCACTTGCAGCGCTTTTGTATGCAAATGACGCAACAACTGATGCCCTTTCACTCTCCGAAGCATTAGACCTTTTGCAATCTCAAAACCTCGAGATCAAAGCAGCGAAGTATGATGTTGAAAGTGCAAAGGCAAAAGAAGATACTGTTTGGGGGATGAACTGGGGTAAATTGACCTTTGAGCAGGATGTAGCACGTTCCAATGATGCAGGAAATGTGTTTGGATTTAAGCTCACTTCGCGTGAGGCTAGTTTTGGGGACTTTGGATTTTCAGAATTTGATGGAACAAATCCAAATATTTTAAAAGTGCAACCAAAAGACTTAAACTATCCAGGCTACAGAAATTTCTTTCAAAGTAAAGTAAAGTATGAAGTGCCTCTTTTTACAGGTTTTGCCATTAGCAGTTACAGCCATATTATGGATGAAATGACAAAGATCAAGTCACTTGATAAAGAAAAGGTACAAACAGAGAAGAAATATGAACTCAAAAAAAGTTTTTACGATATGGCTCTGCTGGACTCTTCCATCAAAAATCTCAACAAAATCTTAGACAATATCAACACTTTGGAGACAACCACAAAAACAATGATAGATGTCGGCTATGCAAAGCATGTGGACTTGCTTGAGGTACAGGCAAAAAAAGGCAATGTTGAGCGACTGCTTATTCAGATGTATGCAAACAAAAAACTGCTTTATCATTACATCAGTTTTCTGCTCAATCAAAAAGTAACAGCCATTATTCCTCCGCAAGCGGATGTGCCAATGCCAAAATTTTCAGACGAAGAGGCACTCTCACGCAACATTGACATTAAAAAAGCGACAGAAGGTCTTGAGATTCGAAAAAGCATGCTTGATGCAAGTGAAGCAGGATACTATCCGACAGTCGGTGCCTTTGGAGAAGTGGCAACTGCCGATGATACTTTTCTCGGTGATGCAAACGACCATAAAGCTTACACCGTAGGGGCAAGACTTACTTGGAACATTTTCAACGGTGGTATTGACAGTGCAAAGATTGAGAAGTCAAAGATCGAAAAAATGAAAATGCACGCACAACTCGAGCTTGCAAAACAAGGTATAGCACTTAAAATCGCTAAAATACGCACAGAGATCGAAAGCGTCGATGCGCAAATAGCATCACTCAAACGAGAACTTGCTCTTGCAAATGCCATCTATGAGAACTACGAAGGCAGATACAAAGAGAAACTTGTTTCTATGAGTGATGTCATCATCAAACAATCTGCACAGATCGAGAAGATTCTCAAACTGCAGATGGTAAAGAACAAACGCATAGAAAAAATATTTGAACTAGAAAAAATAGCAAACGGAGAGAAATAGATGAAAAAACTACTACTGATATTGGCCCTTAGCGCTTCACTTATGGCAGAAGCCCTGACACTTTCAGGAAGTGTTATCTCAGATAACCAAAAGATGATAACAAGCCGTTTTATGGGCTTTGTGACAAGTGTGAATGTGAGTGAGGGAGAAAAGGTCAAAAAAGGTCAAATTCTTTATACAATCGATTCACGTGAGATCGATTCAGCAAAACGTCAAGCACAGGCAGGTTTGCAAATCTATAAAGACAAGCTCATCAATGTCTCACTCAATCTAAAACGTTACAAAAAACTCTTGGCAAAAGATATGGTCGCGAAATATGAAGTTGAAAATCTGGAACTTGCAGCAAAAAACCTACAAGATATGATAGACATTGCAAAAGCGAGACTCCAAGAGGTTGAAAATCAGTACAAATACCTTGTCGTAAGAGCACCAAATAATGGGGTAGTCATTGCAAAGAACATTAAAGTGGGTGAAATGGCGATGCCAGGAATGCCAGCAATCGTTCTTTCTGATTTGAGTAATCTCAAAATCTCTGCAGAGATCGCAGAGAGTAATATGCCACGTATTCATTACGGTAAAAAAGTGATCGTTGAGATTCCATCACTTGGTATTAAAGAGATAGGAAAGATTACAGCTATCATTCCAAATTCTAACCCAATGACCCATACATTTAAGATAAAAGTATCTTTTAAAACACTCAACAAATCTGTCTACCCAGGCATGTATGCTACTATCACAATCAACTAAGGAGCCACGATGAATCATCATAAACCTTATGAACCACAGGATGTAGCAGGAAAACTTGCTAAAGGATTTCTTCGTAATCCTTTAACATCTGTACTTGGTGTCTTTTTACTTGTCATCGGTTACATCGCTCTTATGGTAATGCCGCGTGAAGAAAATCCACAAATGGTCGTCTCAGGCTCTACTGTTATTGTCGCTCTTCCTGGATCAAGTGCCAAAGAGGTAGAAAAGATCATCGTCAAACCGCTTGAGCGTAAACTCAAAGAGGTAAAAGGTGTGGAGCACATCTATGGTATGGCTATGGATAACGTCGGTATTGTCAATGCAGCTTTTTACATCGGTGAGAAAAAAGAGGACTCGAACCTCAAAGTCTATGACAAGATCATGCAAAACTCCGACATGTTTCCAAAAGGTGCCATGAATCCTATCATTAAACCACTCGACATCGATGTCGATATTCCGATTTTGACAGTTGCCTTTTACTCCAAGAACAACACAATGAGCAAAACAGAGCTCTATGACAAAGTAAGAAGCATTCAACATCACATCAATTCCCTGCCAAACGTAGCCGTAACAGCACTCAAAGGTGGGCATAAACATCAGTTTAATGTTGAAGTAGACATCAATAAACTCTCAGGATATAATCTCTCCATGGGACAGATTATGAAAGCTGTCCAATCATTGGCTTACAATGTTCCTGCTGTAAAAAATAGAACAAAAGACAATAAAATTGTCATGGTCGGTGTAAAAAATGCCATAGAAGATGCAAAAGATGTTGGAAATATCATTGTTGCACAGTATATGGGTTCCCCAATCTATCTTAGACAAGTTGCAAAAGTTGAGAACTCTTATGATATTCAAAACTTCAAATCAGCACTTGTCAGTATAAAACAAAAAGATGGCAAATTCTTTCCTTTTAGAGAACAGGTAACATTGACCGTATCAAAACTCCAAGGAACAAATGCCGTTGTCATTGCTGATGAAGTAAAAAAAGCATTGGGACATTATAAAGACCTCCTTGCAAAGAATGGTATAAGCTATGTCATTACAAGAAATGATGGAGAACGAGCAAATGAAGCTGTGAATGAGCTTGTATTTCACTTGATCTTATCTATTGTCATTATCGCGATACTGCTCATTTTTGTTCTCGGTTGGAGAGAGTCTCTCATCGTTACCTTTACTGTTCCGGCGATTCTTGCCATTACGCTTTTTATTGCCTACCTGACAGGACAGACCATCAACCGTATCACTCTCTTTGCATTCTTGCTCTCTTTGGGTCTGTTAGTGGATGCTGCTATTATCGTTATTGAAAACATTCACAGACACTACCACTCAATCGAGTCAGCATATGAGAGTGATGATGAGATCATGATAAAAGCGACAGATGAGATCGGGGCACCGACAAATATTGCAACACTTGCTATCATCATGACCATGGTACCGATGGCCTTTGTTGGTGGAATGATGGGTCAGTTCATGAAACCTATTCCCCAGAATGTACCTGTTGCCCTTGTTGCATCACTTTTTGTTGCGTATATATTCACACCTTATTTGGCCGTTAGAATTCTCAAACGTCCTGACCATAGTAAAGGAGAGCATTAATGTTTAAAAAATTTGAAAAGCTCGTACTCGCAGGTATTCAAAGCTCTGCACAAAGAAAATTTATCCTTATTGGTACACTTTTAGCATTTATTCTCTCAGTACTCATGATAGCACCGACAGAGATTGTTAAAGTTAAAATGCTTCCGGGAAAAAATAACGATACATTCAATATTTATGTAAAACTTCCAACCGGAAGTTCCATTGAACAGACAAAGCAAGTCACTGACTGCGTGAGCTCTTATGTTGTCCAAGAGAAAGAAGCACTTAACACGGAAGTCTTTTTAGGTATGGGCTCCCCGCTTGACTTTGCAGGGCTTATAAAAGGAAGTCAGTTTAAAAATGCTGAAAATGTTGCAGAGATAGTTGTCAACATTACAAAAAAGCATGAAAGAGAAGAACCTTCTTATATGATGGTTCAGCGTATGCGTCCCGTCATTCAAGGTAGCTGTCAAAAACTCTACCCGGGCACAGATATCTCATTTGTTGAGCCACCTGCCGGACCACCAACACTCTCTTCTATCGTTATGGAAGTGTATGGTAATTCTGCAAAAGGAATTAGAAAAGTTGCTTCACGTGTAGAAGATGTTTTCAAACATACAAAAGGACTTGTAGATATTGACACGATGGAAGATACTATCTATGATACTTTTGAAGTGACTGTTGACAGTACAAAAATAGCAAAATCCGGTTTAAGTGTAAAACAGCTCAATGACATTCTTTACCTTGCATTTGAAGGTATGGACATTGCAGTGAAAAACTCAGACAAGTACAATGACCAGATTCCTATTTTTCTCTCTTTGTCACAAAAGTCAAAAAGATTTACAAAAAAAGATCTTGCATCGGTAAAAGCCAAATTGGCATCACTGAAACTAATGAATAAAATGGGAATGATGGTTCCTGTTACAGAGCTTGTCAAAGTAACACCTAAGAAATCAAACCCTATGATCATGTCAAAAGATCTCCGTCAAATGACAAATGTATTAGCAGAGACCGATATGGTATCACAAGTATATCCCCTTCTCGATGCGAGAAAAACTATACTCAATACATTTACAGATGAGTATAAAGTTGAAAAAACAGGCCTTTTCAACCTGCGCCTTACAGATAAAAAGACAGGTGCTGTGTATGACCTTATCTGGGATGGAGAGATGAAAGTCACCATGGATACCTTTAGAGACCTAGGCGGTGCATTTATAGCTGCCCTTGTCCTAATCTTTTTATTGATGGTTATTTACTATAAGAGCTATACACTCAGTGGTATTATTCTTTTAGGTTCATTCCTCTCTATCATCGGAGTAATCATTGGGCACTGGATTATGGACATTTTCACACCAGATACATTCTTCTTGACTGCAACGTCTCTTATCGGCTTCATTGCACTCATCGGTATCAGTTCTCGTAACTCACTCTTGCTCATTGACTTTACAAAGTCATTGATGGCAGAGAAAGGTATGCATAAAGCTGAAGCGATCGCCTATGCTTCTGCAACACGTGCTAAACCAATTTTTCTTACTGCGGTAGCTATCATCTTAGCTTCCACACTTCTTGCAGCTGATCCAGTCTTTGGTGGTCTTGGTGTTGCCCTGATCTTTGGTACGGTAGCGGCAGTTGTCGCATCACTCATCGTGGTGCCTGTACTACTTTATATGTCAAACTTAGAAGCACACTTCCACTTCCATGAGAAAAAAGCCGTCTCTGTAGAAGACCCGGTATAAACTACAGACTTCCCAACACTTTTGGGAAGTTAGAGAAAAACAACATAGTTTTATCGTTTAAACATTTCAATCCTATTACGTCCACCCTCTTTTGCACGATAGAGTGCTTTGTCTGCATTATTGATAACATCTTCAATATCAGAGCAATTATTAAAATCTGCAGTTGCCACTCCTAAACTGACAGTAAAGCAAAGTTTTTTACCATCTATAGTGACTTCACGGAGTGCTTCTATATTTTGTCTTAATTTCTCTGCAATTATCATCGCACCATCTTCTTTAGTTTGAGGAAGTAAAAGAACAAATTCTTCTCCTCCCCATCGGCTCACTATGTCACTCTCTCTTTTGTTGTATTTAAGCATTTTTGCCACAGCAATAATCACTTCATCGCCTATTGTGTGACCATAGGTATCGTTAATACGTTTAAACTTATCTATATCAACCATGATGACAGAGTACACAAGTCCACTGCGTTTTGCAAGTTTTACAACCGTAGTTGCTACTTCACTGAAATAACGGCGATTATAAAGATGCGTCATTGGGTCCGTTGAAGCAAGTTGTTCCAACTCTTTACGATAGTAGACTTCCTTCGTGATGTCAATAAATGACCAAAGTATCAAGAGCTCACGACCATTTTTATTGATAGTATTACCCTCGAGTTTTACCCAAATGAGCGTACCATCTTTTTTCTTGTATTCTAACTCTTCACTTTTTATAATTCCCTCTTTTGTTTGCACAAAATATTGACGATACTCTTCAAATTTTTCTATGCTCGGCGTAAGGGTTGCAGTCTGTTTGCCTAAAATTTCATTACTATCATATCCAAAAAGTTTGATAAATTTTTTATTGACCCGTACAATCACTCTGTCTTTATTGACAACCATCTGTGGAATTGCATTAAGCTCAAAGAGTAAGTTGTCATCAATAATGATCTCTTCGTACCTTTGAATTTCACTTTTTGACAGTTCTACTCTCACAATAGTTCCTTTAGCGTCATAGCTATACTTACCCCAACTAAAATAAGTGCTATAAAAATTTTTAAGAGTTTTTCATTGCTTATTTTTTTTGTAATTGCATGTGCGGTAATACCGCCAAGCATAGCAGCAACTCCTACAATACTAAGCAAAGTCCAATCCATTTGTACAAATGTTGCATAGCTGGCAAATCCGCTAAAACTCACGAATGGGATGAGTACGCTTGTAAGAGCGATACTTTTCTTTGTGTCAATGCCTAACAACATAAACAGAGGAAGAGAAACAGCGCCTCCACCTACACCAATAAGTCCACCAATAAAAGCTATAAAAGAGATTATGCTAGCAATAAGAAGACGAGAATATTCTCGATGTACTACTTGATAACGTAAGTGTGTAAACATCATGGCAACACTTAAAAAGATAAATACCAAGAGTAGAATTTGTACAAGGTTTTCTGAGATAAATATTGTGGTCTTCGCTCCGAGGTAAGCGAATACAATGCTTGCTATGAGATATGGTAATATTTCAACAAATGAAAGTACACCGCTTTTTAAATTTTTCATAGTTATAGAGAACGTTGTGATGCCATTCACTAAAAGGCCTATTGCTTTTGCAAAGTTAAACTCTATTCCAAGAAGACTTAGAGCAGGAATCAAGACAAGCGATGAACCAAGCCCTATCACTCCAAAAAGAGTAGAAAAAACAAATGTTAAACTGAAATAAAGGAGATAATCCACAACTATTCTATTTGCATATTTTAAAGACTCTGCATACTAAACAGAGTCTTTGGGGAGAGGAAATTTTATAAACGTGCGTAACTTACACTCAGACAAGCATCGAGTGCTGCAAGTTCTTCCAGTGTTTTATCACTCACTGCATTATCTACAAGAATAACCGCAAGTGCTTCTTTGTTCTCATTACGAGCTAATGAGAAGTCAGATATGTTCACATTGTTATTTGCGAGTATCGTTCCAACACTTCCAATAACACCTGGCACATCAGAATTTTTAAAGAGGATCATATCGCCTTTAATCGCGACTTCATTGTCAAAACCATCGATAGAAACAATACGCTCAACACCATCATCAAAAATAGTAGCCGAGATTGTCGTAGTACCCTCATTCGTAGTTAATTTGATCGTAATAAGATTTTTATAGACACTAGAGTCACCAAGATTTACAGGCTCAACTTCTATGCCTTTTTCTTTTGCAACAAAATCAGCATTGACATAGTTGATAGTCTCAGAAGAGTGACTCATAGCTCCTACTGTTACAAAAGTAGCAAGAGAGTCTACATAATTACCAATCTCACCCTGCCCTTTGACTCTGATAGAGACGATCTGAGATTTATTGATCTGAGAAGCCATAAAACCGATCTTTTGTCCCATTTCAAGGAATGGTTTTACAAATTCAGGGATCTTGCTCTCATCAATAGGAAGGTTCAATGCATTTGGATATGAAATTCCTTTTGCAGCTGCAATAGCATTGCCTGCTGCCTGTGTACCGATGTTGTACTGTGATTCGTATGTATTTGCACCTAAGTGTGGAGAGACAACAATATTGTCAAGATCAAGCAGTTTGTTATTAATTGCCGGCTCTTTTCCAAACACATCGATACCTGCAAAACGAATTTTTCCGCTTTTAAGACCATCATAGAGTGCATCTTCGTTGTATAAGTCTCCACGAGCACAGTTAACAAGAACGACACCGTCTTTCATTTTAGCGATCTCTTCTGCTCCAATGATACCTATGGTCTCTTTATTTTTCGGTGTATGAATCGTAATGACATCACACGCTAAGATATCATCGAAATTCTTCGTATAAGTCATATCTAAATCAGTTACTTTTGAAGGATTGATATATGGGTCATACGCAACAATATCCATCTCAAAAGCTTGTGCACGTTTTGCAACACGGCTACCGATGTTACCAAAACCGATGATTCCAAGTTTTTTACCTTTTAGCTCATGACCATACCACTTCTCACGTTTCCAAGTTCTATTTAACTTAAGATCGTTGTGAGAGTATGGGAACATTCTCATACAAGAGAGCATATGCGTCATAGTAAGTTCAACTGCTGCAATTGTGTTTGCAGTCGGTACGTTCATAACGATGATACCTTTTTTAGAACATCCCGGAATGTCAACATTATCAACACCAACACCTGCACGAACGATTGCTTTCATATTGTCAGCATGTTCTAAGAAAAAAGCATCAACATCTGTTGAACTTCTTGTGATCGCAACATCCGCAGTTGGAATAATCTTCTCAACCAACTCTTTTTTATCAACATCTGCCGCCATTACAAAATTAATAGCTTCATCATCTTGAAGCATTTTTAGACCCGCTTCATGAATATGGTCACATACTACTACTGTATATTTTTGCATTTTAATATTCCTCTTTATATGGCTTTATTTGAGCCAAGATTTTATAATTCTTCAGTACATTTACTAAGGAGTGTAATTTATCAACATTTTGTGAATAAATAAGTAATTCTACACCCTGTTTCTCTTTTTTTAAAAAATATTTAAGCCCATGATTTTTCAACTCCTCTTTGAGACAAAAAAGCTGATAAGGGTCTTTCAATACTGCAGAGAGCTTATAGGTTATAGTTTTAGTTATTTTTTCATTTAAGTTCACTTCCACATAGACTTCGTTTACTGGATAAAAATACCCTTTTTGCTGTGTCTGTGACAAGTGGTTCAACCAAATCTTCTCTTTTTGCTTTGGTGCGATATTTTCGCTTTTTAATTTGAGTGGTTCACTCTCAACAACTGCTTCAGTAGAGTTGATAGAGATGAGAAAAAAAGTTATGAAAACAGCCACTCCTATCGCTAAGAGAGGAGCGAACCATTTCATAATCTTTTGCATGTAAAGATCTTACTTCTTGATTTTATCTTTGATCAAGTCACCTAAAGAGTGTGACTCGTTATCATTAATCTCTTCAAGCATCGCTTGATTTTTAATGTAATCTAATTTTTTAACAGAAAGACGGATACGGTCACGGCGAGTATCGATGTTTGCAACTGCAGCTTCGATCTCTTGACCTGGTTCTAACTCTTCTTTATTGAGTGGCGCAAGATCTTCATCACGAATCAGTGCATCAACACCATCTTCTAAAGATACAAATACACCGAAATCTTTAATGTCACGAATAGTACCCGTAACGATAGAGTTCACTTTGTGCGTTTTAGCGAATTCATCAACAGGAGACTCTAAAAGAGTTTTTCTGTTTAAAGAAATCTTTTGATCTTCTTCATTGATCTTAGCGATCTTCACTTCTACTTCATCACCAGATTTTAATACATCTCTTGCTTTTGTATTTTTATCCCATGAGATATCTTGGTTATGTAAAAGACCTTCAACACCATCAATGCGTACAAATGCTCCAAAGTCAGTAAGTGAAGTAACAGTTCCAGTAACAATGTCACCTTCATTATATTTTTTCAAAAACTCATCAAATGGTTTTGGAAGTAATCTTTTAAGTGATACACGAAGCTTGTGTGTTTTAGGATTGATCTCAATAACTTCAACATCAATCTCTTGACCTACTTCTAAGTAGTCACCCGGGTTTTTAACATTTTTGTTCCAAGTGATCTCTGAAATATGTAAGAAACCTTCGATGTCGTTTCCAAGGTCAACAAATACACCATAGTTTTCAATATTTGAAACAGTTACAGTGATAGTATCACCTTCATCTAATTCAGACTCTACTTCAGCCCATGGATCTGGTTGAACCGCTTTGATTGAAAGTGAAAGATGTCTTTTATCTTTATCATAAGAGATAGCTTTAACTGTTACAGTCTCACCCTCTTTATAAAGCTTAGACGGATTAACTGGCCCTTTGTAAGAGATCTCATTATAGTGAACTAAACCGTCAACACCACCAACGTCTACGAACATTCCGTAGCTAGTGATCTTTTTGATAACACCTTCAACGATTACATCTTCAGCCATAAGTTGATCGATGATCTCTTTTTTCTTTTTGCGCTCTTCGTTGAAAAGTTTACGACGAGAAACGATGATAGAATTTTCAGCTGGATCGATTTTCACAACCTGTGCTTTGATTTTACGACCAACTACATCATCAGTGTCTTTAAAAGCAGCTAATGAACGTGGCATAAAAAATGAAACAGCATCTGCTTCTACAACATATCCACCACGGTTTTTCTTAGTGATAACACCTTCAATCACTAGATCTTCAAAGTCATCTTTGTGTGCATCGATGAACTCAATAGTTTTTTCTTGCTCTAAAACTTTTTTGTAAGAGATCTTAGGACGCTCATTGTAGTATCCCATGATCATTACTTTGATCTTATCGCCGGTACCGAACTTCAGTTCACCATTTTCATCACGGATCTCATCTAAATTGATAATACCCTCTAGCTTATCACCTACACCAACTAATGCTCTGTTGTCATCAGCTTGTATCTCTACTATCTCACCTTCTACGATGCGACTTGTTTCTTGTTGTTTTTCACTTGCAGCAAACATCTCTGCAAAATTTTCTTCTTCTTCAAATGATTCGTTATCGAACGCCATTGCCTATCCTCTGTTACATAAAAATTGCGTGATTATAACTAAAATATGATTATATTGGTATTAAACTTTGGAAGTTTTAAGAAGAAAGAAGTGATGCTAATGAGTATTTTACTAATTAACACCTTTTTCAATAGCATCAACGACATTTTGAATAATCCAGTCAGGGGTGGATGCGCCGGCAGATATACCACAGAGCTCTTTGCCTTCAAACCAAGACATATCTAACTCTTTTTCATCTTCTATGTGGTAAGAATTTTTGCAGTTTTCATATGAGATGTTAAAAAGTTGTTTGGTGTTTGAGGAGTTTTTTCCGCCGATGATTATCATCACATCTGCACGTTTTGAGAGCTTTCTCACGGCATCTTGATTCTCAAAAGTCGCGTTGCAGATAGTATTAAAAACACGTACCTCTTTATAACGTGGCATAAGGTAGTTCGCTATCTCCATATAATCTTCGACTTTTCTTGTTGTCTGTGCGATGAGAGCTACTCTCTCATGCAGTTTTACATCTTCAAGTTCCTCCGGAGCGGTAATGACAAGAGCACCATGTGTCGCGTAAGATTTTACACCTTTTATCTCCGGATGAGCTTCATCACCAAAGATAACGACACTATAACCCTTTTCGCTCATCTCCTGTGCTATCTCTTGTGGTTTGGTTACGAACGGACAGGTTGCATCGACGACATCAACACCACTCTCTTTGAGTGCTTTGAGTTCATCTTTGACGATGCCGTGTGTTCTTACTATTGCTCTATCACCGGCATTAAAAGTTGTAAAATCATCGACAAGTCCGACTTTAAAGTCTTTGTCAAGGCGTGCAATCTCTTTTGAGTTATGAATGAGCGGCCCATAGGTTGCAGCATTTTTATTCTCTTCTGCAATTTTAATCGCGCGTTTTACACCAAAACAAAAACCATAATTCTCAGCAAGTTCTATCTTCATGAAAACTCCACTTTTGTAATCTTTTGCAACAGTTCAAAGAAGTTTGGAAAAGAGGTGTTAATGCACTCCAAATCACTCACTTCCATGCCGCATTTCAAACCGGCAATAATGAAACTCATCGCGATTCTATGGTCTCCGTCGCTTTCAACACTTGCTTTTTGTAAAGCGCCCCCGACAATTTTATAACCATCTTTATACTCATGCACTTCAATACTGCATGCTCGCAAGCCTTCAACAACCGTAGCAATTCTGTCAGACTCTTTTACACGTAGCTCTTGAGCATTTTTTACCAAACTCTCACCCTCTGCACACGCCATAGCGATAGATAAAGCAGGCAGCTCATCTATGAGCCATGAAATGTTATCTTCGACTGTTATGGCATGAAGCGGTGCATATTTCACATGAATATCACCAACAGGCTCATATCTGTTATCACTCAACTCATACAAAATATCTGCACCCATTCGCTCTAACGCTTTAAATGCTTCTATTCGGGTAGGATTGAGTGTCACACCCTCTAAAACAACACTCGCATCTGGCGTAATCGCAGCAGCGACAGCAAAGAAAAAAGCAGATGAAGGATCAGCAGGAACTCTAATTTTTAGAGGCAGAAGAGCACCTTCAAGCGGTACCACTGTTGTTGTCAGTCCATCGACTTCTATATTGGCTCCCATGCCTTTGAGCATTCGTTCTGTATGGTCACGGGAGAGTTCAGGTTCACGATAAGAGCAAATTCCGTCAGCACGAAGCGCTGCTAAAATCATACATGATTTAACCTGTGCAGAAGCGATATTACTCTCATAGTCAAATGCTTTGAGCGAAGCGCCGCGAATAGAGAGCGGTGCCAAATCTCCATTCTCACGTCCATCTATCTTTGCTCCGATGCTCATAAGCGGTACAGTCACACGCTTCATCGGACGACGACGGAGATACTTGTCTCCGGTAAGTACAAAGTGTCCCTCTGCAGAACTTAACAGTCCGCAAAAAAGACGCATTCCAGTCCCAGAATTTCCACAGTCTAAAATTTCAAAAGGCTCCTCAATACCATTGGAAGATATTGTGATAATGTTCCCATCATCTTCCACTTTTGCACCGAGATTTTTGATAATTTCTAAAGAGTTCAGTGTATCTTCTGCACGTAAAAAATTCTCTATCTCACTCGTTCCCTCTGCCAGCATTGAAAACATTACGCTTCTGTGAGATATTGACTTATCAGCTGCAATTTCAGAAATGGAAAGTGAAAATGATTCAGCAGGCGATACACTAACTCTATTCATTATCTCAGACCTATTCCAAGCTCTTTTTTAAGTGCTTCAAGAACTCTGTCCATCGCTGTAGTGATATCCTCTTCTTCGAGTGTTTTTTCATCAGATTGCAGAACAAATCGTAAAGAGAGACTCATATCATCACCAAGTGTCTCATCTAAATATCTGTCTACCGGATAAAAACGAATCAACTCATCTGTTGCATTGGCATTTATAACAGCTTTGACTTTTTCATATGCCATATCTTTTGGCATGATGAGACTAAGATCTCTAAATGATGCCTGGTATTTTGATTTTTTCTCTGCTACTTTTAATCCGTACTCAAGTTTTTCAAAATCGAGTTCACACATAAATGTCACATCTAAGTCATACGCTTTTTCAACTTCCGGATGAACTCTGAAGAACTCCCCGATAATAATGCCGTTTTGCACTACTACTGCAGATTGATATGTATGAGAAAGTTTGTGTGTTGTTACATGCTCACGCAGCTCAACTTCACCTATGATATCGGCAATCTTTTGTACAAAAGAGCCAAAGTCGATTTTTACAGGTTTCCCACTGTTTGCAAGGGATTCAGGATCTTTCTCTCCGCTAAAAAGCAGTGCCATTTTAAAAGACTCCTCGCGAATCGGAGAAAACACAGAACCAATCTCAAAAAGCTTTACAGACGCATAACCATTTTTGACATTGTGTGATGCTGCTTTTAACAATCCTGTAAGCAGTGTCGGACGTAAAGTGTCTAGTGTTTGAACGATTGGATTTAAAAGTTCAAGCTCCTCTTTTGTTGTTGCAAATCCATAAGACTTTAACACTTTTTTCTCATCAAAAACAAAATGAATAGATTCAAAAAAGCTACTTTGTGCACATTTATGTCTATAAACAGAACGTTTTTTATATGCGAAGTAGTTATCTTCAAGTCTGTTAGCCTCTTGCAGTAAAAATGGTTTAGAAGGAATATTATCAATGCCTACCATTCGGACTATCTCTTCAACAATATCTTGCTTGTTTACAATGTCATGGCGAAATTGCGGCACAGTGATGGCAAAGTTATCTGTTGAAGATTTTGAGGTATCAAAGCCAAGATTTTTCAGAATTTTAGAGATGACGGTCTTGTCAATTTTAGCACCAATAATAGAATCAATCTCCGGTTTGCTTACGATAACAATCTTCTCTTTAAAAGATTTAGAAAGTTCTATGCTTCCGCTAAAAGTCGTTGATTTTGAGTACTCTTCAATCAAATCAATACAGTAAGAGAGTCCGCCATCAAGTTCCGGTTCGGATCCACGGGAGGTTTTATAAAACATCGGCCCTGCTTCTATCTTCGACTCAGCCATCTTTTTAGAGATGATATCTGGTGGAATATAAGAGGCTTCAAGTACTACTGTACCTTTATTCTCTTGCATTTTCGACTCATCTTTTTGAATGATACCAACAATGGAAGCTATCTCTCTTTTTTCATCTTCTATGCAGGCAAATCCATGTTCATCTTCACCAAGGATTACTTTGCCCATTTTTCCATTCTCTTGCGTGAAAAAGTTGTGTCTGTATGCACGTAAAATCACACCTGTCGAATGTGTGACATAGAGCATCATAGACTCTACATCACATGGTCTACTCTCATCTATCTGTGCAAGTCTGAGTTGTACAATAAACGGCAGAGTAAGCTCTTTGAGGTCAAGTGCTTTATAACGAAGATTGACATCCATATCTTTCTCATGTACTAAAGAGAGTATACGTCCTATGCCACGTTTTTCATCATTATCTGTCACGATATACTCACGTATAGGTCTGTCAAATGCAGCAGAGAGATCACGTGCCACACCACGAATACTAAGACAATCACCACGATTTGCAGTCAACTCAATTTCAATCAAATCATCATTAAAAATAGAATTTATTCTGAGCTCTTGACCAAGTTCAAATTTCCCAAGACTATTGTCAAGTTCCATAATTCCCTTGCCTGTATCAGGAAGTCCCAACTCTGAAGAAGAACAGATCATTCCCTCAGAATCTATACCACGAAGTTTTACCGGTTTAATCACCATGCCACCAGGCATAACAGCACCAATAGTTGCCACAGCAACAGTCAGCCCGGCTCTTACATTGGATGCACCACAAACTATCTGGCGTGTTGCACTACCAAGATCTACTTTACAAATATTGAGTTTATCTGCATCAGGATGCTTTTCGCACTCCAAAACTTTTCCAAAAAGTATCTTATTAGGAACTCTGTACTCATGTACTCTGTCTACTTCAAGACCGATGGAGTTAAATGTTTTAGCAATATCTTCTGTTGTTATACCGTCAAGGTCTATCCACTCTTGTAACCAAGATCTTGTAACTATCATTGAAATTGCTCCAGTAATTTAATATCTCCTTCGAAAAGGGAGCGAAGGTCTCCTATATGATGGATGAGCATTGCAAAACGCTCTACACCAAGCCCAAATGCATATCCACTGACATTTTTATATTTTACCGATTCAAAAACATTCGGATCGACAATTCCACAGCCTAGTACTTCAAGCCAGCCGGTATGTGAACAGACTCTACACCCTTCGCCTTTACAAAATACACAGGAGATATCTACCTCTGCAGAAGGCTCCGTGAATGGGAAGAATGAAGGACGAAAACGTACATCTACATCCCCGAACATATACTTCAAGAAGTCCTCTAAAATAAACTTCAAGTTGGCAAAAGAGACCTTGCCTTCTTCATCAACAAGAAGCCCCTCAACCTGATGAAACATCGGTGTGTGCGTAAGGTCATAATCACGACGGAAAACTGCACCCGGAGCAATCATGCGAATTGGCGGTTTACTCTCTAACATCGTGCGAATCTGCACAGGAGAAGTGTGTGTACGTAGCAGCATCTCATCTTTAAAGTAAAACGTATCTTGCATGTCACGAGCCGGATGATATTTTGGCAAATTCAATGCTTCAAAGTTATGAAAATCATCTTCAACTATCTGACCAGTTTTCACTGCGAAGTTCATCGACGAAAAGTACTCTACGATTCTGTCCATTGTCTCCATAACAGGGTGCAATGCACCTGCAGAGCTTGATGTTGAGAACATAGAAACGTCAATAGCTTCTGCTTTCATAGCCTCTTTAAGTGCTTCAGTTTCAAGCACTATCTTTTTTGCAGTGAACTCATTCATTAAGTTCTGTTTATGAGCATTGAGATCTTTTGCAAACTGTGCTTTTTGCTCGTTTGGAACATCTTTCATCTTTGCAAATTCAGCTGCCAAGACACCTTTTTTTCCAAACAGTGCAATGCGAATCTCTTCTAAAGATTCTACAGAGTCTGCGTTATTTATTTTATCGTACCACTCTTTCAATTGAGAGTCTCCATAATTGTAAAATTTTATAGGGATTATAGCAAATATAATTTATAAACAGCTTCATTTAGCGTATTATGTGCTACAATAAGTCAAAAAAGAAGGAAAATAATATGTGTTTATTTTGTAAGATAGTCAACAAAGAGGTACCTGCAAACATCATTGCAGAAGATGAAAACTTCTTAGCTTTCCATGACATTAATCCAAAAGCACCTGTACATATTTTGGTTATTCCTAAAATACATGTTGATAGTTTTGACGAGGTCAATGGTGAAACGATGGCTGGCATCACAAAATTCATGCAAGATATTGCCAAAGAGACAAAACTCAATGAAAGCGGCTACAGAGTCATCACAAATATCGGCGAAAACGGGGGTCAAGAAGTTAAACACCTTCATTTTCATATCTTAGGCGGTGCAAAACTAAAATGGGAACATTTTAGTGATGCAGATCCAAAAGATTTTCTCTAATTATGCTCAATAAAACTCTAGCCTTTTGTATGCTTCTCTCTTGTGCTGCAGAGGCTACGAATTTTGATGCGTACAAACAAGAGACTAACAAGAGCTTCACGCAAGAAAAATCAAAGTTTTCCACATACAAAGCAGAACAAAAAGAGGCTTTTAACAGTTACATCAAAGAGCTTAAAAAGTACTGGAAAAAACCAATACTTACAAGTAAAAAAGTACTTGTCTCCTACTCTAAAGACAAAAAAAGCAGAACTTTCATAGACTTTAAACATAATGAACTAAAAATTCAGACACTTGCAAAAAACAAAAGAGAAGCAGAAGCAAAACTCAAGCTAGCTCTCGCTAAAGCTGTTACTTTTGACACAAAAGACTTTTATAAAAATGACGACTTGGAACAAAAACTTGTTCGTATTGAACATTCCAAAAAAATCGTCAGTTCAACTATGGACACAGCTCCTATTTTAGCTCCAGTTATTTTCAAGAAAAAACCTACACAAAAAAGCCTTTATAGGTATGTTCAAAAGAGAGTGCAACCAAAGCATATTCAAGTACAAAACGATCCAAAAGCAGCACACGAAAAGATTTACACACTTACTATCCAATTACCCAATGACACGACTATTAAGCGCTCACGCATATATTATTCAGAAGTAAAAAAAGCAGCAGAGCGGCAAAATCTTCCACTCTCACTTATCTTTGCAATTATGCACTCTGAGAGCAGCTTCAATCCGATGGCACGCTCTTATGTTCCAGCTTATGGACTAATGCAGATTGTACCCCATACTGCTGGGATTGATGCCTATTATTATCTCTACAAACGTAAAAAATTAGTGGGGAGTTCTTATCTCTATAATGTACAAAATAACATAGCAATGGGAAGTGCCTATCTGCATATTCTGTACTATAGCTATCTAAAAGACATCAAAAATCCGACAAGTCGTCTCTACTGCACTATTGCAGCATATAATACAGGAGCAGGAAATGTTGCCCGGGCATTCGTTAGAACAACAAACAGACACCGTGCAGCGCAGCGTATAAACCTATTAACACCAGATGAAGTCTATGCGAGACTGCTGCAAAATTTACCTTACAGTGAACCTAAAAGATATTTGATAAAAGTGAGAAAAAGAATGAAGATTTATAAAAAAATATATGAAAGTTAGAGAATCTCTTCTCTAACTGCAGCAGGCGTCTATTTCACCTAGGTCAATATTACTTCCCCCACCACTGATAACTTTTTCATTTTCACGAATCATTTTACCATTATGTGTCACCGAGTAAGAGAGCTCTGTTGTGTCTCGGATAGTATTGATAGTGGAGCAATACGTTTCAATTGAAGCCGCAACCCAACGCCCAGCTTGGACATCATCACCATCAGAGTTAAAGCTGTAATCTAAAAAGAGTTTAGTAAATTTTCTTGGATGCTCCTCTGCCCGTGTTGCATCACCTTCTACAACCAAATCAGTCACTGTAAAACCTTGATTTTTAGGCAGAAGCACAATATCTGTCGCACTACAGGTAATAAGACCTGAGAGAAAATACTCAACCGGAGAAATAGTCGGACAGTCAATTATGAAGCTTGACTTCTCTGTTTTTGCCTCAAATTTCATCGCATCTTTATGTGTAATTGTTACTTTCATTAAAACTCCTTATCTGCTCAAATAATTTTTAAAATATGCCAGCTGCTCTTTTGTTCGCTTGCTTGATGTTCCACCTTCTGATGTTCTGGCATTCATTGAATGACGGAGTCCAAGATACTCCATCACATCTTCATTGATACGTTCATCTATCTCTTTAAGATATTTAAAATCCATTTTAGAAAGATCAACACCCAACTCTTCACCTTTTGCTACAGCGCGTCCTGTAATGAAGTGTGCTTCACGGAAAGGAATGTCACACTTTTCTACAAGATAATCTGCCAAATCAGTTGCAGAGAGATGTCCGATTGCGCAGGCTTTTTCCATGTTTTGTGGTTTTACCTGCATAGTTTTGATGGCCTCTTTTAAAATTTCTAAAGAAATTTCAGCCGTTGCAACTGCATCAAAAACACCCTCTTTATCCTCTTGCGTATCTTTATTATAAGCAAGTGGAAGACCTTTCATAACAGTTAAAAGTCCCATCAGTGCACCATATACACGACCAGTTTTTCCACGCAAAAGTTCAGGAACATCAGGATTTTTCTTTTGTGGCATTATAGAGCTTCCTGTTGAGTATTCATCACTAAGTTCAACAAATCCAAACTCATAAGATGACCACATGACAAGCTCTTCAGAAAGACGTGAGATATGCATCATCATCGTTGAAATATTAAAAAGAATCTCTAAAGCAAAATCTCTGTCACTTACCGTGTCAAGACAGTTCACACTTACACTCTCAAAACCTAAAAGTTCCGCTGTATATTCACGGTCCACATTATGGGGTGTTCCCGCAAGTGCAGCACATCCTAGCGGTGAGATGTTATTACGCTCGTAAGAACTCTCAAAACGCTCTCTGTCACGTTTAAACATTGAAAGATATGCACCAAGATGAAAAGCAAAGTTGATTGGCTGTGCATGCTGGAGGTGTGTCATTCCTGGAATGAGTGTCTCGGTGTGCTTGTTTGCAACATCCAGTACAACCTCCATCAGGGCTTTCATAGCTTCAGAAATTTCCAGATTTTTACGAAGAACATAACGGCGGAAATCAACAGCTACTTGATCATTTCTACTTCTTGCCGTATGGAGTTTTTTTCCGGCATCACCAATGATTTGCGTGAGACGTTTTTCAATGCCCATATGTAAATCTTCATCAGATATTTTCCACTCAAATTTTCCGGCTTCTATCTCTTCTCTTACTTGAACAAGCCCATTTTCTATCTGCTTGAGTTCCTCTTGCGTGAGGATACCTTGCTTATTGAGCATTTTTGCGTGTGCTTGTGAGCCCTCAATATCTTCACGGTAAAGTTTTCTATCATACATAATTGAAGCATTAAACTCATCTAAAAGGTTTGAAGCGCCTGCACTAAAGCGGCCTGACCACATTTTTTCCATTATTTTTCCTTACACTTATTTCATAAAAATTATTAAAAAGTTTGATATTTTATCTAAAAAGAGAGATTTTACAAAGAGAAGAGTGAGCAGAAGATAAACTTCTACTCTTTCTATTAGTTACAAGCAGGGACGTTTCCACTATCTTTTGCATATTCAACAAGAAATTGTCTTAAATGTTTTGATTTTCTGTAGTATCTTCGACTTTTAAAATATTTCCAAGATTTTTTCGCCTTTTGAGAGTGAAGATGAAGTTCAGCCAATGGCTTCCCTTTTTTCTTCATTAATTTTTTCCACTGTCTCATTTTATATTTAGCAATAAAATTCTGTCCAGATTTATGACATTTGAGACATTTTTTAATAAAAACTCTCTGCCCTTTATAAATTGCTGCATCTGCTGTCGTTAAAGACAATATTGTCAGTGAAATAAAAATAAGTAAAAATTTAACCATTGAAACGGCCCCCTAAAAATTTAACTTCATATTACATTAGAAATTATTATATTTACCTTATATCACCAAAATTTGATTTAATAATGAAATAATTTACTATAATTGAAACTTTTTATATGATTTTTCGTCAAAGTCCCAAATGGCTTTTGTCTTTAAATTGTCCACAACGCTCTGCGTACAGTCAACATCGTCTGGCCACTCTCGGCTGAATCCATCTAATCTATTTTTATTTGTACCGTCAACACCTACCATAAGTCCTGAGATAAAAATATCACGCTGCGCATCGATGTTATTTGTAACACGCCAAACAAGCATATAAGAGTTATGCACATCATTTTTCTCTGCATCAACAAATACAACGATTCTTAGATGCTGGCTCAAAGATATCAGTGCATCAAAGTACTCTTTTGCATTTTTTGTTTTGTTGATGCTAATGACTGTTATCGGGTTTTTCGTTCTTTGCATAAATTGATGTAGATTAACAACATCAGAAACTAACTCTTTTACTCTTGCTAACAATGCTGCATCACCTAAAAGCTGCGGTCCTTCCACTCTATTTGCCGCTGTGGCATCAATGCCAAGTTTCCCGCCGACAAGTGATTCTGGTGATGAATGGTCCAGCGCATCCAAAATCCCCTC
>Ga0256829_1001267_pt1 | contig 21316 bp, 14 predicted proteins | sample 131447metaG_FD_185979 | JGI IMG/M metagenome (GOLD analysis project Ga0256829, IMG submission 185979) | Hydrothermal vent microbial communities from Lau Basin, Pacific Ocean - 131-447 | ecosystem: Environmental > Aquatic > Marine > Hydrothermal vents | place: Pacific Ocean: Lau Basin | collected...
GCCGAGAACGCGGTCAGTCTTAGCGTCGGCGATCATCTTCACCATGCCTTCAGCTTGATCAGATGCCACCGCACGGCCAATGGCCATGAACGGGAACATTCCTACGTTGTAATCTTCGCCGTCGGCTTTCACCTGCTCTTCGGTTCGGCCCACGGCCGCAACTTCAGGGTGGGTATAGATCACACTTGGAATAATATCGTAGTTCACCAGAGATTTTTGTCCGGCGATGCGTTCTGCGACAACCACTCCCTCTTCAGAGCCTTTGTGTGCCAGCATAGGGCCACGAACAACGTCACCCACTGCCCAAACACCTGGCGCACTGGTTGAGCACAGGTCATTGACGTAGATAAAGCCGCGCTCGTCCAGATTAACGCCACTGTCAGCGGCCAGCAGGCCTTCGGTATATGGACGACGACCAACGCAGACAATCAACTTATCAAATACTTCTTGCTGCTCGTTGCCATCCTTATCGGTGTAGGTAACGGTAACTTTCTTACCCTTAACTTCAGTACCAGTGACGCGGCTGCTCAAACGGATATCCAGACCCTGCTTGGTGAGGATTTTCTTAGTCTCTTTGGCAATTTGCTGGTCCATCATGGCCAGAAATTCATCCATAGCTTCAATACAGATGACCTCTGATCCCAGGCGGCCCCATACACTGCCCAGCTCCAGACCGATAACGCCAGCGCCAATCACGCCCAAACGCTTGGGTACAGATTTAAACTCGAGAGCGCCAGTAGAATCCACTATGGTGTCGCCGTTGACCGGTGCAACCGGGATGTCTACAGGTACGGAACCGGACGCCAAAATAACGTTTTCCGCTTCTAACTCTTCTACGGAACCGTCGTTTGCAGTGAACTCAACCTTGCGGCCGGCCAGTAACTTGCCAGTACCGTAGTAAGAGGTAACACCGTTGGCTTTGAACAATTGAGAGATGCCACCAGACATCTGCTTAACCACTTTGTCCTTGCGCTCAATCATATCCGGAACATTGATCTTAGGCGCACCAACAGTAATACCGTGGTTTTTGTAACCCTCTTTCAGGGCGTGATATTTGTGAGAAGAATCCAGCAGTGCCTTTGACGGAATACAACCGACATTGAGGCAGGTTCCGCCGTTGACACCCTTACCGTCTTCATCGCGCCATTTTTCAATACAGGCGGTTTTCAAGCCCAATTGTGCGGCGCGAATGGCTGCCACATAACCTGCGGGGCCAGAGCCAATAACAATAACATCGTATTTGTTGGACATAATTTAAAGACCTAGATATTTAAAGAAATTGTGTCTTGGACGGGCTCGTGACCGGCCCGTCATTATCTACGTTCCTACTTACAACTCAAGCAGAATTCGAGCTGGGTCTTCGATCATATCCTTGATCGCCACCAGGAACTGTACTGCGTCTTTGCCGTCGATCAGACGATGATCATAGGACAACGCCAAGTACATCATTGGGCGGATCACCACTTCACCGTTAACGGCCATTGGACGATCTTTAATGGCGTGCATTCCCAAAATAGCGGTTTGCGGCGGGTTGATAATCGGCGTAGACATCAGGGACCCAAAACCACCGCCATTGGTGATGGAGAAGGTGCCACCGGTCATCTCTTCGATAGTCAGCTTGCCAGCCTGAGCGCGGACCGCCAGGTCCTTGATGGTGTTCTCTACAGTGGCCAGGCTCATATGCTCGGCATCACGCAGAACAGGTACAACCAAACCTTTATCAGTAGATACAGCGACACTGATATCCTGATAGCCATGGTACACAACATCATCACCGTCGATAGACGCGTTGACCGCTGGGAAACGACGCAGCGCCTCCACGGCTGCCTTCACAAAGAAGCCCATAAAGCCCAGACGAGTGCCATTGTGAGACTTCTCGAATTGATCTTTGTACTTCTTGCGCAATTCCATAACGGGGCCCATGTCCACCTCGTTAAAGGTGGTCAGCATAGCGGTACCCTGTGACGTTTCCATTAAACGTTCAGCGATACGCTTGCGCATGCGGGTCATTGGAACACGCTTCTCAACACGCTCACCAGACAAACCGGCAGGCACAGAAGCTGGGGCGGCTGCCGCCGCAGGGGCTGCGGCCGGAGCGGGTGCTGCTGCAGCTGGTGCTGAACCGGCGTTAACCACGTCCTCTTTGGTGATACGACCGTCTTTGCCTGTACCAGCGACGCTCGCCAGATCAATACCTTTTTCTTCGGCCAACTTTCGAGCAGAGGGGCTGGCAATGGCTTCACCCGCAGCTGCAGGCGCCTCTTCTGCAGCAGGTGCTGCGGCTGGCTCAGCAGAACCTGCTGCGCCTTCGGCAAAGGTGGCAATCACTTCATTACTGACGATGGTATCGCCTTCACCTTTAACAATTTCAGCGATGGTTCCGTCAGCAGGAGCCACCACCTCAAGGACAACCTTGTCCGTTTCAATATCGACAATCAGCTCATCTCGAGACACCGCCTCACCGGGCTGCTTGTGCCAGGTGGCGATGGTTCCGTCCTGTACGGATTCTGGGAATGTGGGAGCTTTGATCTCAATGGTCATTATTATGTTCCTTTAGATATCGCGTTGATTTCTATTCAAAAAACCAGGGGGATCACCCCTGGCCGCGTTAATTCACAATTACTGGGTTACAGTTAAAGCTTCGTCGACAAAGCGAGTCTGCTCTTCGATATGAATGGACATATAGCCCGCAGCCGGAGCCGCAGACGCCTCACGTCCCACATATTCCAGATAAGCTTTTGGCATCAATTCGTGTATTACCCGACGCATATGGTGCTGACTGCTATACCAGGCACCCTGATTCATAGGCTCTTCCTGACACCAGACCACCTGCAGCTTGGATTTCACGAACGGCTCCAGAGCGGCTTTCAGCTCCTCTTCCGGGAAAGGGTAGAGCTGCTCAAGGCGAATCAGCGCAACATCTTCGATGCCCTTCTCTTCTCGAGCTTCCAACAGGTGGTAGTAAACCTTACCGCTGCACAGCACTACGCGCTTAACCTTCTTCGGATTTAGAGACTCGTCACCAATTACGTTATGGAAATGACCTTCAGCCAACTCATCCAACGTAGAGGTTGCCAGCTTATGACGAAGAATCCACTTGGGACTCATGATCACCAGAGGTCTGCGCATCGGGCGCAGCGCCTGGCGGCGTAACAAGTGGAAAATCTGAGCCGGCGTGGTTGGGATACACACTTGAATATTGTGCTCAGCACACAGCTGCATGTAGCGCTCCAGGCGTGCTGAAGAATGCTCTGGCCCCTGCCCTTCATAGCCGTGCGGCAAGAGCATGGTCAGGCCGCACAAGCGCCCCCACTTGTGCTCACCACTGGTAATGAACTGATCGATTACTACCTGAGCACCATTAGCAAAATCACCAAACTGGGCTTCCCAGATAACCATGGCATTCGGGGTTGTAGTGGCATAGCCGTACTCAAATGCGAGGACCGCCTCTTCCGACAGATAGGAGTCGTAAATATCAAACGGTGGCTGTTCATCCGACAAATTGCGCAACGGCAGGTAGTTGGAGGCATCTTTCTGGTTGTGAATCACCGCGTGACGGTGCGAAAAGGTACCGCGCCCAACGTCCTGACCTGTGAGTCGAACACGCTGCCCCTGCTCCAGAATTGAACCATAGGCCAGAATTTCTGCCATACCCCAATTCAGAGGCATGGCTCCGCCCGCCATCTTATGGCGATCGGTATAAATCTTCTGCACCTGACGCTGCACCTGGACGCCATCGGGAACGTAACTGACTTTCTGAGCCAGATCCTGCAGTTCCTTCATGTCGTAGCCAGTATCGGCTGGCGTCTGCCAGTCGTGGCCAAGGTATGGGGTCCAATCCACAAACAGGGAAGAATCCGGCTCGCTAACCAGCCCTTGCGTCACATGCTCGCCACGATCCAGCGCTGCACGATAGTTATTGGCAATTTCATCCGCTTCCTGTTGCGTCACAACACCCTCTTGTACCAGCTTGTCTGCGTACAGAGTGCGAGTGGTCTTTTGGGAGCGAATGGCTTTGTACATCAGAGGCTGAGTGGCTGACGGCTCGTCAGTCTCATTGTGACCTCGACGGCGATAGCACACCAAATCGATAACGACGTCTTTCTTGAACTCGTAGCGGTAGTCCATCGCCAACAGGGTGACGAAAAGCACCGCTTCAGGATCATCGCCGTTAACGTGGAAAATCGGCGCTTCGATCATCTTCGCTACGTCGGTGCAATACTCGGTAGAGCGAGCATCATCACGGCGACTGGTGGTAAAGCCCACCTGGTTATTGATAACCACGTGCAGCGTACCGCCTGTGCCATAGGCGCGGGTTTGCGACATCTGGAAGGTTTCCATAACCACGCCTTGACCAGCAAAAGCCGCGTCACCGTGCACGACAATGGGCACAACCTTGTTGCCCAGAGGATCTTCGCGGCGATCCTGACGGGCACGCACCGACCCTTCAACCACGGGCGATACAATTTCCAGATGCGATGGATTAAAGCTCATCGCGAGATGCACTTCACCGCCCGGCGTCATTACGTTAGATGAGAAACCCTGGTGATATTTCACATCACCGGAAGTATCTACTAGGCGCTTACCTTCAAATTCATCGAACAAATCCGCCGGATTTTTACCAAGAATGTTAACCAGGGTATTCAAGCGACCACGGTGGGCCATACCCAGTACGATTTCTTTAGCACCATGGGTACCGGCACGACGAATCAAACCATCGAGAAGCGGAATAAAGCTCTCACCACCTTCGAGACCAAAGCGTTTGGTACCGGGATACTTACTGTCCAGGTGGCGCTCAAGGCCTTCTGCGGCGGACAAGCGTTCTAGAATGCGCTTGCGAAAGTCGGTCTCATATTCAGGATTGCATCGCGCGCTTTCCAGGCGCTGTGCCAACCACTGCTTCTCAGCCAGATCTGTAATATGGCTGATTTCAGAACCAACCGAACCACAGTAGGTTTTTTCCAGATCATCGAGAATCGTTCTCAAGGGTGCCTCTTCGGCGCCAAAGAACGTGTTGCCGGTCTGGAAAACGGTATCCATATCCGCTGGAGTTAAGCCGTGGAAACCAAGCTCCAGATCGGGAACCTGCTCACGGACCATCAAACCCAGAGGATCAAGAGCCGCCTTTTGATGGCCACGCGAGCGGTATGAACTGATCAGCTGAACAACTTTTACTTGCTTGCGTTCATGCTCGATATTGGCACCACCGGAACCTGGTGCAGCCAGTGGTCTGGCGCGGTTCTTCCCGAGCAATTCAAAATGCTCTCGAACCACTGAATGGGGAGTATCCTGAGTAACAACACCCTCTACGCGAGGAAGTTGCTCAAAGTAGCTGCGCCACTCTTCAGGGACGCTGTTGGGATCGTATAAATACTGGTCATAGAGTTCTTCAACATACGCGGCATTCCCCCCCGAGATATGGGACGTGCGCCACAGTTGTTCCATGATGCTTTCTTGCATTATCTCCGCCTTGAAAGAGAGTAAAAGAACTGGTGTTTATGTCATCCGCTGCTACTGCAATATCCGTTTGCGGCAGATGGGCATGATTATTATTCCTACGTTGTATTGTATCTTTTAAAGTCTCTCGCCACCTGTGAAAAGGCGTCATCTTCGACCTATGTCTAGGCTAAGATTACCTCTGGCGTAACTCGCACCAGCACAGGCCACTCCTAATCTTGGAATTCTGATTGAATTCTCGGTATTTTGCCCTTTGGGCTTATTTTTGTCCCTGCTTGTCAGGGATGATCCCACTGCGAGTTGTTTCCCGAAGTGGATTCCCGCTTTCGCGGGAATGACGCTGTAGATACGACCACCTACAACCTCTAAATAGTTTTATTGTTGCCATAAAAATGGTCACGACGCTATAGGTCTGGGCGTAAAGCCTCACAACCACAACACCGATTAAACTCTGTCATTTCCGCGAAAGCGGAAACCTCCAGGGATTCTAGCCATCATTCTAGGCGCCGCCCCTGACCTTAGATCATTCACGGTGTAATCCTGGAAGATACCGCTCACGGCATACCCCAGGGCACCCTCTCTTGAAGCTATGCTTCATTCACCTTGTCCATGCCTTCCGCGGTATACGACCGCCAAGGACGGCGGAAGTGCAGATATTGCAGGAGCAAATATCTGCCATGCCATCCCTGGCAATAAAAAAGCGCTACCTAGGTAGCGCTTTGAATCAACATGTTACGAATGTGACCGATAGCCCGAGTTGGGTTAAGGCCCTTAGGACATACAGAAACACAGTTCTGGATGCCGTGGCAACGGAAGACGCTGAATGGGTCATCCAGGTTGCTCAGACGCTGCTCGGTAGCAGTGTCACGGCTATCCGCCAAGAAGCGGTACGCTTGCAACAGGCCAGCAGGACCGATGAACTTGTCCGGATTCCACCAGAACGACGGGCAGCTGGTTGAACAACAGGCACAGAGAATACACTCGTACAGGCCGTCCAGCTTAGCGCGATCTTCTGGCGACTGCAGACGCTCGATAGCCGGTGCCGGCGTGTCGTTCTGCAGGTACGGATCCACTTTCTTGTACTGCGCGTAAAACTGGCTCATATCGATAACCAGATCGCGAATCACTGGCAGCCCAGGCAGAGGACGCAAGATCAGAGTGTTTTTAGTCACACACTCAGACAGCGCTTTAATACAAGCCAAGCCGTTCTTACCATTGATGTTCATGCCATCAGAGCCACATACACCCTCACGACAAGAGCGACGGAAAGCCAAGGTTGGATCTTGAGCTTTAAGCAGCTCAAGAACATCCAGCACCATCAAGTCTTTACCCTGGGTATCGACTTCATAGCTCTGCATGTATGGCTCGGAGTCGGTTTCCGGGTTATAGCGATAAACTTCTACTTTTAACATTACTCCAACTCCCCCAATTAGTAGGTACGTACTTTAGGCTCGAACTTCTCAACCGTCTTCGGCGCGAAGTTAACAGCGCGCTTACCAACACGCTTCTCACCTGGGAAGTACATGGAGTGACACAACCAATTTTCGTCGTCACGCTCTTGGAAGTCTTCACGTGCGTGAGCACCGCGAGATTCCTTACGCTCTTCCGCTGCAATAGCAGTCGCCTCAGCAACTTCCAGCAGGTTTTGCAGCTCCAGCGCTTCAATACGCGCAGTATTGTAGGCGTTGGACTTATCCACCAGCTTAACGTTTTCAATGCGCTCGCGCAGATCGGTCAGCTTCTTGATGCCTTCCTGCATAAACTCACCGTTACGGAATACACCGAAGTGGTTCTGCATGGTGTTCTGCAGCTCTTTACGAAGCTCAGCAGCACCCTCACCGTTATTGGTGTTGTTTACGCGATTCAGGCGATCCATTGCAGCTTCCAGATCGGATTCAGAGGCTTCGCGGTGCTCGATACCTTCGCGCAGCGCTTTCTCAATAAACAGACCAGAGGCGCGACCGAACACAACCAAATCAAGCAGAGAGTTACCACCCAGGCGGTTAGCACCGTGTACTGATACACAGGCAACCTCACCACACGCGTAGAAACCGTCGATAACCTTGTCATTACCATTGGCATCAACAGTCAGGGCCTGACCATCAACATTGGTTGGGATACCACCCATCATGTAGTGACAGGTAGGAACAACAGGGATTGGCTCTTTAACAGGATCAGCGTGACCGAAGGTACGAGACAACTCCAGAATACCTGGCAGCTTGGCGTTCAGGGTTTCTTCACCCAGATGATCCAGCTTCAGGAATACGTGATCACCTTCAGGACCACAACCACGGCCGTCCAGGATCTCCAGAACCATGGAACGAGCTACAACGTCGCGACCGGCCAAATCTTTGGCGTTAGGCGCATAACGTTCCATAAAGCGCTCACCATCCTTATTGATCAGGTAACCACCTTCGCCGCGACAACCTTCAGTAACCAGTACACCAGCGCCGGCAATACCGGTTGGGTGGAACTGCCACATCTCAATATCTTGAACTGGGAAGCCAGCACGCAGCGCCATACCAATACCGTCACCGGTATTAATGTGGGCGTTAGTGGTAGAAGCATAGATACGACCAGCACCACCAGTCGCAAATACAGTAGCCTTGGACTTAACGTAAACCACTTCGCCATCTTCGATGTTCATGGCGATAACACCGGTCACTACGCCGTCCTGGTTCTTAACGATATCAATCGCGAACCACTCGTTCAGGAATACAGTATCGTTCTTTACATTGCCCTGATACAGGGTGTGCAACAGAGCGTGACCGGTGCGGTCAGCTGCAGCACAGGTACGAGCAGCCTGACCGCCCTTACCAAAATCTTTTGACTGACCACCGAAAGGACGCTGATAGATACGACCATTCTCTTTACGAGAGAAAGGCAGACCCATGTGATCAAGTTCAAACACGGCTTCAGGACCTACGGAGCACATATATTCAATAGCGTCTTGGTCACCGATGTAATCCGACCCTTTAACGGTGTCGTACATGTGCCAGCGCCAATCATCGTTCGGATCTTCCGAAGCGATTGCACAGGTAATACCACCCTGAGCAGACACAGTGTGAGAGCGGGTAGGAAACACCTTGGTAATAACCGCTGTTTTGTAGCCAGACTGAGCCAGCTGCAGGGCCGCGCGCATACCGGCGCCGCCGCCACCGATGACGATGCCATCGAAAGAAATAGTTCTCATATTAGCCATTACTTAAACCCCCCAAAGAATCTCGATACCCCAAACGGTGTAAACCACCAGAACCACGAACATAGCCAGCTGAGCTGTGATACGCAGCACGTTTGCTTTTGGACCCATCATTCGAGGAGTAATGTAATCGGTCAGAACCGCCCACAAGCCAATCCAGGCGTGTGCAGCCACTGACAACAATGCCATCAAGCTAAAAATGCGCATGGCAAGAGATGAATACAACTCTTTCCACTCGGCATAACCGATCTCAGGAGTTGTTAAAATAAAGCCGACAATAAAGAAGGTGTATGCCGCCATGATGACCGCGCTAATACGCTGAACCATCCAGTCATACAGGCCACTGCGACCCAAATTGGTTACTGAAGTTACCATACCCAAATCCCCGCTAAGACAATCAAAACAACCGCAACAACCAGTACGATCTTGGCACCGGCTTGTCCGCCTTCCAAGGTCTCACCAATGCCGGCATCCATAATCAAGTGTTTAATGCCTGCCACCGTGTGGTAAGCCAAAGCAGCCAGCGAACCCCAAATCAGGAATTGGTAGACAGGGTTTTGCAGACCTTCTTTCAAGGCAGCAAAGCTCTCTGCAGATTCCAGACTGGCATCCAGCATGCACAACAGAATTGCAACAACGCCAAACAGGATCACTCCTGATACGCGGTGCAAAATAGAGACATAGGCTGTGATAGGAAGTTTTATAGTGGAGATATCTAGATTAACAGGTCGATTCTTATTCACTGTTTAGCCACACCTTAATTAGCCCTGAACAGGCTGTGTATTTATAAAGAAAACAACAAGACTGCCCCCTCTATAACACAGGCAGGATAGTGAAATTCTGCCAGAACCGGGGAGTCAGCGCGCGGAATTATAGGGTTGTGCCTCGAAAAACTCAACAAAATTCAACAGTTTCAAGAACTTAATCTAGACCTATGTCTAATACAGAATAAAAGCCACGCAGGCAGACTTGCTGTGATGTAGAGGCCTTTTTCCGCACCAAAACAATGCGTAATTCTGAATCCCACAAAAGTCTGTACAAATTAAGTGCACAAGGGCCAATTTATCTTCTCAAACGAGCGTTTAACAGGATTTTCATTTGACAAGAAGTTCCGGCGGCTTATAGTGTGGCCGTTTTGAATTTACCAATATTTCCGACAAGAAATATGGCGCATTTGGACAAAAATTAAGATCACTCACAATACAGGAGTCCGCAATGACTGATAAGAAAGCACAGCTTACGGTCGACGGTTTAAGCGAATCCATCGAATTACCCATGTATTCCGGCAGCGTTGGACCAGACGTTATCGACGTTTCCAGCCTAACCTCCAAAGGTTACTTCACCTACGACCCAGGCTTCATGGCTACGGCCTCCTGCGAGTCCAAGCTGACCTTTATCGACGGTGGCAAAGGTGTTTTGCTGCACGGTGGCTATGCTATCGACGAGCTGGCTGAAAAGTCTGACTACCTGGAAACCTGCTACCTGCTGCTGCACGGCGAGCTACCAAATGCCGAGCAAAAGAAAGAATTTGTAAGCATCATCACCAACCACACCATGGTTCACGAGAACATCGCCCGCTTCTTCCGCGGCTTCCGCAGCGATGCTCACCCGATGGCCATTATGTGCGGTGTTGTAGGCGCCCTATCCTCCTTCTATCACGACTCTTTGGATATCACCGATGAGCATCACCGCATGGTTTCTGCTCACCGCCTGATCGCCAAGATGCCAACTTTGGCTGCCATGGTGTACAAGCACCACATGGGCCAACCGTTCATGTACCCGAACAACAAGCTCTCCTATTCCGAGAACTTCCTGCATATGATGTTCGGTACTCCTTGTGACGATCCAGAAGTAAATCCTGTACTGGCCCGCGCCATGGACAAGATCTTCCTGTTGCACGCCGATCACGAGCAAAACGCATCGACTTCTACCGTACGCCTGGCCGGCTCTTCCGGTGCTAACCCATTCGCGTGTATCGCAGCTGGTATCGCCACTCTGTGGGGCCCTGCTCACGGCGGCGCCAACGAAGCCGTTCTGAACATGCTGGAAGAAATTGGCGACGTATCTCGCATCGATGAATTCGTAGCGAAAGCCAAAGACAAGAACGACCCGTTCCGCCTGATGGGCTTCGGTCACCGCGTTTACAAGAACTTTGACCCGCGCGCCAAAGTTATGAAAGAAACCTGCGACGAAGTACTGAAAGAGCTGGGCCTGGAGAACGATCCGCTGCTGGCTATCGCCAAGCGCCTGGAAGAAATTGCTCTGGAAGACCCATACTTCATCGAGAAAAAACTGTACCCGAACGTAGACTTCTACTCCGGTATCATCATGAAGGCCATCGGCATTCCAACTGACATGTTCACCGTGATCTTCGCCACCGGCCGTACCGTTGGCTGGATTGCTCACTGGCACGAGATGATCAGCAATCCATACAAGATTGGCCGTCCGCGTCAGCTGTACACTGGTTACGCACCTCGCAAGTTCGTACCTGTGGAAGAGCGCTAATAACAAGCGCCAAACTTCCTACACAAGGGCTGCTTTATGCAGCCCTTTTTGGTTTACAGGCATCATGCTTAAAAGCCTATGTTTACAGCCGCCGCCACAAGCGAGAGTATCGCCAGCACAACAAGCAATCCCTCAGACCACGACTGATGAGTCCTAGACTTAAGTGCGGCTTCTACATCGTCCGCAGCGCTCTCGGAAATGTCGCAGGTAGACATCAGCTGAGTCATTCTCAACTTCGCATAGACGCCTTCTACCCCACCTCCATCAGCATCATTACACAGTCGCTGAGCCTGCCTCCAACAGTCAGGCTTGTATCGTTTCAAACTCAATTCTCTAGCGACAATTGCCAAAGCCGAAGACCTGTCCAATTCACCTACCTTTGTAACGAATTCTGACGAAGCACAGTTTATGTCGTAAATATTTCACTTTAATTCTTCAAGCAACTGCCGATGACTTGCATATACTGAATACGCTTATAAAAAATCAGGGATGCAAGACTATGCAATGGTACAAGACCAGTATGCAACTGCGCTTGATGGCCGCTGTAATCGGCGGCGGACTGGCACTGCTCGTGATAGCGTCTATCGCTATTTCAGCGCTGAGCATTAAACTCGAACAATATGACGATCTCGTGACAAACCACGTCACCTACGAACGAGAAATCGTCGAAATGAACTTTCTTTTCAAGGTTCAGGTTCAAGAGTGGAAGAATGTACTACTGCGCGGTGCAGACGATGCCAAACGGAATAAATACTGGAAGAAGTTCAACACCAAGCACAATGAGATCCAGGCTCTCGGCAAGAACGTAGTTACACATTTAAAGAATTCGGAAGCAGCACCCAAGGTTCAGGAGTTCCTGAATGCTCACGCCAGCGCCTACGGCAAGTACCAACGCGGTTACGACATCTTTGTAGAGTCCGGTTTTAGTTCCGCTGCAGGAGACAAAGCGGTTTCAGGCATCGACAGGGCCCCATCAAAGCTACTCTCTGAAGCCGTGACTATCGCGATTGAGGAAGACATAGCCATCGGTGAACGCCTGCAACAGGAGGCAGCGAGCATCCCTCTCAAGGCACAGCTTGGCCTGATCGCCTTCTCTGTAGTTCTCACACTAGGGGTTTGGTTTATGCTTCAACACACCTTTGTGAGCCCACTAAAAAGCGTGATGCATAGCATCCACCAATTCTCAGAGGGCGACTTCTCAGAAGCGGTTCATTCCGACAATCAAGACGAAATAGGTAAGCTCGCGCAAGATTTGGAACATATGCGTTCAGAGGTTGGCAATCTATTTGCCGCAGTGCAAAAAACGTCCGGCGACCTATCCAATGCCGCCGTCCAAATCAACCAGGCAGCTTCGGATATCGCACAGCATACGGGCGAGACCGAGCACTACACGACCCAGGTATCCACCGCAGTGGACGAACTCAACGGCACGGTACAGGAAGTAGCCTCCAGCGCATCCACAGCGGCAGACTCCGCCCAGATTGCCGATGGGTCAGCACAAGATGGCCTGCAATTGATGGGCAGCACCACTCAGGCTCTAGAAAGCCTCACCAAAGACGTCGAAAACGTCGCCCAGGCCATGGACAAGCTGGAACAGGATACCGCCAGTGTCGGCAGCGTTCTGGGTGTTATCCAGGGTATTGCCGAACAGACCAACCTGCTGGCTCTGAACGCAGCTATTGAAGCGGCGCGAGCAGGCGAGCAAGGCCGCGGCTTTGCGGTAGTCGCCGACGAAGTGCGCGCCTTGGCGCAGCGTACCCAGGAATCTACCGAAGAAATTCGCCAGATCATCGAAGCAGTTCAAGGCGGCGCAGCCTCGGCAGTGAAAGCCATGAGCACCAACAAAGAGCAGACCGAAAATACCGTCGAGCTGGCTGGCAATGCCAGTTCTTCCATCGCCGAAATCACCAGTTCAGTGGGCAGTATTCGAGATATGAACCACCAGATTGCCACCGCTGCTGAAGAGCAGAGCTACGCTGCTGGCGAGATCCACAAGAATGTCAGCAGCATGGCAGACCTGGCGCAGAAGGCACACGCGACGGCACAGCAAACGACCGCTGTTGCTAATAACCTCGACAGTCTGGCACAAGATCTCAATGAGTTGATTCGACGCTTTAGCGTGTAATTCGAAAGCTACATTAACTCACGCAACATACGCTCGTTAACCTGTCGCCATTGCGGCAGGTTTTTTTGACTGTCCGCCTTAAGACGCTTGCTACGAGATTTTGCCAGCCAGAGGTTTTTACCATTGAAGCTGTAGATGGGCAGCAAATCAGTGCGCTGCGACGCCGGCACAATATTCTTGTTGATATTGTCCAAAATTAGCGGCTCCGATTCCGGAGACGGATAGTAAGCAAGAACCATGTGGGCCTGGTTGAAATCCAGGGCTTTAACGTAGGTTATTCTGAGCTTATCGTTGTCGACACCAACTTCGCTGAGCGTAAAGTATTTCGCGATGGAAAAATCCTCACAATCACCAGCATTAGTCCCCAGAGTTTCAACAGGGGTTGCCCAGTAATCCTCCTTCTTCCAGTGGTCGATATCGCTAACCCAACGCACCTGATTGAAGAAATCATTTATTTCGCGAATTTTCTGTAACTCTGTGTAACGGCCAGAACTGTTGATTTTGTGCATCAACTGCTGCCAAGCGGAAACCCTTTGCCGGGCCTCACGGCCGTACCTGTCCTGAACCAGTTGATAGGCCTTTTCGGTAAAACCACGATAATCTGCAATGGACCAGACGGCCCCACAGATCAGCAATCCAGCGGTTAACCCCTTGAAAAAAGGCAAATTCATCAACAATCCTTGCTCCACCCATCGCGTCGCGATAAGCCCAATACAATATCAAAGAGTCACTGCCAAAACACGCGAGAATTACATGCTGTGATCCAGCTCACAACATGACGCGCCACTCGCCTGACTATATACTCCCTGCTCCGCAGACATTGTAAATACCCTATGCCCACCAATAGCCAACCCGACTCCCGTGCCCTCAAGGGCGTTCTCTTTGCTCTGGCGACCTCTATTGTGGGCAGCACCGCTGGCGCAGCAGGTAAATTGATCACAAACCAGGTGAATATATATTCGATTGTGATGATTCAATTTGCAATTTGTATGCTGGTCATCCTTCCAGTTTTGAAACGCCAGGGTGGCGTTTCCCTGAAATCTCCGAAGTGGAAATTGCATCTGGTTCGCAGCCTCGCAGGCTGGTTGGGATTTATAACCTTTTACGCGGCACTAAACAGTGTCTCCCTGGTAGAAGTGAACTTGCTTCGCAATACCGCTCCATTGTTTGTGCCCATCGTAGTCTGGCTGTGGCTGAGCATCATTGTCCCCCGAAATCGATGGATTCCACTGGTCATTGGGTTTATCGGCGTCTGCCTGATTCTCAAACCCAAACCTGGCGAAGGCGGGCTGGATATCGGCTATTTGCTGGGGCTATGCTCCGGCATCGGGTTGGCAATTTCTATGGTGGGCACGAGACTGCTATCTGGAACCGAGAGCAGCTCGCAAATCATGTTCTACTACTTTTTTACCTCTCTGGTGTGCAGTACGCCATTAGGACTGTACCACTGGCAAACAGTACCACTCGGCGCCTGGCCTTACCTTCTCTACATTGGCATTTCCATCTATCTGGCACTTTGGCTCTACACCCTGGCGTACAGCTACGCTAAGCCCAGCTTGGTATCTCCTATTAGCTACTTCTCCGTTGTATTTTCGGGCATGTTAGGTTGGATTATTTGGGGGTTTATTCCCGACTTCTTATCCATTATTGGTATTGGTTTCGTGATCGTAGCTGGCATTGTGACCGTCTACTTGTCCAGCCAAGATACTCAATAAATTAGGAAGATGAGAAATTATGCCAGCAAACCCCTCTTCGGTGATCTATCCGGCCGACGCCTGCTATTGGCAGCAAGTACTCGACCAGCAACCCTCCCAAGCCAACCCGATTTCTAGCGCCAGGACACATGACGTAGCCATTATTGGTGGTGGCTTCAGCGGCCTATGGACCGCCTACTATTTGAAGAAACGTGCCGCCGATCTTTCTGTCGCGGTTTTTGAAGCATACCACTGCGGTTTTGGAGCCTCAGGCCGCAACGGCGGCTGGTTGATGGGCAACCTAGCCGGAGAACATCACTGGATGCCATCGCTGGCGCTGCCCGAGCAAGACAGCGCTCGCCGACTGATCACGGGCATCGTCGACGAAATCAAGAACGTCTGCGCGACAGAAGACATCAATTGCGACCTCGCTCACGGAGGCACATTGTACATTGCCGCGCGCTACCCGGAGCAGGAAGTTACCCAGCGTAGTATGTTGCAAGAGCTACACGACTGCGGCTATCGCGAAGACGACTACCGCTGGCTCTCACCTTCAGAAATGCAACAGCAAGTTCATGTAGCCCCCTGCTATGGAGGAGTATTCACGCCACATACCGCGGCCATCCATCCCGGCAAGTTGGTTCAGGGCCTACTGGATACAGTTAAGAATCTGGGCGTCGACATCCACGATTTCAGCCCCGTAGAACGGGTATCAGATCGAAGCATTGTCGTTCGCGGGCAACCGATAGCTGCCGACATCATCGTTAACGCCACCGAAGCTTACGACCCCTTTCAGCCAAACCATCGTCCCTACAACCTCCCTCTGCAGAGTCAAATAGCCAGTACCGTTCCACTTTCAGAGTCACAATGGCAACAAATTGGCATAGCCAAACGTCAGACCTTTGCCGAAGCCAGCAAATTGGTCACCTACGCCCAACGCACTGCTGACAACCGCCTGGTATTTGGCACGCGCGGCAACTACCGCTTTGGCGGACATCCCTCACCACAGTTCCAGTTGGCGCCACAGGGCCAACACGATATTCGCTCGCTGATTGGCAGTTTGTTTCCATCCCTCAGGGATGTTGAATTCAGCCACACCTGGACAGGCTCACTAGGACTCGCCAAAAGCGATACCCCCTACTCCATATTCGATCCCCACAGCGGTCAGGGCTGGCTGGGAGGCTATGGCGGCGAAGGCGTCGGCGCAACTAACCTAATGGCCAGAACCCTGGTGGACCAAATTTTCCACGAGAGCACCGAACGAACTCAAGCCCCATGGGCCAAGCAAGGAACCCCAAGACAGATCTTGCGCCGCTGGGAGCCAGAGCCGCTGCGCTGGATTGGCTACAAGAGCATTCGCTGGCTGCTTCAACATGAAGAACAAGCTTGCGAAAACCGCAACACTTCGGAATGGTATCGAAGATTAATCAGTCGAATCGCTGAGTTTATTAACAAAACGTTTCTCTAGCGGCCAAATCCGAAAAATTGTTTAAATTCAATCACCTATTTCTTTAAACATTATTGAAACAAGTGTTGACAGCAACGCTTCTGGTGATAAAATGCGCCCCGCTTTGACGGAAACGTCAGACATATGGGGCCTTAGCTCAGCTGGGAGAGCGCAACACTGGCAGTGTTGAGGTCAGCGGTTCGATCCCGCTAGGCTCCACCACACAATCGAAACCCTCGTGTAACCTTGAGTTCACGGGGGTTTTGTCGTTTTAGGGCTTTATTTTTCCGGTTTCACACAAAGTGTGCACACAAATGACAGCTAAAGTACCTCACACAATCCGACGTCACGGCGTCTATTACTTCAATATGCGCTTCCCTGCTGGGATGCTACGTCTGTTTTTAAACACGACCTCTAGCCACCAAGCAATGCAAAAAGCAGGTGGCCTTGCATCATTTCTTACGCACACACAGAGGTCACACATGAACATCACAACACTTCGTCTACTCGCCGCCGATTGGTTGAACACTGAGTTAGACAAACACTATATACGCCGCGCCTATGAATTCGGCAGCAACCAATATGAGTTAGACGTGGAAGAATAAGTCTGCTGGGAATTCAGTCAACAGCAGTTAAAAGGTGCGACGTCATAATTCTACCTCTCTACTGATCAGTCGGGCATCAGTCCTTTGAAGAGCACAATTTTTGCTGCATCGTAGTATTCGTGAAAGTCCTTAGCGCTCGCCTCATCGTCAGGCTTCTGCAACCAAAAGCGAACCGCATCAAGCCTCAGCGCATCATAAATATGACAGATTAGCTCCGCAGAAATATCCTTGCGAATCACTCCGGCGGCCTGAGCGTCAATCACTCGCTTCAAGCGAGGACGATAGGACTCACTACTCACACCCTGAAGCTGCTTATAGAAATCCCCGACTCGTACTTCGAAGAAGTCGGTCTGACGCAAGACCATCTTAAAAAGCCTGCGATTGTCCAGAACCCAGTTAACCACCTGATCAATATTAGGTGGAATCAGCACTGATTCAATGTCTTCGCCGATAGCCTCCTCAAGGGCCCATACGTTGTTTTGCTCCATCCAGTCGACAACCACCGCTTTAAGCAGCTGCCCTTTGCCCTGATAGTAGTTAAAGAAGGTTTTACGACTGATTCCAGCCTCCGCAGCCAGGTCATCCACCGTTACCTGGTCAAACTCGTTTTGGTTAAACATCGCTCTACCTACTTTCAACAGCAGAGATCGGGTTTCTTGTTTCTTCAGCTCACGTCGACTCATAGTGCGGTAGTTTACCGATCAATTCTGCAGATTTCGATAGATCAGAGGCCACCTTGACACAAACGTTACACCAAGTGTAATATTTTTGAATAATTACACTCAGTGTATTTTTTTATGGTTGCCACATGCAGGATTGTTGATATGAACGAGATTAACGAACATCAATACCTTGAGGAATTGAGAGAACTACGGAACCAGAATTGGCCTGAAGCCACACCGCGAGAGCCACGATTCCCCTTTGGAGAACGTCCTATCAGTGAGTACTTAAGCCTTTGGGCGGAGCATAAGCCTTCCGAGATAGCTCTGCATTTTTACGGTTATTCACTAACCTATCGACAACTGGACCAGCTCAGCAATCAGTTTGCTCACTGGTTAGTACGCCGTGGAATTGGACCCGGCGAGCCAGTGGCCGTGCTCATGCCCAACTGTCCGCAATTTTTGATCGCCTTCTACGGGATTCTAAAAATTGGCGCTATCTACCACCCAGTGAGTCCCCTTTCACGGGAAATGGAGTTGCAACACCAACTAAGCGATTGTCTACCATCAGCAGTAGTTTGCTTTGACGCACTATTGCCCCTACTGATGCCGGTAGCCGAGAGTCTAGGAATTCAAAATCTATTGGCGACCAGCCTCAGTGAACTTGCCACTGATAAGCCGCCCATACCTATGCCGGATATTATGCACATGGAGAAACAGTCTACCCCAGAGGGGGTTGATGATTTTTACCCCTCCATTATGGCAATGCCCGCTTCTGCACCGTCCCACCAAGCCCAGCTGGATGATATTGCGGCAGTTAACTATACCGGCGGAACAACTGGCCTGCCTAAAGGTTGTATCCACACTCACAGACACATCATCTATACCTGCGGCAGCTCTTTCCCCGCTGTAACTGGCACAGAACCGAAGAGCTATATGACTCTCGGATTCCTACCCATGTTCTGGATCGCCGGCGAGAATAATTCGTTGCTGTTCCCTATCTTCAGTGGCTCAACTCAGGTGTTGCTGTGCCGCTGGGATGCCGAAGCGTTTATGGCTGCCGTACAGCACTACAAAGTCCAAATGACCACGCTGCTGGTAGATAGCGCTGATGAAGTACTGAATCACCCTGATCGGTCTCAATACGACTTCAGCAGCTTACAATCGACCTCCGCCATTTCCTTTATTAAAAAACTGACCATCGATTATCGCCAACGCTGGCAAGGACTGACAGGTTGCACCCTTTTTGAAGCCGGCTATGGCATGACCGAAACCAACACATCGGACACCTTCACAGCTGGCTTCCAGCAGGACAATTGGGACTTACAACGCGAGCCCGGCTTTATCGGTATGCCAGTACCAGGCACCGAATTTAAAGTGTGCGATTTTGAAACCCACAAGCTCTTAGCTCTCGGCGAGGACGGTGAACTGTGTATACGGTCCCCTTCAATCTTCAGCGGCTACTGGAACAAGCCGGAATTGAACAACGAGATATTCGCCGATGGCTGGTTCCGCACAGGAGATCTTGGTTGCATCGACCAGCAGGGTTTCCTGCGTTATATCGGACGCCGTAAAGAAATGATCAAAGTGAATGGCATGAGCGTGTTTCCCACGGAACTGGAAACCATGCTGGGGCGCCATCAGGCGATATTGGGCAGTGCCGTTATCGCTCGTGAAGATGCAGATACAGGTCAACGCCCAGTGGCTTTTGTTGTGCTTCGTGGTAACAGCGACACCACAATCGAAAGCCTAAACAACTGGTGTAGAGAACATATGGCAGTTTATAAAGTGCCGGAAATCCGCCTGCTTGAATCCCTTCCCATGACCGCCACAGGAAAAGTCATCAAGAAAGAACTGGAGTCCTTGTTATGAGCCTTGCATTCAAAAAAATACTGATTGCCAACCGTGGGGAAATTGCGGTCAGAATCGCGCAGAGTTGCTCTGAACTGGGAATTCACAGCGTTGCTGTTTACGCAGAAGACGATGCTCAATCACTGCATGTGGTCAAGACAGACAGCGCTATTGGGCTGCGCGGTCGAGGTACCGGCGCCTATCTGGATATCGAGCAGTTAATCGAACACGCCAAAACCTCCGGCTGCGACGCGGTGCATCCCGGTTATGGATTCTTATCAGAAAATGCGCAGTTTTCACGTCGTTGTAAACAAGAGGATATTCACTTTATTGGCGCCAGCCCGGAACTGTTGGAGCAACTGGGCGACAAAGCTCAGGCGCGCCAACTCGCGGCGCAGGCCAACATCCCAATGACTCAAGGCATTAATCGCGCCTGCTCACTGGAAGAAGTTAGATCTTTCTTTAAAGCGCTTGGGCCAGACGCTGCGGTTATCATCAAGGCATTGGCCGGCGGTGGCGGCCGCGGCATCAGAGCCGTAACACGCGAGGAAGATCTGGACGCGGCCTATAACGCCTGCCAGACAGAAGCGCAAATCAGTTTTGGAGCTTCCGAGGTCTATGTGGAGCAGCTGATCGTCAACGCCCGTCATATTGAAGTGCAGATTTTGGGGGATGGCAGCGGCTTGGCAACTCACTGTTGGGATCGAGAGTGCACTCTGCAACGGCGCAATCAGAAGTTGATTGAAATTGCCCCCAGTCCCAGTTTAACCAACGCACAACGGCAGGCACTGATCGAATCGGCAGTAAATTTTGCCGGACAACTAAAGTACCGAGGTTTAGGCACATTCGAATACTTGGTCGATGCGGACGCTCCGGAGAACTTCTACTTTATGGAAGTGAACCCACGTATTCAGGTAGAGCATACCGTCAGTGAAGAAGTCACCGCCACGGATCTGCTGAAAGCTCAGATACAACTGGCCGCTGGCTGCAGCCTTGAGAGTATCGGTTTCGCCGAGCCTCCAGTACTGAGCGGTTGTGCCATCCAAAACAGAATCAACCTGGAATCGCTCGATGAGCAAGGCAACGCCAGCATAGCGGTGGGCAGGGTTATAAACTACCAGCCCGCCTCGGGACCGGGCGTGCGGGTGGATCACTGCGGTTACCCCGGCTATCGCGTAAACCCCAGTTACGATTCGCTGATTGCGAAACTGATTGTAAAAGCAGCCAACTATGATGCAGCCTTGCAGAGGTCAGCGCGATCACTGCAAGAATTTGATATTACAGGCGTCGAAAGCAATAAGAGCCTTTTGCTCAACTTATTGCAACACCCTGACGTTATTGCCAATCAAGTGAACACTCGATTTGTAGAGAGTAATCTAACCCAGCTGACTAAAAGTCCTGAAGCCCGTGACCTCTTTATCAGCAGTTCCAGTGAACCCCTTGATTCCGCTAAAGCATTTGAGATTCCCGAAGGATGCGAAGCTGCGCAAGCGAGCTCCGGTGGCATCATCGTCAACCTGCAAACCTCGTCCGGAGACGAGGTGGTAAAAGGCCAGGTCATTGCCTGCATTGAAGCGATGAAAATGGAAATACCCGTGCACTCGCCGTGCAGTGGTCACGTTTCTCAGGTTCTTTGTCAAATGGGTGACGTAGTTGCCAAGCAGCAAGTCCTAATTTTGATCGAAGCGGACGCCAATGCCGCGTCCACAGCCATCACCGAGCAAACTTTAGATCTCGACGTGATTCGCGAGGACTTGAATGAAGTCATCCAACG
>Ga0256829_1001268_pt1 | contig 21290 bp, 23 predicted proteins | sample 131447metaG_FD_185979 | JGI IMG/M metagenome (GOLD analysis project Ga0256829, IMG submission 185979) | Hydrothermal vent microbial communities from Lau Basin, Pacific Ocean - 131-447 | ecosystem: Environmental > Aquatic > Marine > Hydrothermal vents | place: Pacific Ocean: Lau Basin | collected...
CGATATATGAGACAGCTCAAAGAAATTTTCTTTTTCGTTGGTTATCGTGATTTTATAACCAAGCCTTTGAGCCTTATCCTGCAACCTCGTTCTAAATTCTGACCCGTGTGCTTTCTTTTCGACCTTTAGAGGCTTGTCATACAAAGCACGCCATTTACCGTCCTCTGTCTTTGTCATGTTCGCTACAACAGAATGAATATGCACCTGCGGATCAAGTTCACGGGATGTTTCATGCGTGAACGTAGCCGCAACCATTTTACCTGTATGCTCATGCTTTATTTTTCCTTTTACTTTGGCCTGGCTTGTTAGTGTGTTTTGTTCGATGCTCTGCAACGTTTCCTTTGCAGCTTCCTGCACGGCTTGCATAAGCCGCTCATCACCACCCACTAAAATCTGCATGGAGATTGACTTAGGGGCTGAGAACGTAAGGTCATAGCCCATACGCCATTTCCCACCACGACCTTTTGGCAGTTGCGTACCATCTGGCAAAACGCGATTCATCGTGCGCATAAAGTCTTGTTGCTTGACCTTCCCAACCATATCTAGCTCTTTCGCACCTTCACCAAACCATTGAGGGGTCAGAACAGAGTCCTTGACCCAATAATCTTCAGTATCTGCTTCTTTTTCGAAGTAGCTTGAAAGAGACGACCCTGATCGACCATTGCCACCTGATAACGTTTGGAATGAGAGCATTAGAAATCCTTCAAAGACACGCCAGTGACAGGCGTTTTAAATGTTATCTCACGGGGTATAATGCGTTCAGTTACCTTCTTTGATGGGACATACGGAAGCTTCAGTTTTGCAACTGGCAATCCACCAGCCAGCCGTAGGTAATGGTGAAGATCTGGCAGGGTCTGGATTTCACTTGGCATAATGATACGCTCTTTTGTGACTTGCTCAGAAAAGGCTTTACCGCGCATTTTACCCGTGTTGTCATTCTCATTTTCTCGCAGAAATTCATGCTCACCAAACATTTTCGATGCAGCTTCCAAGCTCTCAGCGTTCTCTAGGCGAAAAGCACAGCGGGTGCCTGTTGTATCTTCAATAACCCTTAACCCTTCTTTCTTGTAGATAAGTTCAAGTTGTGCGGGTGATTGTGTGCCAAGCACCACCACCGCTCGATATTTTCTACCCATGGATAACAAGCGCAACAGGGCTGGCAATTTTTGCAATGAAGCAAGCTCATCAATGACTATCCAAATCCGCTTACCCTGCCTCGGCTCCCTAGATAATATCTGACGGGCTGCAATATCAATCCAGGTACTAATCATGCCCTCCAGACTGATTTGCTCGCTTTCAATCGAGGTTAGCCATAGCCATGAATTATCATCTTCATTTTTGATCCATTTACGAATTGAGAAAGGGTTGGTCTTTGGCACCTCAGCCAAATACGACCATTTCTCGATGCGTGTAATAATTGTACTCAGAACCCCACCAGATCCTTGCCCTTTTGCCTGCGGGTCAACATAGTTGTAAGCCTTTGTTTTAAAAAGGTATTTTTGAAAATCAGCCACTGTCGATGAACAAAAAACATCCGCAACATCATCCTTCAACTGGCCAGTCTTCATCAAGCCCAGAATAACTGACATGATTGCTCGTCCACCCTCATAGAAATAACTGCTTCCAGAGGCATCTCCCGCACTTGGTTGGATGGCTGAATGCGCAAGCGCATCCGCATCCATTGGGTTGTCAATTTCATTGAGTGGCGACCAATATGCGCTGCGCATATCAAATGGGTTTAGAATGGTGTCACCGTCTTTATAAAATCCACTTAGAAACTCAGCGCCTGGATCGAAAACCAACACCTTATCACCTTGCGCGCGAGCTTGGCGCAAAAGCGACTGGACAAGCTGAGATTTACCCGCCCCAGTTGTTCCCGTGGCAGTGATATGCTTAAACTCATCATCTTCAGGGATTGGCACATCACCAATTTTGATGCAGTTTTTTGACACCTTCTTTTCTTTTTCGATGTGCCCTTTGAGTTCTTTGGCCGAAAGCAGTTGAGATCCTCGGCGAAATTTATCATCAGCTTTTCCGTTAAACGACAAATAAACAAAAAATAAAACCGACAATAGAATAGAGCCACCTGCACCCACTTGTGAAATCTGTACCAATGGTATTTTGTATTTTCTCTCAAATTCGAGAGCAAGCCAGTAGTCCAGTTTTCGCGACGTTGTAGCCCATCTTGGATGTGGCATAACGCGAAGCCGAAGGAAATACGAATCCCATTTGATACCAGCCTTGCGCAGTCCAAAAGCCTCAATTCTTTTCCAGTCGTTTTTATCCCACGCCAACTGCTGCTTTTTATAGCTCACAACTCCCGCCAGCGAGCCTCCAATCATGGACACCAAAATGACAAGTAAAGCCAGGTGAACGGCTCGATTGATTCGAGCAACACCACGTTCGGCTCCCGAAAATATACTCATTGACCACCTCCTAGCTCTATCACTTTATTCCAGTGCCTAGTGATCTCTTCTGCTTTTTTAGCGATGGCTTCGAGCCCGTGTTTTTCTTCGACCCACATGGTCGATAGCAAAACAACCAACACCGAACGAATCTCATCGAGGTCACTTTGGGCGAGAGGCGCAGTATTAAAATGGTCGCTTATGATTGTTCGCAAAAGCGTCGATCTATCTTCTTTTTGTGCCTTGGCCTGGTGGTTGAGTGCATCAAGCATGGGTTGAGGCAATTTAAGGGTTATTTGTTTCATGTGAGTTTTCCGCCTTTCGTAAAAAGTATTGGAAACAATGCTTTTTGATGCCGCTTACGGCATATTAGACATGCGCCACGAAAGTGGAGAATGTCGTTAAAAGACCTTGTAAAACAAGGGCTTGCAATTACCACACAGTGGTAAGAATGGTGTGTACAGAATGGCGAAGCCGTTCTGAAAGAAAAAGGTGATGAGTGGGAACACGAATTACGGCACTGAGGAGCCATTTGAAACGAAGTGAAAATGGTGACGTTATGTAGAGGCTTATCCACCCGAAGGGGCGTGGCTCGCCCGCGACAGAGCCATCCACAAAGCCATCCACACCGTTTTACGGATAGCCCCCAGCGTACCGTAAAACGATCAGTGTGGGAGGGTTTGTGGTTGGGTCTGTGGGAAAGCCCAGATAACGGCTTGTCCGTTATCTGAATTAAATCGCAACGAACAGGAACTGGAGTTGCTGTAGAAAAATCAACATGCGCCAAAGCGCATGTTGATTCGACCGCACGTTGTGCGGTCGAACAGCTACCCTCCTTCCCCGAAGGGAAAGGAGGGTAGGAGCAACGGGCTAGGCTTGAAGGCATTCGTTCATCCACTCGTATGCAGCTTCGGCTTCAGCTAGCTCAACCATGGCTTTTTCATGCTGCTCACTGCTGTCATCCAGCAACTCGCTCGCTACGCGCCAAACAGCTCTGGTACGAACCAAATTAAGTTGTATTTCTACCTGTTTGCTAAATTCAATCATCTTACACCTCGCTTTTTAAAATCTTGCCACATATGTCTCGGACATAGTCCGCGTCATATTTGGCATGGACAACAAAGAGCGCAGCAATAAGGAGCGGTCAAGGGAGGAAGGGCTGAGTGGTGCGGCTCGCAGCGAAGCGAGAACACGGTCAGACCGACCCTTGACGGCTGTGTTTGATGTGCTCCCGCCCTTGAGGGCGGCCGCGTGCGGAGGGTGAATATAAAACGGGTGCAAATTCATTTGCGCCCTTCCTTGTTTGTCCATATTCCAAGCATGTTAAATATAGTGAAGAAGCCCCAGAATATGAGGGCGAAGGAGGTAATGAGTATTAGGACGCTGTTGATTTGAGTATACATAACCCAGTCCACATACACCTTAGAAGCAGCACCAAATGACATCAAAACCAAGACAACCCATGCCACGGCATTTACTAATTTATTCATGGTACTCATGCTGCGCCACCTCCTTTACTGACGCTGTTTGCGGCTGCCGCCGCACCGAAGATGATGATGAACATCATCGCAGGCGAATAAAGCTGCGAGGTTTGGATCACCTCGCTGATGGCAAGCATCTGATTGGGCGTTAAACCCTTTAAATTGCCAATCCAGGCATCCATATTGCTCAGTAACGCCCATGCAATCACATATGATTTCGACCAAAAAAGTACAAGGAGATAGTAAGCCATCATGTTTGCTTTGCTTGGAATGAGCGAAAGCGCGAATACGAGAGGAAAACAAGCCAAAAGAACCATTTGAAATACACCCATCCAAACTGGTGTCTTTAGATTTACCAACTCGCTTTCAATCGCGCCTTTTGCTGCGCCCATGATTTGAAATCCAGTGGCGAATGTTTTTGCTGTGAATGCGACGATTCCTGAATCGTTTGCAAATTGCTGGGCTTGAATTTGGGCGTTGCCAAATTCAAGCCCTCTGTTTATGTCGCCGAAAGCTTGCGCGACCAGGGCGATGTGCAGCGGCACATCGCCACCAAAAAATGCATCAGGGTCGTTATATGTTTGCTTTTTTATCAAAAAAGCTTCAGAGGCGGCAGTCGTTGAGTTTTTCCAGCCAAATTTGCGTCGCAAATTTGGGTCTGAATATGCAAGTTCACCAATTAAGTCATCCTCAAGCGAGTTTTTGTAAAATTTACCTTTTTTGCTGGCCTTGCCGTTGGCCTGGCCATCGAAATAATATTTACCTTTGACCATCGCCTGGCAGGCAGGTGAGCGTTTATAAGAGGTTAGATATTCGCTGGCGAAGGGGTAAAGAAGGTTTTGGTCGACTGATATTCCACTCCACGCATTAGCTACGGCTTTATTACTTTTGCTCACATCTGAAATCGCCTGGACAAAGCAATAGCGGGTGAAATATTCAACACGCTGGCGCAAGTCAGGATCTGTGATTTTTTGCGCCAATCGACCAGTGACTGATTTAGCACCTAGCATTCCGAATTTTTGGAATGTTGTGGATGAAAATAAGCCCACGATGGACGATATAAAATCGTCCATCGCATCGTTGATCAGCGATAAGACAAGCGGAGCTTGGGGGGTGCCGTTTTTAGATCCAGCCAAAATTTGAAAATCAATTTGAGTGAATGCGTTTAGGGGGTCGCCATTTACACCATTTACACCTGAAGTGTTTGTTGTGGGCACTGGGTTTTCCGATCCCATCACCTTTTGCATCACAGCACCACTTGTTCCTGGAGATGATGTTTTGACTGAGGGATTGAAGATTACGAAGATCAGAACAGCAGGAATAAGCCAGTTCTTCCAAATTTGACCCATTTGATCATCTGACTCAGCGGCTGAAGCCTTGATAGCCACAGCAACCGATGAGATCATAAATGTAGCGATGATAAGAAGACCGAAGGGCCTCCATTGAGCCAATTCATTAGCTGAAAGCAAACCAGCTTGCGCCAAATAATACTCAAGCATAGGGCGGCCGCCGCTTCCCCAGTATGAAGACGCTCCAGTTTTTGACTGCCAAAACGCATCAACCAACCATAAAATAAGGGATGGAAGAATAGCGATTACGAGTGTGAAGTTTATGGTCTTGCTTGTTGATTCGCCGCGCGAAGATTTGATTGCAGCGCGCAAAATCAAAGCACAGCCAACCACGAGGAACACCCACTTGGCGTAATAGATTGAGGTTGCCAAGCCATCCTCAAACCCGCCAGCCATGGCAACATTTGGAATGAGGGATATAATAGCCAATAAAATGTAGGTCATGATTTTTCCTCTCTTTTTTAAATCTTTCTCTTTAGGGGGTCACCCATGACCCCAAAACAGGGGTTTTTAGGCTCACCCATGAGCTGTATTTTTTGAAATGGGGGTCACCCATGATACGGCTCACCCATGAGCTGTATTTTATGGGTTCACTGGTGACCCCCATTTTGGACCCAAATTTTATTCATCTCGTTTTCGTCCATCTGTTGGCATCCATTCATTTGAATGCCCTGCCCCAAAACATTGATTGTTATGTTTATTTGGTTTGAATCGGGCAATTCGCCCACCGAGAGTGAATCTTTTATTTTTTTTGTTATTTGGGCGATTTGGGATGGAACATACCTAAAGTCGATTTGAAAATGTGGCTCCTTGTTTTTTAAAACCTGAATTTTTTCGTTTAAAAAATAAGAGTTATTCTTTCGTGCGGTTTTGTTTTTTTGAAGCAATCCAAATTTTTCCAGCTGCGAAATGGATCTTTTGACTGTCGCGAGCGACAGTCCCGTTTCCCTGGAGATTGTTTGCTGAGTAGGCCTAGATTCGCCTGATTGGTGGTTGCTGTGTGCTTTGACTGAAACGTAAACCTTCAGCGTCGAACCATCCATCTCAGCCAATAGGCCTGTCCTCACTATGTCGCGAAAAAAATGAAACCACTGCGGCTGAGCACTGAGGTTAGCCATTATTTGGCACCTGCACAGCTTTGCGCCTCAGCCAATTTGCGTTCAAAGGCAGTAGGTTTGTTTTTTGATGGTTTAAGCTGAGCTTGGGTTTTATTCGGCAGCTCGCCATAAAGCATCCAACGCTCTAGCTGCGGGCGTGAAAATAAAAGCTTCATGCGAGATGAACCAGGGATTGGGGAGGGAGCTTCGCCCCTTCTAACGAGATCTAAAAAGTTATTTTTTGAACGACGACAAAATTTTGCCGCCTCGAATGAGGTTAAGAATTCAACCATACAAACACCACCAACAAGCACAAGATCCGACACCCTGCTGGGAGCCGAGGTTTTTTTTTGAAAATACTATCCTTCGAGCAGAAGCTCGAAATCTCCTTTCGCGATGGTTAATCGCTGGTGTTTTGGTGGCGAAAAGATAACGCCGTTTCAATGCGTTGTCAATCGTCTTTTTTTTGTGTCCTTCGGGTTCTTGAGGCATTTTCTTAGTGCAACTTTAGTGCAATTTTGGTCAATTAATGCGTTGCAATTAGGTTTAACAAGTTTTAATGAGTTTCACAAGTCATTGTAATATAATGGTTTTATCCAATATAATCAACGCAATCAAGGGTATGAGATTTGGCTCATAACCCGAAGGTCGTAGGTTCAAGTCCTGCCCCCGCAACCAAACAATAAAAGGGTTCGTAGTTTTTACTACGAGCCCTTTTTCTTTTCAGACTTATTCATACTATCAACGTAATACAACTATATGTTACAGTTCGGGTTTATGAATAAAGCCCCGTCCTATTCAGTTCTCCTTCTTGAAGATGAGAAACCAACACGCCAACACCTTGTTAGCGTGATTGAAAAAACGCCTCATCTTACCCTATTTTCGGAAGCTTCAAATTGTAATGAAGCCAAAGCCGCCTTGGCGCTTGGTAAACCAGACATTTTGATTGCAGACATTAATTTGCCCGATGGTTGTGGCATTACGGTGATTCGCCATGCACTTGATAAATATTCAGATTTAGAGGCAATGGTTCTTACAGTATATGGCGATGAAGAAAATGTCGTTAATGCACTTGAGGCAGGTGCTACAGGCTATTTACTCAAAGAGCAGGCTCTTGAAGGCATTGGTGATGCTATTTTTGCACTCATGCGTGGTGAAACAGCAATTAGTCCTAAAGTAGCACGCTTTCTTCTCAAGCGGTTCAAAAAAGAGCCTCCGAAGGAAAAACTAAACAACCAACATAAGACCCCCAATAAAGCTGGTGACAACTTTTCTCTTACCACGCGTGAACATGAGGTCTTAAATATGATTTCAAAAGGTTTTCGCTACAATGAAATCGCCGCCTCATTGGGCGTTTCTGCCAATACTATCCGTGCTCATATCCGTAATATTTATCGTAAAATGGCTGTCAAATCACGTTCTGAGGCTGTTTTTGAGGCTACAAAGTTGGGTATTATTTCTTTATAAGTTCAACTTTGACTTACTGTTTCTGTTTGGCTTTTTCAGCAATCGCTTTAAACATTGCCATGGCATCATCCACTTCTTCTTTTGCCTCTTCCGAATTCAAATCTTTATCCACCCAGCGCAATACCGATTGATCAGGCTCTTTTAAAAATAATGATGGTGTGGTTTTTTCTTTCACGCCATAACGCGAGCGAACACGCACATATGCCATGGTTAAGCGATAACGTGCCCGTGTCATTGCCACATACATCAAACGCCGCTCTTCTTCCAAACGTTTCTCTTCCAAGGCATTTTTGTGAGGAAAAAGACCATCTTCAACACCAATGATATAAACATGATCAAACTCCAAACCTTTGGCTGCATGCACCGTCATCAAACGCACCTGCCCTTCTGGATCGTCATCATCTTTGTTCGATGCTAGGAATACATGCTGCAAGAAACTTGTTAAATCACCACCATCTTCACGGTGACGCAACCACCAGCGACGCAGTTCCATAACATTATTCATGCGACGTTCGGCTTCATCTTCATCGGCAGCCTCATTACGAATCGCAGCTTCCAACTGGGTGCGCTCAAGCAAGGCATCAAAGGCATCATCAGGTTCACCATGAACCAGCATATGTTCAATACCTGTCACCATTTCGCCAAACTCGCGCAGGGTATGACTCAAACGATGTTCCAAATCATCATGCAAGCAGGCTTCAAGCAAGGAGCACTCATGTTTCCAGGCAAACTCTCCCAACAAGCCCAAAGCTTTCGCGCCCACCCCACGACGTGGTCTGGCAATAGCACGCATAAATGCCAAATCATCGGCAGGGTTTGCCATCAAACGCAAATAAGCCAAGCTATCTTGAATTTCAGCTCTATCAAAAAAGGATAAACCACCACTTACATGATAAGGAATGCTCGCTTCACGCAGGGCTATTTCAACAGGACGCGATAAAAACGAAGCACGATAAAGAATACAAAAATCATCCCAGCCTTTCGCTTCTGCGGTGGCTTTACGGGCTTTAATATCGGCTGCCACACGGTGCCCTTCTTCATCACCATTGGGTGATTCCCAAATACGAACAGCTTTTCCTTGCCCCAAATTTGAGCGTAGTGTTTTACCCAAGCGTTCACCATTGTTGGCAATCAATGTATTGGCAGCGGTTAAAATTGAATTGGTGGAACGGTAATTCTCTTCCAATCGTACGGTATGTAAGGTCGGAAAATCCTGCTCAAGCTGAAATAGATTTTTTACTTCTGCTCCGCGCCAACCATAAATCGACTGATCATCATCGCCCACAACGGTTAAGTTACCTGTTGCTTCAGTCAGCAGCCCAATAAACGCATACTGCACACGACTCGAATCCTGATATTCATCCACCAAAAGATGGCGGCAACGTGATTGCCATAAAGCTTGCACATCACGATGCTCTGAAAGCAAACGAATCGGTAAAATCATCAAATCATCAAAATCCACGGCGTTCATACGGGTTAATAGAGCATCATAGGCTTCGCGCACTACGGATAATTGATTTTCAGCCGCATCCAACAAACCATTCTTCAATAATGAAACGCGCCCCAACAAACGCTCTACTTGATCGGCATCACTGGGTAGTTTCATATCAGATAATACCGAACGCATGGCGGACTTTTGCTCTGAAATAGAAAAAATTGAGACATTACTTTTACGCTCTAAAAGAGCTGCATGCTCGCGCAACATGGCTAAACCCAAAGCATGAAAGGTACAAATACGCAGTGCCTTGGCTGTATCACCCAAGCGATTAAACAAACGCTCACGCATTTCTTTGGCTGCTTTGTTGGTAAATGTCACCGCAGTAATCGCATCATGGGGAACATCTCGTTCAACCAAGGCTGCAATACGCTCAGTAATGACCCGTGTTTTGCCAGATCCAGCCCCTGCTAAAACGAGCATGGGACCACCACGATAAAAGACCGCTTCATATTGTGCTTGATTGAGTTGGTTGCCAGACATGGCGGCAGCATAAACAGAGGCTTTCTTATCGCAAGCATAGGTTTTAGCCTTTGCCCCAATGAGCTCATATTTCAATCAACACTTTCCTCACCATGTATTCCGCGAATATGATATTCGTGGTACAGCGGGTACAGATATTGATGAACAACTTGCTTACCGTTTAGGTAAAGCCTTTGCAGCCATATTGCCCAACGATGAACAACGTGCTGTGAGTGTCGCCCGTGATGTTCGCCTTTCAGGAGAAATGCTACAAGCAGCGGTCATGCGCGGACTGTGTGATGCTGGGAAAGATGTCATTGACCTTGGTATGATTCCCACTCCACTCGCCTATTATTCTGTTTTTCACATGCATACTGCTGGCTGTATTATGGTCACTGCCAGTCACAATCCTAGCCAAGATAATGGCTTTAAACTCATGAATGGCAAAAAAAGTCTGCATGGGCAAGATATTCAAGCACTTAAAAGGCTTATTCAACAAGACCTAGAAGATGCCGCTATAAGCGGCACAATAAAATCCCATCAAATTCAAGCTCATTATGAGGATTTTGTAGTAAGCGACTGTCCTCTTTCATCTCAACTTTCACGCCCATTAAAGGTTGTGATTGACGCTGGCAATGGACCTTCTGGTATCATTGCCGCACCACTCTATCGCAGGATGGGCTGCGAGGTTGTTGAACTACACTGCCAACCTGATGGTACATTCCCCAATCATCACCCAGATCCAACCATCGAAGAAAACATGCAGGATCTTGCTGAAAAGGTTCGTGAAACACACAGTGCTCTTGGCATTGCCTTTGATGGAGATGGCGATCGCATTGGTATTGTTGATGAGCAGGGTAAGATGATCTGGGGGGATATGCTGCTGCTTTTACTAGCGTGTCATTTATTAAAAGAACATCCCAGTGCCACTATTATTTCTGAAATAAAATCATCTCAACACTTATATTCTGGCATTCATGAGGCTGGTGGAAAGGCAATCATGTGGCGTACGGGTCACTCACTGATTAAAGCTAAAATGAAAGAGACTGGTGCATTATTGGCAGGTGAGATGTCTGGGCATATCTTCTTTGCAGATCGTTTCTATGGTTTTGATGATGCAGTATATGCAGGTGCCCGAGTCATGCAAATCTTGGCAGAAAGCAAACAGCCTATCTCGGCATTTTTCCATGATGTTCCTCATGTAGAAGTTACACCTGAAATTCGAATAGCATGCCCCGACAAACATAAATTTCAATGTGTCAAAGATGCAATCAAACACTTTTCAGCACTGGGTTATACGATTGTTGATATTGATGGTATGCGCATCGAATTTGCTGATAGCTGGGGCTTACTGCGCGCATCCAATACACAAGCTGAACTTACATTGCGTTTTGAAGCACCCAATAAAACACGTTTAAATGAAATACAGACCATGATTGAAGCCTGGCTTCACGCCTATATTCGATCCAAATCTCTATGAAGGTAGTCGCAAATTATTATCGACAAATTCAGCCATATAATGAGCTTTACTCAGACCCTTTTCCACGCATTGTAAATCTTCTTTCACCCTTTGCATATGCTGATTTAATTGTCGCATAACACGACGATGTTGCAGCGATAACTGTACTAAATCATCTTGAATCACCTGCTCCATAATACCTTGCCCTAAATGACTTCGTAAAGTATCCGATGCTTGTTCTAACAAGCTTTGACTTTTCAGTAAATGCTCCCAGTTCTTAGACTCAATATTCTCTTGTAACGTATCAAGAGCATGGCGATACGTTTGTATCGCCATGCGTAAGTTATCTTGCATAAGCCATTGCCATTTGTGGTGCTTGTGCAACTCTTGAAGATGTATTTTGATGTAGTTGCACTTGCTGCTGACGATCAGGCGATAAACCTTCCCAGCCCTCACGAAGCGTTAGCACCAATTGCATGACTTCTACCACCGCATCCGTAGAGCACGAACACATCCCTTCACTCAAACGGCGCATCATATAAGCATAAAGACCAGCCAAGTCATAGGCAACATCGCCGCCAAGCTCAATATTCAAACTTCCTGAAAGCTCAATTAATGCTTCCAAAGCACGCCCTGTATGATCAGCTTCGGCAGCTAAATCCCCGCCTTCAATAGCATGAGCTGCACGCCCCAATGCTTTATATAGCGCATCATAACTTAATATAACAAGCCCCAATGGACTCGCTGTGTTCACCTGGTTTCCTTGATATGCCTTGTAACCGCCCATAACTGCCTCCTTGCCTTTTAATGCTGTAGCGCATTCCTCGCACTACTCCTATGACCCTTATATCTATCGCAAAACAAAGCTCCAACTAAAGTAAAAAATAAAGAAAAATTCCAATTATTCAGGCAATACAAAGCATCCTTGCGAGCAAATGCAGTAAGGGGCACCTCGAAAAACCTCGCTACTTCGCCAAACTTGTGCTTTTCACCCCTCGCTGCATTGAATAAAATGGGCGATAGTGATGCCATGACTCATTTTATTGCGCCTTGCTATGAGCGAAAATCAACGTCGTTTAACTCGTACGAGGTTTTTCGAGGTGCCCTTAAGTTTGCCAACGCCGGCGTTGGTGATTTTGGGCGCATAGACACCATGCATTGAGTTAATCAGCACCCCTTAGTTATCTTGGTGCATTTTGTGTGTTAATTTGCTGGGTTAAAAAGTCACCCGATTGTTGCAATGATGCCAGCGTCGTTTGCATTGATGTAAATGACTTCGTTAGTGAGATGCGTTGCTGTTCCATCTGAGATTCTAAGTCTGTAATTTTCTTAGTCAAATCATCAAATGTAGATTGTGAAGATGCAATGCTCCCTTGAATCAAACCTGTAAAAGGGTTCGAAAACAAATCCAATATGCCTTCCATCTTAGCAGCTAAACCTATCCCCAAGGCAATCTCACCAATCACGCCTGTTGTAGAGCCTGTGTAAAACACACCCATGCCATCAACATTGCCACTGGAGCCAATTAAGAGTTGCCCTGAACCTGTCGCTGGTGAACCAGCAATGCTACCAACAACACTACTGCCTCTGTATGAATTATTTACAATACCCAAGCCATCAACACTTTGCACCACACTAAAATCTGAACTTGTACCAAAAGATTGGGATTCAATCGTAATACCCGTACCGGTTGCCAATGCTTGCAAATTCATGGCATAACGCCCTTCTGTTACCACTGTGTCCGAGCCCAAATGAAGCGTTCCACCACCTTCATTATTGGCAGTTAAACTGACGCTCAACAAACTATCACCACTTTGAGCATCGCTTACCAAAATACGTCCATTCGTATCCAAGCTTGCGACAACTTGTTGGTCAAAAGCTGTTTGAATAGATGATAACAGTGTTCCCACGGTATCTGTCGCAGGATCAAGCACTGCAAACGATGAACTTACCGCTGCGCCTGATCTATTGGTTCCTGCAATATTAATAGTGTCACCAGCCGCTATCGCAAAACCCAAGCTTGCCAATGTCGAATCTGTCGTTATACCTGTAAGCCCTAAAGTGCCCGATAATTGGTGCTGCTCTGTATTTATTTTGTCAAATTCTGTATTGAGTGCCGATACAATAGATGCTTGGCTCTGCCCAAGAGTTAAATTTGCAATCGCCTGACGACCACTGGCAATATCTGTAAAAGTGATTGACTCAGCAGCGGCTAAACCAGCTGTTAAGTCTGTCGTGCCAAGCACAGAAGCCTTGCTTGCCGCTTGCGTAATGTTCACTGGATAAGTACCTGACGGTGTGTTCAAACCTGGAGTTAAAAATTGCAATTGGCTATTCGATGATTTGCCATTGGCAACAAACACATCACGAATCGCCGTTGGGTCTGTATTAATAAAGTTATCAAAACGAGCTGCATTAATAAACAACTGCCCAGTCTCATCAGGCTCCACCCCAATCATCACCATGCTGTTTCTATCACTTGCCAGCCCAGGCACACTTTGAAGCAGGCTGTTTGATAGCGTACTTTGAATCGACGTTAGGATTCCCTCACCCGCTAATACGCCAGTTGTATTGGTATTTGCATCAAACTTAAACTGCTCATTTACCAAGGATTGAATTTGATTATAAGCATCAACAAAGGCTTGCACATTGGCAGTTAGTGCAGCGGTATCCACTGCAATATCCATGTTTATAGTCACTGTTGGATCGGCTTGTTTTAAATTAAGCGTCACACCACTTAGAGCATCGGAAATACTATTGCTACTACGGGTTAAAGTTAAGCCATCAATACTCACCTGCGCATCCAGAGGCACTTGTAAGGATTGCCGTGCATTGCTCTGCCCTACCGTGCCAATCTGTAAATTTGCAAGTGTGCCAGCACTATCTAGTGATGCACCTGACAAAGAAAAACCAGATGCTCCCGTAACATCTGAAGCCAACACAAGACGAAAATCATTGCTTGCAACTTTTAATACAGAGGCTGAAACCCCTGTTGCTGATGCTCCTGTGTTTTTCTGATTGATACTAGCCGCAATATCTTGCAACGTATCACCAGCAAGAACATTCACAGTCGCTGTGCCAATTTGGAAGGAACCTGTTAAATTTAATGCACTGGTGTCACTGGTAATGGCTGTGCCTGTACTGTCTTTTACAGCAAGCGATGAGGATAAACGCTCTGCCTGCGCCACTTGCTGCACAATAATATTGTGCTTACCTGCCGATACACTATCAGTACCCGAAACATCTAGAAGGCTCGATGCACTTACCGATGATGAACTACTACCTAAACTTGCCGAATAAGAGAAAAACTTCGCACTATCCGCCATCGCCACAGCCGTTGATTTAAACGATAGCATGGCATCATTAATCGCCAAAAAGGCATCTTGTTTGACAGTTTGAGCATCCTGTTTTTTCTGAGCTTGAGAAATTTCCAGCTTTGAAAAAGCCAACAGACCTTCCACAGCCGCCGCTGTGTCAAAGCCTGCAATACCTGTAACGGAGCTTGAAATCGGCGTAGCCATGTGGGTTAGGCTTTTTTATCCAAAATAAGACCAATCATTTCACGCAATGCAATTTGATGACGAATAAAATCCTTGGATGGAATCTCACGCACTACCGCACCGCTATTCTGATCAACAATTTTCACATAAAGCTGATTCAGTTTTTCTTCATATGCAAAACTAATCGTTTCATTCGAACCCGAATTTGCCAACATTTGATTTGCAGTGTTTACTGCTTTCTGCACACTCTTTTCAGTCACTACAGACTCTTTCTGCTGGATGTTTACGACTGAAGCAGAAGCCTGCTGTGTTACTTTTGGCTGAACTGGAGCCGTTGATGTTGCAGACAAACCCACCATGGAAGCTGAAGCCACAGGTGCTTGTGTAGTGATTGGGGAAATAACAGCCATGATTCAACCTCCTTTGATGCTTTAATGACTTTACCTAAATAAAAACAGCATGTTTCTATTTAGGTAAAATCACAACCTCCCCCAAGGCGGGGAGGTTGTAACCTTAAGCACCTTATCTAAACAACGATAATACGTTTTGTGCAGCTTGGTTAGCCTGAGCAAGCATTGATGTACTGGCTTGAGTCAAGATTTTATTCTTGGTAAAGTCAGCCATTTCAGTAGCCATATCCGCATCACGAATAGATGATACAGATGCAGTTGTCTGCTCAATACTTGTTGCCAAGTTCGCTTGTACGAATGCAACTTGGTTCTGCGTCGCACCCAAATCAGCACGCTGTGTAATCAGTGTATCTAATGCAGTTTTGGATGTTGTCACATAAGCCTGCGCATTGGCCTGAGTAGTCAAATCACCCGTACCTAAACCCAAAGCTGCAGTGGTATAGCTATTACCCAAATTCAAAGAAACTTGGTTATTAGCATTGTTATCTGCCCCTACTTGGAATGATGACGTACGCGTACCTGCTGTGCCCCCAGTAGCTGCTGCTGTCGTTGCTGTACCAGCTACTGCAGTACCTGTTGCGGCTGTTGCTGTAAAGGTTAGCCCTACTGCTGAAGGAGCTGCTTGTGGTGTTGCTTGATCCGCAGCACTCAACAAGTTTGTGCCCGCTGCAGCCAACAATGAACCATCAGCAACTGCATGCAAAGCCACATCCGATGTGATACTGGTAATCTTACCAGCAGTATCATAGGCGATGCTAAAACTTGCATTATCAGCGAACGTTGCAGTACCCGTAATAGCAATTTGCGCATCAGTAGTTGCAGCACCGCCCTGAGTAACAGCACCAACTGTCGCAGCTGTCCCAGCAGTCGCAGTACCAGATGTACCATTCAACAGACTCACACCATTAAAGTTGGTGGAGTTAGCAATCTTATCAATGGCCGACTCCAATTTAACACGTTCTGCATCCAGCTTACCAAGTTCACCTGCATTATTCGCAGAAGAGGCCTGAATCGCTAGTGTCTGAATACGTGTTGTCATATTTTGAATTTCATTGACACCCGCATCCGCCATTTTCACCATAGCTTGTGCTTGTGAAGCATTTAAAGATGCCGCTTTCAAACGCGAAGTTTGCGCATCCAATTTTGAAGAAACCGCAAAACCAGCGGCATCATCGGCTGCATTATTAATTCGGAAGCCAGAAGATAGACGTTCCAAAGATTTGTTCATGTTCACACTATTTGTATTAATATTTTTAAGGGCCGTATTTGCACCCATATTGGTTTGTACTGATAGCATAATTCTCTCCGTAGTATGTGATTCGTGAACGACTTCCTGCCCTGTCACGCCCTGCATCGCTGCAAGTAAGGAGGCTTCCTTGCCGCCCTAGTGAGTTATGTATCGACGAGTGTCATCTGGACTTTAGTGTTTTATTGCATTTATTTTTTAAGTTCGTTCCGAAACAATCAAAATTAATCCACGCTATCTGCCAATGGTCGCCAAAATTGAATCATGGCATCTGTGATTTCAAAGTCAGGAAGGTGTTCATGCCATTGTTGCACCCATGGCATATCTTGAGAAAAATCCAACAAACGAAAGCCTGCATCACCACTTTGACGTGTGCCAATGGCATCGCCTGAGCCTCGCAATTGCAAATCCTTTTCTGCTAATTCCAAACCATTATGGCTTTTCACCATCATTTCCAAACGTTGCAAGCCTGTTGCAGATATATCTTTATCGGGCAATAACATACAATAACCCTGCTCATGCGAACGCCCTACACGTCCACGCAGCTGATGTAATTGCGCCAAGCCGTAATGATCTGCCTGATCAATCACAATCAATCTTGCCTCTGCGACATTCACACCCACTTCAACCACGGTCGTTGAAACCAGTAAACAACACTCACCTTGTGTAAAAGCATCCAAAACCTGCTGCTTATCTTTGCTTTTCATCCGACCATGAAGACCTGATACGTTGGCATTAGGAAAGTGTTTTTTCAACACCTCAACACGCTCTTCTACCGATATACCTTCTTTATCCTCTTCATCTAAATCAATACGTGGAACAATCCAATAAATGCGTCCGCCAGCACTTAATAAGCGCTGCATACCCTTAGCTAATTCAGATAACGAGCTGGACTTTAGCACCCGTGTTTCCACAGGCTTTCTGCCAACTGGCATACCTCGCATCACTGTTAAATCCATGTCACCATACACCGACATTGCCAACGAGCGTGGAATCGGTGTGGCGGTCATACCCAATAGATGCACCGCTGGTGAAGCCTCAGATTTCTTCTCAGTCAGTGCCCAACGCTGCTTCACACCAAAACGATGTTGCTCATCAACAATCGCTAAACCCAAGTTCGTATAAATAACATCATCTGAAATCAGTGCATGCGTTCCCACTACACAAACAATCGAGCCATCCGCAAGACCAGCAAGTATTTTTCGGCGTGCTACAGCACGTGTACTACCTGTTAACAAATAAACATCTATCCCCATCGGCTCAAGAAGCTCGGATAATGTTTGATAATGCTGTGTTGCCAATACTTCCGTAGGGGCCATCAATGCAGCTTGCAAGCCATATTCAATCACTGTAACAATCGCAAGTGCTGCCACCCATGTTTTACCTGCACCAACATCACCCTGCACCAAACGATGCATACGTTTTCCAGATGCCAAATCATGCTGAATATCTTGCCACGCCGTTTGCTGACCTTGGGTTAACTCAAAGGGTAAAGATGCTGTAAGTTTTTGACTCATCAAATGCTTATCCATCTTAGGAACAACACATACCGCAGCACGACGCTGGGCTTGCATCAATTTTAAATAAACCAGTAATTCTTCTGACTTTAAACGCTGCAATGCCTTATGCAAAGAATCTTCATTCGTATCTTTGGGCTGATGTACCGCATATAATGCTTCTCGTAATGCCATGCCCGTCACATCATCAAGTGAGCTAACTGCATCACTTGAAAGCATTGTTAATATCTGCTCAATGAAACTAGCCAAACGTTTACCACTTAAGCCTGCCACACTGCCATACACAGGCTGAACACTGGCAACGAATTGCTCCGCCACACACCAATCTGGATGAACCATCTGACATTGATGCCGCCAAAATTTAGGCGTACCTCGCACTGAAATATACCGACCTTCCTGCAAACGGGCATCATGCATCATATAAGCTGCATGAAAAAAGTTCAGGGTTATTTCGCCTGTTTCATCCGCTAAAATAATCGAAACCTGTTTCTTTCGCCCAAATCCATGCGAGCTTTTACGTACAACGCGCCCTTGAATACGTGCTTCCACACCTTCTGTTAACGATGCCATCAACTGAATATCACGATCATCCACATAAGTACGTGGCAAATGAAAAAGCAAATCACCCAATATTTTCACATCACGTGCAGCCAAACGCTTTTCCAGTGCAGGACCAATGCCTGAAAGCTTATTGATGGGCATAAAGAATAAAGAGTACACGTTGGCTACATTGCCTGAAAAATTAACCAAACTCACTTCTTTTTATCATTAAAGGGTAGTCTCCCGTTGTTTTGAGAGCAATATTTGGCGGCAATGCTCGAGAAAATGCAACTGCTGGGGTTACATCGGCAGCCACTTATTATATTGGGCATGAGGGGGGCTTCACAGATGGAGAACGCTACTTGTTACATGGAGCACTAACTTCAGCAAGCTATGCCGCTAATGGAGGCAATGCTGTGCAAGGTTTCTTTGTTGGTTTTACTTCGGCAGGGGTTAATGGGTATATTGCTGGAGTGAATACAGGTAATGGCTTTACTGATTACGCTGTTAAAGTTACCTTAAGTTCCATGTATGGTGGAGCGGTGAGTGTTGCGATGGGTGGCAGTTTTTCAGATGGTGCAAGTAATGCTGCACGCATTATGCTTATGAGTGAGATGGGCAATGTGGTAAATGACAAGCTGACCAGAATGGCGATGCAGGGTGGTGGAAAGTATGTTTCTGCTAAATCAGCCACCAATGAGGCTGTGGGGTATGGTGTCAGAGGTACAACAACAGTGGAAAAGCTTGAAATAGCAAGTGGAACATTGGGCGTATTGGGCTTTGCATTTGCGCCATTCAAGGCTTTGTCAGTTGCTATTGATGCATTGTCTTTTGGTACAAGTGCTGGGCATTCATATGTCACTAATGACCCAACATCATTTACAGGTCATTTGGCGGGGCCTATGGAACGACAATGATGGGGGCAAAAGCAAGTGCTCCAACGGCTATTCGAGCAGGGATAATAGTAGGTAATGTTGCAACAGCTCCTGCAACTATTAATCCATGATTATTGCACAGGCAGTTCTGTTTTTATCGACATTTGTGTTGTTTTTCTTTGAACAGATCTCATTGTCAGGAAGTAACCCTAACAAAGAAGAAGTCTTTTGGTTGTTTCTTCCCGCTATTTGGCTTCAGATACATGTATGCATGGGCTATGTGTTTAAAAGGAAATCTATGGTTTAACAGGGGTACTAAAGCCTGTAGAAAAGGATAAATATATCAGATTAATAGCCTTTATTGGCAGCTTGATTTTATTGCCGTTATTATTGTGGGTGGCAATGAATTGGAATTAAACCCATCGAAGATTTCGAAAAAAGTCGGAAGTTCGAAGTTTGGGGGGGGACATATATGGTCCGTCCCGCGTTGCAAGGAAAAAGTTTAATCGGCAAGTTAAGGAAAGTTGCATACATATATCCGACTTTTAGTTGAAGCTGGGAAGCTTCTAGCCCTAATGGAATTCGCTGCACCTTTCTGACCTTATCACAATAACGGCCTTTTCCGGCCTAAGTCCCCGTCAGGTTTGCAAAAATGTGGCTGTCCGCCTTTGTTGCCATTATTTTACTCAATCCACGCAATCTATTGAAATGCTAAAGTCTCCTTAAATATTTACTGTGCTCATCTGATACTCTTCATGCCTAGTGATTAACACCCAAGCTGTACGAACCGTTTTATTTGCCAATGCCACAGCTGCAATATTTTGCCCTCTTCGTTCTTTCAGACTGGTTGCCCAAACACTTCGCTTATCATGTTTTTTGTCTGTCCAACGTAGCGCCGCCCTTGCGCCATGAATGAGTAGTTTGCGAAGGTAGGTGTCACCACGTTTACTGATTCCCATCAACCTTGGCTTTCCACCTGTAGAATGTTGCCTTGGCACAAGCCCCAACCATGCTGCCATTTCACGACCACTCTTAAAGGCTTTACCATCAGAAACAGAGGCCAGCAATGCCGTAGCAACCATCGGTCCAATGCCTGGAACTGTCATCAATCGTTGGCAAACATCACTTTGCTTACTCAAGGTTTCAATTTGCAGATTATATTCGGCAATACGTTGTTCCAAATGAATCATTTCTTCCCATAAACCTGATAACAGCTCTCGAAACATGTCGGATAAACCGTTATCCGCATCAGCAAGAATATCAGGGATATGACCACACAAAACCTTTCGACCTTGAGGAATAATCAACCCATATTCCATCAATAATCCACGTATCTGGTTGGCTTGGGATGTACGTCTGCAGACCACTTGCTCCCTTGCACGGTGAATACTTTGAATGTCCTGTTGTTCAATGTTTTTAATCGGTACAAAACGCATGTTGGGACGTTGTACAGCATCACAAATCGCTTCGGCATCCGCTTCATCATTTTTATTACCTTTGACAAATGGTTTTACAAACTGTGGGCTGATCAAACGGGTATCATGCCCCATATCGCTAAACTTACGCGCCCAATAATGTGAGCCGCCACATGCCTCCATACCAACCAAACATGAAGTGAGTTGTGCCATAAATGCCATGAGTTTGCTTCGGCTTAACCGCTTGCGAACTACCACTTTGCCCGCACTATCCACAGCATGAAGATGAAATACACTCTTGGCTAAATCTATACCGATTGTCTTAATCGTTTTACTACTGCTATAATTTCTCATGGTTCGTTTCGCTCCTTGTAAATAGTTGTCCTAATCGGACGCTTCTATTTTGGCACATTGCGATGCCGGATGGGAGCGGGACGGACCATCCCATTACAATACTTAATTAGATTTCACTCAGAAACACTTAAGTCATTGATATATTGATATAAACTATGGTTTAATGTATCCTAAAGTGCATATAAAGCAGGGATTTATTGCCAAAAGGTTTGCACATG
>Ga0256829_1001269_pt1 | contig 21282 bp, 26 predicted proteins | sample 131447metaG_FD_185979 | JGI IMG/M metagenome (GOLD analysis project Ga0256829, IMG submission 185979) | Hydrothermal vent microbial communities from Lau Basin, Pacific Ocean - 131-447 | ecosystem: Environmental > Aquatic > Marine > Hydrothermal vents | place: Pacific Ocean: Lau Basin | collected...
CTGCCGATATTGGCCATCACGAATTGCCGGAAGGCAGGCGATCCGGCCAGGGCAGCATCAAAGGCATCCAGCGGCAACAGCACCATATCGACATCGGTTTCGGCCACGCCTTCTGCCGGATATTGCTGATGCGCCAGTAAACAGGTTGTCGTCAGCATACAACTCTGCCCCTCTTCGACCCGATAGAGCACCATCTCATGGCCTTGCGGATCAATCTTCTGCACCCGAATCGCACCACTGACCACCAGCACATAACCATTACAGGCATCGCCATCGCGAAACAGCACACTGCCCCGCTTGACCTGCATGCGCATCGCCTTGCCAGCAGTATTACGCCACGCTTTGTCCCGGTTTTGTTTCAGATATGGAAACGTATTCAGCCAGTCGGTTTTTACAGGCATAAAACTCATATCAAATGCTATTCAACGCCTGTTCCAGCAGCGGCCTTGCCTCTTTCACCAGACAGTTTAGTTCGGGATTGTCGATCATGCCGACCATGGCCGCCGGATCAATGATCGATACGACTGTTTGATTATCGCTGTCTTTATAAACGATCACATTGCACGGCAGCATCAGGCCCAGTTCCGGTTCCAGATTCAGCGCTGTATTGGCCAGCTTCGGATTGCAGGCTCCAAGAATCACATAGGGCGCACGTTCCACATCGATCTTTTTCTTCAGCGTTTCGGTCACATCAATGCGGGTCAGAATGCCGAAACCGACCACTTTCAAAGCATCAGTAATAGCCGCTTCCGCAGCCGCCACATCGCCATCAAATACCGTTCTCAACCCATAATCGCTCATGTTGTTCTCCTTACAGTCAAAATCTTTTTTACCGCAGAGTACGCAAAGTTTCGCAGAGGAAAGGCAAAATCCATTATATCTTTAACCCTGCCATTGAAGTGTTTAATTACCATTACATTGCTATATCAGCCTATTCTTGCTCGGTTTTACTTTGCGTAACTTTGCGTCCTTTGCGGTTAAAAGTCTTTTTATGCTTTTTCAACCGGATAACCGGCCTCGATCCAAGCCATGGTGCCGCCTTCGATGTTGATCAGGTTACTGCGACCGCACTGGCACGCCAGATAATCGGCCGCCTGCGCCGAGCGCGCACCGGAACGGCAAATCAGATAGACCTCATTATCCTGAGGAATTTCATCCAGCCGCGCCGTCAGCGTGTTTAACGGCATCAGCTTGGCGCCCGGCGCATGGCCGGAGTAGTACTCTTCGGGCGAGCGCACATCAATCAGGTTGATCGCTTCATTTTTCTCATGCGCAATCAGCCAGCGCGGATAGAATTCATTGACGTTCATCGTTTTAAACATTTATTTCTCCACCGGGTAGCCGGCTGCCTTCCAGGCATCGAAGCCACCCTTGATATTTTCAATATTGTGATAGCCGTTGACTGCCAGCAGTTTGGACGCCCGCGATGAGCGGCCGCCAGATTTACAGTACACATACACCTGCTTGTCGTGCGGCACTTCGCTCAAATGTTCCGCCAGTTGCTGAACCGGAATCAGTTTCGCGCCGCTGATATGGCCTGCGGCATACTCTTCGGGCGTACGCACATCGAGCATCATAAATGGAATCAGCGATTTTGCGCCCTGCTGCCAGTGGTCGTGGGCATGTTCGATCGTGGCGTTTTCATAACCGTCCGCAGTCTGTTCACCCATGCCGCACGCCGTTGCCGTCAGCGGCATGACAATTGCGATCGCTGCTATCATCAATCGTTTCATTTCACTTCTCCTTTCATCATCAGGGGGTTTTCTGAAACACCAAATGTTCTGAATAGCGACTCACCCCGCTTCGCGACTCCCAATCCGAGAGTAACAGAATCAATCATACGAAGTGCGGCTTTAGCCACGCCAAATAGTGAGTCAAGGCGCGACTAAAGTCGCACTTCCGGTACAATGATACCCATTTTGTTACTCAAGAGCATCCATTCTGCCATGAAGACAAGCACCAAACCAATCAAGGGTGCCGCAAGCCATAGAGAAATACGCATAGATTCAACCGCCAGGTTGAGTGGGCAACCCCGCACCCTGCCATGATCCCATGCCGCCGGAGAAATTGTACACGTTGGAAAAACCGGCTTTGGCCAGTTTTGTCGCTGCCATGGCCGAACGGTTGCCCGATGCGCAGATCACCACAACAGGCTTATCCTGCGGGATCTCCTGCAAACGTGCGGCCACCTCGCCCAGAGGGATATGCACAGCCGCTTTGGGGTGGCCGGACTGCCATTCGCCGGGTTGGCGCACATCCACCAGCGTATGCGCCTGATCCCGCATTTTTTGCAGATATTCACTCGCCGAAATAGATTGCACTCCCGATAGCCTGGGCGCAACCAGGCGTCGCCACAGCATCCAGCCGACAAGCAACGCCGCTGCAATATTGAATGCATTTTGTTGTAGAAACTGCAATAGATTTCTCCTTTAAACACCAGGGTATGAACGGTTCATTATATTAAGAAAGGCAGGCACAGACGATCTCGTCTTGAAGGGAGAGGGGAGAAGAAACCGCCTGCACCCGCCAGATGGTTACCTGTCGCAACTATTCTGGAAGCCCAGCTTGGACAGGATTGTCTCCATCAGACACCATTTCGTGATGCCCGACTGCAATAGATTCGCCCCAACAAAAGCTGTGAACCAGAGCCATGTCGGCTTGATCAAATCCACGCCGTTATAGCGGTATGAGAGATAGAGGCTGAGCAGGATAAATACACCTGCAATAATCCGTATCATCCGTTGAATCGTCATTGTGTTTCTCCTTTATTTAAAACCATAATCATCTCTCGCCAAGCCGCAAAGACGCAAAGAAAACCAATTCAATGCGGCTCTTGTTTTTCTTTGCGTCTTTGCGTCTTGGCGAGAAACATGCTTTTGACTTCCGTCTTTATGCTTTTTCGCGTTGCCAGAGGTAGTACATCAGCGGCGTGACAAACAGAGTCAGAATCGTGGCGGCCAGGGTGCCGAAGGCCATCGATACGCCCAAGCCCCCGAATACCGGATCGGTGATCATGATTGAGGTGCCAGCAATCACAGCCAGTGCAGTCAACAGAATCGGGCGAGCGCGCACTGCGCCTGCTTCCAGCACGGCTGTTTTCACATCAAAGCCCCGTTTGCGATAATCGAGGATAAAGTCGATCAGCAAGGTGGAATTACGCACCACGATGCCAGCCAGAGCGATCATGCCAATCATCGAGGTGGCCGTGAACGGCTGGCCGGTAATCCAGTGGCCGGGAAAGATACCGATCATGGTTAATGCAGTCGGTGCAATCACCAGTATCGGCAGCATAAATTCACCATAATAAGCCACCATCAACAGATAAATCAACACCAGCGCGACAATAAATGCTGCTCCCAGATCGCGGAACACATCCAGCGTCAGCCGCATTTCGCCATCCCACAACATATGATAGCCGAATGTGTCATCAGGCGTGGTCTTGGTGAAACGCATACCACCAGTCTTCAACCTTACGCCGGGCACGATCTCTTGGCCGTCCAGCTTGCCATCCATATCCAGCAGCGAATAGACCTGCGACCCCTGCTTCGGTTCGGCCATCACATAAGTCACCTGATGGCCATCCTTGGTGTAGATCGGCTTGGCTACAAGCGACCGCTCAATGGTGGAAAATGCGGACAGCGGCACCGGCCCGTTGGTGCCGCTGACGTAGATTCGATCCAGATCTTCGGCATGAGCACGCAAGGCTTTGGGCAGCTGTACATGCAGCTGCACCTGATGGCGTTCGTTTTGAACATGAACTGCACCAAAATTATAACCATGCAGAAAATCGCGTAGCGCTGTCTCCACCTGAGCGGTGGCGACGCCCAGTTGCGAGGCCTTTTCCTTGTTGACCTTCACATTCAGTTGTAGCTGATCATCGCCGACTGAATCATCGATATCTGTTACATCATAGGTGTGTTCAAATGTGTGACGCACCTGCTTGGCGATTTTACGCTGGGTCGAATAGTCGGGCCCGTAAATTTCCGCCAGTAAGGTAGAGCGCACAGGCGGCCCCGGCGGATCCTCCACCAGCTTGATGCTGGTTTTCGGATGCGCCGCAATCACCCCTTTAAGCATATCACGCATCTGCAGCACAATGGCCGCCGACTGAATGGAACGATCATGCTTATCAACCAGATTCACCCGGATATCGGCCAGATTCGCCCCTTTTCGTAATACAGCGCCGCGCAACATACCGTTGAAATCCACAGGGCCACCCCGGCCTACGAATGTCTCATAATTCGTGACCATCGGATGGGTTCGGATCACCTCAGCCACCTCGCGGGCCACCCTGTCGGTATCTTCCAGCGCTGATCCTTCAGGCATGTCTATGGTGATGTTGAAGGTGTTATTATTGCCCTTGGGCAACATTTTCAACTCCACTGCACCCGGCGTCAACGGGCCATTGATGCCCGACGGCCTTATAAACTGCCAGGCAGGTTCCAGCATCGCCGCCACAAACAACACCAGTACAACAGCTGAAAAAATACGCCGCGTAGCAACAGATTCGATCAATGGCGTAGCCAGGCGCATATAGGCCCGATGCACGCCATCTTTGGGCAATTCATCTGTCTCTTCCATCGTCGCAGCCGGCATTTTCAATGGCAACCAGTGCTGCGCAATCCAGGGCGTGAACATATAGGCAATCAGCAGCGATGCAGCCATCGCAATCGGCGTATTAAATGGAATCGGGCGCATGTACGGCCCCATCATGCCTGTCACAAAGGCCATAGGAATAAATGCCAGAATCACGGCGATGGTCGCAACAATCGTCGGTTTGCCCGTTTCATTGGTCGCAGCAATAATCAGAGCCGCCTTTTCCTTCAAACTGCCTGCGCCTTTATGCAGATGCCGATGAATATTTTCGATGACCACAATGGCATCATCCACCAGTAATCCCAGCGCCAGAATCAGAGCGAACAGGGCAATTCGGTTAATCGTCTGTCCGGCCAGCATACCCACACCCAATACGATAAACAGAATCAGCGGGATATTCATGGTAACAATCGCCGCCTCGCGCCAGCCCAGGAACAGCAGAAGAATAATAATAACCGAAGCAATTGCGATGCTCAGATGCTCCAGCAACAGATTCACCGCCGCATTGGCACGCTTACCGGAATCGCGCGTGATGGTCACATGGACGTCATCCGGAATAAAATCGCCTTTCAACTCATTCAGCTTGGCCTCAATGCGATGCGTCACCACCACTGCATTGGTGCCACGCTTCTTGGCCAGCGTAATCGAGACTGCCGGTAGTTCCCCGGCACTTATAGCGGCATCATCGCTCATACCGGACTGTGCCGCCACCGACTGACCAAAACCGATCCTCTGATACTGCTTAATTTCGGATGGCCCGTCGGTAATCGTGGCTACATCGCGCAGATAGACGGGCTTTTTATGAACCGCGCCAACAATCAACTGCCCTACCTGGGAAGCGCTTTTCAAGTAACCGTCCAGCCAGACATTGCTCTGCCTGTTATCTGCAACCAGTGCCCCCATATCGCCGCCGGCATTGGCGCCGGCCAGCACCTGATGCAAGCGATCGAGGGTAATATGGTAGGCGGCCAGACGCACCGGATCGAGCTGAATACGAATCTGGCGATCGTTACCGCCAATTATATCGGCAACAGAAACACCATCCAGTGAGCTGAGCTGATCGCGTACACGCTCGGCCAGACGTTTTAGCGACAAGCCATCCATATCGCCCGATGAGAGCGCAATCACCGATACAGGCACATCATCGACATCCATCGGCTTGACCAGCGGCTCGGATGCGCCGACAGGCAAACGATCCAGATTATGCATGATATGGTCATAGAGTTTAACCAGGCTGGCCTCTTTATCTTCGCCCACCTTGAACATCACCGTCACCACAGCCTGTGAATCCAGCGCCATGCCGTAGGTGTGATCCACGCCGGTCATCTCGCGCAATACCATCTCCAGCGGTCGCAAAATAAGATTCTGAACCTCTTCGGGAGAGGCACCCTGCATACGCACAATGACATTGGCGGCAGGCACATCAATGTGCGGATTTTCTTCACGCGGTGTCACAATCAACGCCAGCACACCGATCATGAAAACCAGCAAACTAATCACCGGCGTCATATTGGTAAACATAGCCGCCTTGCCGAGGCGACCGGCAATATTTAACTGCATCTTATCAAGCCGGGACTGATCGGACATTATTTGACCTTCATGCCTGTGTGCAGTGCCGGTTTGCCATGCCATGCAATCACATCGTCGTCGCGCAGGCCCGCCAAAATTTCGATACCATCGCCGAGCTTTCTGCCGATACGAACTTGTCGGTAATGCGTGATGCCGCCGGCATCAACGATATAGACGCCGTGCAAGCCGGCGCGTGACACAATAGCGGCAGCAGGGGCTATCAATGCCTTGCGCTTGCCAACAGAAAAACCAACCTGCGCGAACATGCCCGGGTGCAAGGCGCTATCCTGCAGCGCAATCTTGATCAGAAACTGATGCGATACGGCATCGGCCGCTTCCACCACCTGCCGTACCGTACCGATGATATGACGCCCGATCGAAGGGATTTCAACATCGACACTGTCACCGACATGAATCCTGCCGACAAACTGTTCGGAGACATAGCTGTTCACCAGCAAGCTGGCCGGATCTTCAATAGTCATAATCCCAGCGCCCGGTGAAGCCAGATCTCCCTTGCTCATGCGTTTTTCAACCACGACGCCCTGAACCGGGGAGTGAACTTCTGCATAACCCAGATGATTACGCGCCTGGGCGACCTGAGATCTGGCCACCTTGTAGCGCAAGCGCACCCGATCCAGTTGCTGCTTGCTGGTGGCATGGGCGCGAAACAGCGCTTCATAACGCTGTTTATCGGCGCGAGCATCAGCCAGATCGGCCTCAGCCTGCACCAGCGTCTGCCTTGCGTTGACAGGGTCGATACGCACCAGCACCTCGCCCTTTTTAACCCGGTCGCCTTCGCGCACCGATAATTTACGAATATAGCCGGAGATGCGTGATGTAATCAGCACACGATGATCGGATGTTACAGAACCACTGGTCACATAATGTGCTGCAACCTCGACAGACTTCATCACCATGGTTTCAGCCTGCACCGTCTGTTTCGCTGCCGCCTTCGTTTGCCGCCCTGCATCATCGCTACAGCCCTGAGCGGCAAGCGCTATCAATAGAGAAAACAGTATCGAGATCGGTAAGCGTCCTTTCTTCATCGAATAGCCCCTTCATCCAGCATGCCCATCGCCAGCAACAAAGCCGCCCTGGAAATGGTCACGTCATATTTTGCACCGATACTGGAAAGTCGTGTCTGATCCACCAGTGATTGCGAGTCGAGCAGATCGGATGTTCTGGTCAGCCCCTGCTCATAGCGCAACGATTTGATGCGCAGCGACTCTTCGCTCTGTTTCAGCGCCTCGCGCTCACTCTGATCGCGAAATCTGCTCTCATCGAGCATACGCCATGCATTGGCGACTTCATTACGAATCTGCTGTTTATGGTCGCTGATTTGTAGCTCCAGCGCCGTTATTTTTGCCTGCGCCGCGCGCATTTTTGCCCTGTCTGAGCCGCCGGCAAACAGATTCATGCTCACTGTTGCTCCTATCGTTGTCGTACGGTTTTTTAACGACAATGTCGATGCGTTCCACTCCTGTGTCGCCACCAGGTCAACATGCGGCAGAAATGCAGATCTGGTAGCATCCTCACCAGCCTGCAAGGCCTGATATGCGTGCGCCATAGCTTTCAAATCACTGCGCTGCGCCAATGCTTTGACCACAGCCTCTTTCAAACTCAGTCGCGCATCGGCAAGCCGGGGTTCCTCAGTGACCGCCACCTGAACACCATCAGCAAGGCCCATCACCCGCTGTAGCTGTTCCAGCGCCTTGGCATAGGCATTATTGGCCTGCTTCAGTTTTAAGCGGGTGCGTAACAGATGCACATGCGCATCCATCACATCACTATCAATGAGTACGCCCCGCTTTTGCAGCGCCTGCGCATCTTCAAAGCGCTTTTCCGCCGCACCGACGGCTGTTTTCATAGCATCAACAGCCGCATAAGCCTGACGGCTATGCACATAGGCGGAAATGGTCTGGAATATCACCTGTTGACGCATGAAACCATGATTCATGCTACTGGCTTCAAGCTGCTGATCCGCCTGTTTCTTACCCGCCCACAGTGCACCACCCTGGTATATCGGCATGCTCAGGTTCAGGTGAGACTGATAATTGTTGATATAGCCCGGGCTGTTCAGAAAGGTAGGATTGAAAGCCGAGACAGTAATCTTGCGCTGATTCAATTTTGTACCGAAATAGTTACTGGGAGAGTCAGTCCTTATCACACCTGTCGACCAGTCAAGACGTGGCATAAAATGACCATAGGCCTGATCCTGACCAGCCCTGGCCTGCACTACGGCACTGGCATCGGCAGCCAGCAAGCGGTTGTTGTGCAGCGCATAATCCACACTTTGCCGCAACGTGCTGATTTCACCGGCCTGCGCGCTAGCCGCTACCATCATCGATAGCAGGAGCAGCAACATCCCCTTACTTATTAATGAATAATAATTTACTGATATATGAGCGGAAAAAAACACAGATCACTCCTTGCCAATAGTAGCGACACACATTTCCGGACAGTAAATACGCTTTAAAGCGTTCACCAAATCCACCCATGCCGGATTTGAAATGCGGTAGAATACAAACTGCCCCCGTTTTTCATTTTCTATAATACCCATCAGACGCATCTTGGCCAGATGCTGGGAGAGATTGGATTGCGCCGCACCTGTGGTCTCCATCAGATCATGCACGCACATCTGTCCGTCAAGCAACAGACACAACACGGACAAGCGCAATGGATGCGCAATAGCGCGCAAACCCTGGCTTGCATCATTAACTCTATCTTCTGGAATTGCCTGCATGCGCCGAATCATATTCGATTCTTATTATATTAGCAATAGTTAATATTTCATACAAGGGGATACTCATGACTGCAAGTACCCCCATTGATCTGTTCACCTGTGAAGATGAATCTGTTTTTACGGTTATTGCGCACCATAGGTAGTTTCACTACCTGTATTTTCCCATACATAGGTTGAGTGCACATACCCATCGCTTGGAATGAAGAACGTGGCCAGATCAAAAACGCCAACGGCGGTTCTGCCTATCGCATGCGCCGTTCCTTTGACAGTGCCGTAGGTCACGCCAACGAAAGCATTTTTATCGCGGCTTTCATTAGCAATATTTTTGGGAATTTCACCCCAACCCGTGGTGGTATTGGCAAGGCCGCGTGTAAACTTGGAGCCACTGTCGGTCGCATAATCTCCCGCAATGGCCGGTGTGACTGCAAAAAGCAGACCCGTGACCAGAAGCGTGATTGCTGATATTCTATGTGCGTACATAATACACCTCCTGTTTATCAATCTCGGGGCAGCTTGGTGTCAATATTATATCGATATACGGTATACCAGGTTTGGGCTGACACCCACAATGCTCCGCATACAGTTTCAGTCGATACAAGTCCATGAGCGTTACAGATGATGACTTCTGGCGAAGCCATCAGAGCGCCCATGTATGGGCTTATAAATCAACGGCTATATTAACTGGTTATTCCTGCAACCCTTGTATTTATCGCTCTGCTCCCCTATACATCGGCTATGTTAAGAATATTATTTTTATTGTTTATTACGGTGCCACTACTGGAACTCTGGCTGCTCATCAAAGTCGGTAGCGACATTGGCGGCCTCTCTACCATCGCCTTGTGCCTGTTCACTGCGGCTCTGGGCGGGTTCCTGATTCGCTGGCAAGGCATGAGTACCTTGCTTGATGCCCAAAAACGCATGGCGCATGGCGAAGCGCCTGTCGAGCACGGTATCCACGGACTGATGATCGCGCTCTCCGGCGTGCTACTGTTTACACCCGGATTTATCACCGATAGTGCCGGTTTTCTGCTGTTATTCCCCCCGTTCCGGCGTTTGATCATCAACAAACTGCTTCCTGTCCAGCAAATCGGTAACCCCCATCATGACGCCCGGCGACAGCCGGAAGTGATTGATGTTGAAGTCATCACCCACGACCACCATACGCACTGACCGCGTTTAAACATACAACCATGCCTGTCAGGCGCGCTTGACCTGATACGCTACCCGTATACATTACAGTATTAGGAGATTACACATGAATCCAGCAATAATGACGACAACACAACTGGCTGATGACCGCATCAGTTTTTTAAGCAAAACCTATGGCATGCTGGCGCTGTGCATTGCCGCAGGCAGCATTGGCGCCTTTATGTCCATGGGGCTCGCCTTCCCTCAGGAGCATCCGTTTATGGTACTGCTGCTGATGATGGGCGGCATTTTCATGGTACAGACGGTGCGCCACAAGCCCGGCATTAATTTCATCGCCCTACTCGCTTTCGGCGCGCTGACCGGGATGGCCGTTGCGCCGCTCGTCGGCATGGTTGCAGCCAAATCCGGCACACTGGTCACGCAAGCGTTCATGACTACAGCTGTGGCATTTGTCGCGCTGACCGCCTACACCTTTATCTCCCGCCGCGATTTCTCTTTTTTGAAAGGCTTTGTCTGGGTCGGTCTAATTTCCATGATCGTGCTGGGTCTGTCCAACTACTTCTTCTTTGAATCATCGCTGCTGGCGCTGGGCATGTCCGGCATGGGCGTATTGCTGTTTTCGGCCTTTATTCTGTATGACACCTCCACCATCCTGCGCGACTATCCCAACGATGAATACATCGCAGCCGCCCTCACCCTTTATCTGGATGTGTTCCTGCTGTTTGAGCATATTCTCGCCCTGTTCGGCATCCTCGGCGACGATTGACGCAGCGGATATATTCCCGCAAACGCGTACTTTGCGGTGAACTGCTTTGACTCTGCCGTTAAAACGATACACTTGGAGCTGGATATGATTGATAAAGCGCTGATGAAGATTCTGGTTTGCCCGAAATGCAAGGGTGAAATCCATTACAACAGCAATAAAGACGGCCTCGTATGCGATGCCTGCCAACTCGAATATCCGATCAGAGACGATATCCCTGTCATGCTGATTGACGAGGCGAAGTCTCTGGCCGTATAGACCGCCCCGCCACCATGGCTATGCTCATTAAATTGATATGTTATCTGATCCGCCTGATTCCGGTGCGGCTGCTCGGCGCTATTGGCGCAGGTCTGGGCCGCGTAGCCTATTTTCTGGATGCCAGGCATCGCCATATCGCCATGCGCAACCTGAACCGGGTGTATCCGGACAAATCCGACACATGGAAACGCAGAATCAACCGCGAATCTTTTGCTGAGCTGGGCAGGACATCCTTTGAGCTGCCGCATGTCTATCTGGGTTCCAAAGATTTTCTACTCTCACGTCTCGAAGTGGACAATCATGATGTATTACTGAAGGCCAAAGAACAGGGCAAGGGCGTCATTGTGGTTGCAGCCCACCATAGTAACTGGGAATTGGCTGGCATGGTTTTTTCCATGCTCGGGGATGAGGCGGATATTATTTACCGCCCCATACGTCAGCCTGCTCTGGATCAATTCATCTTACAGGCTCGCAAGCGATTCGGCACCGTCATGCACGCCAGAGACTCAGGTCTTCGCTGGATGCCAAAAGCGCTGAAAAACAATCATTGTATTGCCATTGTTATTGATCAGCATCTTTCCACCGGAACACCGGTTCCATTTCTTGGACATGATGCTCAAACAAGTACGCTACCGGCTATTTTCGCCAATAAATATCATACACCCGTGGTTCGCATTGTGCTTGATCGCATGGGAAGGGATTTTAAATTTCGTCTCAGTTTCCAGTCTATTCCAATCGACGAAAACATCACGGATGACGTGCAAACCATGCGCATGATTAACGACAGCTTTTCGCCTGTTATTCACCGACGGCCCGAACTCTGGTTATGGATTCATCGACGCTGGCTGTATTTGGATGAACGGGAGCAGAATAGACGGGATGAACTGGCACGAAACAAGCGAAAAACGGTATGAGCATGCACAAAGCCGTTGATAACACTCGCTGGCAGTCGTCCCAGAAGCTGTCGCTTAAAGCATGGTCTCACAAACAACTAAGCGCCGAACGGGAGCGGGTAGAGCGTTCCATGCTGCCTTTGCTGCAACGTTACGCCAGAGAATATACTCAGAATTCCGCTGTGCTCGAAATCGGTTGCGGTCCGATCTGCATTACCCGCCTGCTGCCGCAACATCATAAAACCTACCTTGATCCACTAGCGGATGATTACCGACGCATGTTTCCAGGTGAATTGCCGGAGGATGGTGAATATCTGCCCACGGTAGCCGAGCGCATCCCCAAGTCTGATGCCAGCTATGAGATGATTGTCTGCCTGAATAAGATCGCCCACACCCAGAATCCGGAACTGGTGTTGAATGAAGCGGAGCGATTGCTAAAACCTGGCGGTACATTCATTTTAACCCTTCGCACACACAGTCATCTGGAGGCTCGGATACATTATTGGGCTATCCGCCTGTTCCCCTATCTATGCAGCAAAACCCGGCCCTACTACTACGCCCGTTCAGGCATTGTGCGCACACTGGAGCGCCACTTCAATATTGCAGAAGATATTGTCCGGAAAGCATATAAAATTCCAGTCCCCTTCTGCAAACGCGAACAACATATCTTTGTCTGTACGACACAGGACAAAAAAAACAGCGCCACGGCATGAAAGCAGTGTCACATCTGTTATTGATGCCGCCCAACTGGATCGGGGATGCAGTCATGGCGCAACCGGCTATGCGTGCTATTTGTGAGCACTACGCCCGTCACCTTGGCACCGAACAGATTTCAGTCTGTGGCCGCCCCTGGCTGGAATATCTACTGCCATACATGGGCTTGCCGGGGGCGGTATTCCGGCAGCAAATCCCCAAAGCAGACACTGCATTCCTGTTCCCCAACAGCTTTCGAGCCGCGCTACAATGTCGACAAGCTGGCATCCCGCAACTGATTGGCTATCGCGGCCAGTGGCGCGGATGGCTGTTAAGCCGTGCTTTGCCCCATCGCATCAAACTGCAAAGCGAACATCACCGTGGTTTTTATCTCGATATCGCCAATCAAATGGATATACCGGTCGAGCAGACGGACGTCTGCCTGAGCACACCCGCCGGCGCTGAAGCCGCCGGCCACGTCGCCATGCAGGCACATGGACTGGATTCAAAGCGGGTTATTTGCATAGCCCCCGGCGCCCAGTTCGGCGCAGCTAAATGTTATCCCGCTGAAGGCTATCGCCATGTCGTTCATCAACTGGCCCAATCGGAATGGCAACCGGTGATTCTGGGCATGGCAGAAGATCACAATATAGGCCAAATCATACTCGGCGATATCACTACACCACACTGGAATGCAGCCGGTTCGACCAGTCTGGCCGAAGCGCTTCAACTGATCACCGCCTGCCGTCTGATGCTGTGCAACGATTCCGGACTGATGCATGTCTCCGCCGGCCTGGGCATTCCGACGGTCACGCCATTTGGCGCCACCGACCCGGAGCGCACATCGCCCAGCGGCCCTCACGTACGAATCCTGTATAATCCCGCTGCCTGTAGCCCCTGTCTGCAACGGGAGTGCAGTGTAAGAGGCCACCCCTGCATGGCCAATATTACCCCGACCATGCTACTTGATGCCTGCACCACCATGATAATCAATTGTGCCAAATGAAGGTCATTACAAATGTTATGGCGCATATATGATCCCTATTGAATACCGTGCCTGTGGCATTTTAGCCTATAGCAAAGTACCTTGACATTTTAGGCATATTGTACATATCATATCCATATGATTAAATTTGAATGGGATTCAACCAAGGCCTCCTCAAACATCAAGAAGCATGGCATATCTTTTGAGGAGGCCAAGTCGGTTTTTTATGATGAATTCGCAATTCAATTTTATCAAAATGATAACATAAAAGGAGAAGATCGTTTTTTACTGCTTGGACTTAGCGCAACGCACAAAACGCTTATGATTTGTCACTGCGAAAGAGATTCGGGAAATATCATTCGAATTATTTCTGCGCGCAAAGCAACCAAAAACGAACGGAAATTCTATGAAGGTGGTCAAAATGAAAAGTGAATATGATTTATCTAAAATGCAATCAAGAAAAAACCCTTATACATCTAAGCTGAAAAAACCTGTCACCATGAGGCTCAGTGAAGATGTTATTGAGTATTTCAAGTCAATGGCTAAAGATTCTGATATTCCGTATCAAACACTGATTAACCTATATCTGCGCGACTGTTTAAATCATCACCGTCAGCTGGATATTTCTTGGCATTCATAATATGAAAATACTTATCGTGAAACTCTCCGCCTTCGGGGATATTATCCATGCCTTGCCCGCGCTCGATGATTTATTGGCCCGCCCTGAAATCAGCGAAGTTCACTGGCTGGTCGATGCGCGTTACGTATTTGTCACCGAAATATTTCCAACAGAGGTGGTGGTTCACACCGTGGCACTACGGGGCGAACACCCCGTCGCTTCTGTCTGGCAGGCAATCCGGACACTCCGAATCGTCGGCTTTGATACCGTGCTTGATCTGCAGGGGCTGCTCAAATCAGCACTGCTGGCGCGTGCAGCTGGCAGTCCGGTATTCGGCATCGACAGCGAACATTTGCGCGAAACAGCCAGCCGTTTTCTCATTCGACCGGTCTGTTTTCATGCCGATGAAAGGCATGTGGTGCAACAATATCGCCGCGTGGCGGCTGCGCCGTTTGCAAACAATCCCAAACAATCGCCCGCATCGCCTCTCTCCTACGCTCCTCCCCATATTGATCTGGCCGAAACCCACATCAAAACCGACAACAGCTTGTTGCAAGGATTAAATCTGGCCGACAAACCCTATGTATTGCTACATTCTTCCGGAGGATGGAAAACCAAGCAACTACCCGAACAGACATGGATTGCCATTGGCAATGAACTGCGTGATTCGGCGAAAACAGCGGTATTTAGCTGGGGCAATCAGGCGGAACAGGCGCTGGCGCAAAGACTGGCGGCAGCCTGCAACGGCTTCGCCTTGCCCGAACGCCTGAATATGTCAGCATTGTGCACTGTGCTGCAAGGCGCGCGAGCCATTGTCGGCGCTGATACCGGACTGATGCACCTGGCTGCAGCACTGGATGTTCCCACCATTACATTCTGGGGGCCATCGGCATCATGGCGATCAGCGCCGCTCAACGGCGCGAACGACCTGCAAGGAGATCGAAACTGGCATATCCAATCCAATCCGGCCTGCGGCCCCTGTTTCAAACGCCGCTGCGACCACTTTGTCTGCATGGATGCCATCGAACCCGATGCCATCATAAGGAAATTGCATGAGCTCTGAACAGACATTCGGCCAACGGCTGCACAAAATACTGCTACTGGCTCGCATTCCCGCCAGCGTGCTGATGGGCGCAGCCATTCTGCTGCTGGCCAGACCGACATCCACCAGCCTGATACTCGGCCTCGTAGTTGTGGCAGCGGGCGAAGGCTTGCGCCTGTGGGCGTCCGGGCATATCCATAAATCGGCCGAAGTGACCATTACCGGCCCCTACGCCATGTGTCGCCACCCGCTCTACCTGGGCCATTTTCTGGTTGCCACCGGTTTCTGCATCAGTTCCGACAGCATGGTAGCGTTTATCATTGTCACAGTCGCTTTTTTCATCATCTATATGCCAACATGGAAAAATGAGGAAAAAAACCTCATCAATCTGTTTGGTGACACCTATCGTGACTTTATGGCAACCACCCCGGCCCTGCTGCCTCGCCTGAATGGCAGAATGTTCAGCGGCAACTTCAACTGGGGTCTGGTGAAACAACACCGGGAATGGAATCATGTCACAGCCCTGCTTGGCGGCATGGTGGTGATGATGATGCTCGGCTGGTGGCACGGCAGCCTATAACAATGAAGATTCTTTCAATCCTCCTGTTGGTGATAACCTGTGGAATCGCGCCGATTCAGGCTGCGGTGGTCAATCCGGGCTCTCCCTGCATGCCCTATATCGGCGAACACTTAAGCTTTGATGTCGGCTGGGAATTTATCAATGCAGGCTCGGCTCGTATGGACATCCTGCCCATGACCAACGGCTGGCAGGCCAAAACCTTTGCCCGCACCAACAAGGTGCTGGATATTTTCAAAAAGGTGCGCGATTACATCACAGCGGAAGGCATCTGCGTGGATGGCAAAATGCAAAGTGTCCTGTTTGACGCCAATCTGCATGAACGCAAATACAAGGCGCAAAAGCGCACTGAATTTCACTGGCGCAAAAACCAGGTCACCCATACCCAGCATCAGATCACCGAATATTTCGATGTGCCGGCTGGACACCTGAGCGTCATTGACGCCTTTCTGGCGGTACGAAATCTGGATCTGAAAGCCGGTCAAACACTTTCAATCCCCATCTTTGATTCACGCAAGCGCTATGAAATTCAGGTCAACGTTATGCAGGAGAAAGAGATGCTGAAAGCGCCATGGGGTGAACAGGTTCGTTGTATCATTGTCAAACCCAAGCTCAAAACTGCCGGTATTTTCACCAATAAGGGCGAGATGACCCTGTGGATGACCGACGATTCGCGCCACATTCCGATCAAGTTGATGGCCAAAATAAAATTCGGACATATTTACGCGCACTTGGCATCGTATTCCAGACAGCCTCCGGTGGTCACCACTACGCATACTGCAACCATTACGCCGGAAACACGGATATCTGCTGCTGCCTCAACGCCGACAACCGGAGGAAAGCAACCATGAGTCTGTCTGCGTTACTGGAAAAAGCCTATATACTGCGCAAAACGTATCTGACCCGACATACGCGCCGCCACCACTCCCAGTTCGGCGAGGATGTGGTGATCAATGACTGGCTTGATAAACATGCCAAAGACGGTTTTTATGTCGATGTCGGCTGCTATCATCCGAGCAAGTTTTCCAACACCTGTTTTCTGCACAAACGCGGTTGGCGCGGTATCAATATCGATATGGACGCCATTAAAATCAAATGTTTTGAACTGGCGCGACCCGACGACACCAACGTTAATACCGCCGTTTCTGATCGTCATGAAAATGTCACCGTTTATAATTTCAGCCGTTACGGCCTGGGCTCCACTATTGACCCTGACGTAGCGAAAAACACACCCATGCCGGTGTACAGCGAAACAACCATTAAAACCAGACCACTGACTGAAATTATCGATGCGTCGGAATTCAAAGACAGGCAGATTGATCTGCTCACCATTGATGCTGAAGGTCATGATTTCAATGTTATCAAATCACTGGATATGGCACGCTACCTGCCAAAGATTCTACTCACTGAAACGCACCTGACCAATCTTCATGAGATACTTGAGCTTCCCATGCATATCTATCTGGAAGAACAGGGTTATCATTTTCTCAACTGGGTAGGCTTTACGCTGATTTACGCACAACCGGACAACGGCCTGTTGACCAACAGGTAGCCCATGCCACACGCTTCGCTTGCCGTCGTCATTTCGACATACAACAACCCCGATTTTCTGCGTCTGACGCTGGAAGGCTATCGTCGGCAAAACGATAAGAACTTCGTCATCTATATCGCCGATGACGGTTCAACCGCCGAAACCGGCCAGCTTATTCGACGCATGCAGGATCATTTCCCGGTACCCATCCACCACCTGCGGCAAACCGATAACGGCTTTCGCAAAGCGCACATTCATAATCGTGCCATCCATCAAATCAGTGCATCGCACACCCTGCTCACCGATGGCGACTGCATTCCCCTGCCCGGAGTGGTGGCAGCCCACCGCCGTTTTGCTGGTGATAACTATTTTATCAGCGGTAGCCGCGTACTACTGGGGCGCCCATGCACTGAACGATTATGCCGGCAGCCTTGCTTTGATACAGAGCGATCCACCGGCTGGTGGTTGGTACAACGGATAAACGGTAACATCAACCGGCTACTACCCCTGCTGCTACCAACCACCCTGTCGCCAGCCTCTACGCAACTCGAAGGCATACGCGGCTGTCACCTCTCCTGCCCGACCCGTGCGCTGATTCAGATCAATGGCTTTGATGAGAGCTTTGAGGGCTGGGGACGCGAAGATTCCGATTTAACCGCTCGCCTGCTGCATGCAGGTGTTAAGCGCCGCAATCTGCGCGGTCAGCCGGTATTACACTTGTGGCATGAAGAATCATCACGTCAACACCTGGCGGAAAATGACGAGATATTGCAGGCTTGCCTGAATGAACAGCGAATCGAAGCGGTATGCGGACTCAAACAACTTCAGGCTGAAGAAAGACAGAATAATGACTGAATGCAGAACCGCCATGACTGAAATATCCGTCTATATTATCGCCTACAACGAGGCGGAGAAAATCGCTGCGGCGGTGAACAGCGTATTGTGGGCCAACGAAGTGATTGTGGTGGATTCACACAGTACGGATGATACAGCGGCCATTGCCGAATCACTCGGCGCAAGTGTGATTCAGGTCGATTTTGAAGGCTTTGGAAAACTGCGCAATGATGCCATAGCCGCCTGCTCACATGCCTGGATTTTCAGCCTCGATTCAGATGAACGCTGTACGCCGACGGCAGCTGAAGAAATCCGCACCATTATTGCCGACCCCGATGCCGCCGATGCCTGGTATGTGCCGCGCAAAAACTGGTTTATGGGGCGCTGGATCAAACATTGCGGCTGGTATCCCGATTATCGTCAACCGCAGCTGTTTCGCCGGGGGGCACTGAGCTTCGATGCATCCGATACCGTCCATGAATCCTACGAAATTCATGGCAGCGTCGGCCATATGCAATCAGACATCTGGCAGTTTCCATTCAGGAATCTCGATCAGGTGCTGCACAAGGCTAACCGCTATTCGACACTGGGCGTTGACCGACTGGAGCGCGCAGACAAACGCGCCAGCATGGCTACGGCGTTATTGCGCGGCTTATGGTCATTTATTCGCATCTACATACTTAAGCTCGGCTTTCTGGATGGCTGGGCCGGTTTTGTTATCGCCTTCAGTAATCTCGAAGGCGTGTTTTACCGCTATGCCAAGCTATGCGAACGCCGCAAGGGCTGGGATCAACCGCCCTCATGACGCCATTGGATATCATAATGATCGTGCGCCGCTTTGGCCCGGTCGGCGGCATGGAGCGTTATGTGTGGGAAATGAGCCGGGAGATGGCCGCGCTCGGTCACCATATCACCATTCTGTGCGAACAACTGCTGGCCGAATCCATCCCCCATGCCGTGCATGTCGTGACACTGGGTGTCGTCGCCCCGAAACCACGTTGGCTGGCTCACTTGCGTTTTTCAACCAGAGTATCGGCCTGGCTGACGGCTCATCCCGATACAAATCGAATCATTCACAGCCATGAACGCACCGGCGCTCACCAGTTCACCACTTTTCACGGCCCGCCTTTCGCCGTTGTAAAAAACAGTCCATGGTGGCAACGCCTGTCCCCGCGCATCTATGCCAACCTATGGCTGGAACAGCGAGAACTCTGCGCCCCTCAAGTCAAGGCGATCATCCCCAATTCCCCTCTGATCGATGCTGCCCTGCGTCAATATTATCCATCTGTTGCAGCGCGCCTGGTCACCCCGATCACACCCGGTGTTGCCGATATCCCGGCCAGACCGGATCGACAGGTTCCCTCAAACGGCGGCGTCATCGGCTTTGTCGGCAAGGAGTGGAAACGCAAAGGCCTGGATCTCGCCGTCGCCATCGTCGCCAAAGTGCGTAAACAGCGTCCCGATATCGAATTCACCGTAGTCGGGCCTGCCCCTGAAGATATCCGCCATCTGTTTCAGGATTGGAGCGGCGGTTTTACACTGCTGGGTGAAACTGATGCAGCACCGTTATACGCCCGTTTCGATCTATTGCTGCACCCTGCCCGGCAGGAACCGTACGGCATGGTGATTGCCGAAGCGCAGTCCGCCGGCGTGCCCGTGCTTATATCAGATGCCTGCGGCATCGCATCGGAGATGCATCCGGATATGGTGTTGAGCATCCAGGCTGACGTGAACAAATGGGCACATACCGTTGAACATTACATCGGAATGCAGACAACAATAATAAAACGCGACTGGAGAACAGTCGCCAGGGAACAGTTAAACTGTTACATGAAATATTCGTAATGCTTTGATTTTCATCGCCATCTTCGATAGTTCCTTTGCCAATAACAATGCGTATTTCAGCCTCCGCCAAACGAGAAGCCGCGTGGGAATCATAATGCTTATATTGTATTTTACTTCTCATCTATGTCATCATTGCCGATATTAAGTAGAGAATGATATATACTATGAAAAACAATACATTAAACTATATAGATAAACTCGACCGGCTACAGGCCGTCTACGGTATGTCGGCAAGCCTATCGGAAGCAATTGGTGTTTCGCGGAGATCGCTTCCCAACTGGCGGGACAGACCGGATTCGATCAAGCCTCAATATCGCTTTAATATCGACGTGTTGTACTGTAAACATTTTCTGATTCCGGAATGGGATGCGCCGGAACAATCGTTTACAGCTGTATTGTTGCCCGATGATTTTTCCGGCAATGATGCCTTGTTGATGCCGTTCTTGCGCCGTTTGAGTTATGGCACGATTGAAATTGAAAGCGATATATCGAAAGACGATTTCGAGCGCGCCATTGACACTAAAAAACTGCCGAAGAATATGTCCAGACAGCATTTTCATGAGGCGGTTAATACCTACTTTATGCTCAAATGGCTTTGGCAGAAAACGATTCAATATGCAGAACCTTTTGATATCTCAGAAGAGAGCATCAAACATCTGCATGCCAGCTTGATGCAAGGCATTCGTGAGGATGCGGGCTTTTATTCCGATAAAATGCGCGTGATGGGCCAACTTGCGGGCGTATCCACCACCCTGCCCGAAGATATTCCAGAAGAGATGAACCGTTGGGTTTATAAATGCGCCAGCGCGTCATCTCTCGAAGAGATTGCCAAAGCACACGCTTATTTTATTGCCATCCATCCATTTGGCGATGGTAATGGCCGTGTCGGACGCGCGCTTGTGATGGCGCAATGTCTGAATGCGCGCCTGATGCCACCACTGTTTGATGGGCAGAACCGGGCTATGTACTACGCAGCTATGGAACATGCCATGCTGCATGGCCGGCACATTCCACTGGTTCGCCTGTTCCATGAGTCTGCTCAGCGGGGAAAACAGGCATAATGTAAAACCACACATCCTATGCACACCATCAGCTTTCACCCATTCTGCGGCCGAGTTTGTGCATGATGAACTGGTGCAACAGATAGGCCCATTCTCCGGTCTGTGAAAAGATTTTCGGCAAACG
>Ga0256829_1001270_pt1 | contig 21255 bp, 19 predicted proteins | sample 131447metaG_FD_185979 | JGI IMG/M metagenome (GOLD analysis project Ga0256829, IMG submission 185979) | Hydrothermal vent microbial communities from Lau Basin, Pacific Ocean - 131-447 | ecosystem: Environmental > Aquatic > Marine > Hydrothermal vents | place: Pacific Ocean: Lau Basin | collected...
ACTAAGCAGAAATTGCTGGGAATGGATGACCAACAGCGGGAATTATACGAAATTATCCTTAAAAATTTTTAGGGTGTTGCATTGCGGAAAACAGGAAAAATGTCTAATTTTATCCTGAAATTAACGGCATATGGTAACACAAAAAGAAATCGTTTTACCCTCTTTTCCCAAAGGGTTTCATCTGATTGACGGTCTGGTGCTTGATACGCTGGGCAGATTGCCCGAAACCGGATTGTTGCACCTTTTCCTGAAACACACGTCGGCGGCTTTGATGCTCAACGAAAATGCCGATCCCGATGTGCGCACAGACCTCGATACACTGTTCAACCGGATTGCCCCCGAAGGCGCTCCCTTTTACACCCATGTGCTGGAAGGTGCCGACGACATGCCGGCCCATTTCAAATCGGCATTTCTGGGAACGTCGCTTACCATTCCCATTACCAATGGCCGGTTGAATACAGGTACCTGGCAGGGTATTTATTTTTGTGAATTCCGGAACCATGGCGGGCGACGGAAACTGGTACTGACAGTCATTTCATAAGCCTGGCGTTGAGAATGTTAAACGTTAAGCGTTAAAAAAGTTATGCGTGAAGCGTTACATTTCCGTTTTCAAAAATCCTTCGAGCCCTTCAAGTTTCTTTTACCACAAAAGCCACCAGGGAAATCCCTCCACCCCTTCACCCTTCGTGTCACCTTTAATATTCCGTCGGCTGGTCGCGATTTGCAATCCGGTATTTTGCTGAACGAAAAACGGATTACAAATCCTGGGTTTCCAGACATTCGGATTGCAAATCCGAATGAGCCTGCAATTCGTTGACAAAAAAAACTGAACGACGCAGTCGGGCAGGAATTCGAATTGGCTTGGTTTTTTCCTGTTCAACCCTGCGGCAATTTTTAACAAAAACAGGATTTTTTGTTCAGTTTATATTAATTATAGATTTTGTCCCCGCCCCGTAAACGATGGAAAAATGGTAACTTTGCGTACTTTTTTAAGAATTAATAAAAAATAGATAAATGGACAAATTACTGTTACTTGGTGATGAAGCCATAGCCCAGGGGGCTGTGGATGCGGGTATTTCCGGTGTTTTTGCCTATCCGGGCACGCCTTCAACAGAAATCACCGAATATATTCAGGCCTCCAAAGAGGCCAAAGAAAGGCATATTGTTTCGCAATGGTCGTCTAATGAAAAAACGGCCATGGAAACGGCTATTGGCATGTCGTATGCCGGCAAACGGGCACTGGTTTGTATGAAACATGTAGGGCTGAACGTGGCTGCCGATGCATTTATTAATTCTGCCATTACAGGGGCCCATGGCGGTCTTGTGGTTGTTTCGGCAGATGATCCTTCCATGCATTCATCTCAAAACGAGCAGGATTCGCGTTTTTATGGCAAATTCGCACAAATTCCCGTTATGGAACCTTCTAACCAGCAGGAAGCATATGATATGACAAGGTATGCTTTTGAACTTTCCGAACGTTTCGGGACACCTGTTTTGTTTCGTATTACTACCCGTTTGTCTCATTCCCGTTCGGGTGTAAAACGTGGTGACATACGCCCCCAGAATGAACTCAGTCTGCCATCTGACCTGAAACAATTTATTTTGCTTCCTTCCATTGCCAGGAAACAATACGGGGCTTTGCTCGGGAAACAGCTTGCTTTTCAGGAAGAAAGCGGGAAATCCGGATACAATGTTTTGTATGAAGGCAGTGATAAAAGCATGGGTATTGTGGCCTGTGGCATTGCTTATAACTATCTTTTGGAAAATTATCAGGGTCGTGAGATTCCATATCCGGTGCTGAAAATCGGACAGTATCCTGTTTCGCGCAAGCTGGTACGTGAATTTTACGACCAGGTGGATTCGATATTAATGCTGGAAGAGGGATATCCTGTCCTGGAAGAACTGTTTCGCGGAATTATGGATGAAGGGAAGCCTGTTAAAGGTCGCCTGGATGGCACGGTTCCACGGGCAGGGGAGCTCAACCCGAACATTGTGGGCAGCGCCCTCGGAATGGAGACCGCTGAAGGGTATCCCCTTCCTTCTGTTTTGCGGGGACGGCCGCCGTTGCTTTGCGATGGTTGCCCGCACTGGGATTCTTTCGGCGCTCTCAACGAAGCCATGAAAGATTATGGCCCCGGCCGTGTGTTGTCCGATATCGGCTGTTATACCCTGAGTGCTCTGAAACCACTGGAATCTATTAACAGCTGTGTGGATATGGGAGCTTCCGTAACCATGGCCGTGGGCGTAGCTGAGGCAGGACTGACACCTGCCGTGGCGGTGATCGGCGATTCTACTTTTACCCATTCGGGCATGACCGGCCTGCTGGATGCAGTAAACCGGAAAGTGCCCATCACTGTGGTGGTGCTTGATAACAGCACTACAGCTATGACGGGAGGCCAGGATTCGGCCGGGTTCGGAAAACTGGAAAATATTATTAAAGGAATCGGCGTAGAAGAAGAACATATCCGTATCATTAAACCTTTGCGGCGCCTGCATGAAGAAAATGTGAAAGTTTTCAAAGAAGAACTGGCCTACGACGGTGTTTCTGTCATTATTCCGCGGCGCGAGTGTGTACAAACACTGGCAAGGCGCATGAAACTGAAACACGCCAAAAAGAAAACAACCAAAGTAAATACAGTAAAGTAAAAAAGAACATCATGAAAAAAGATATAATACTGGGTGGCGTTGGTGGTCAGGGTATTCTGACCATAGCCACTGTCATAGGAATGGCAGCGCTTTCGGAAGGGCTGCAATTGAAACAATCGGAAGTGCACGGCATGAGCCAGCGCGGTGGCGATGTGCAGTCGAACCTGCGCCTGTCGTCCGATCCCATTGCCTCCGACCTTATTCCGGAAGGGAAAGCAGATATGATCCTTGCAGTGGAACCTTTGGAGTCACTGCGTTATTTTAACATGCTGAACCGTGAGTCGGGTTGGGTGATCACCAGTATTAACCCCTTTAAGAATATTCCAGATTACCCGCCCATGGAAGAGGTGCTGGCGGAAATTACCAAGCTTCCCCGTTATATCATTGTCGATGCCGATAAGCTGGCACAGGCACAGGGTTCTATAAAAGCCGCCAACATTGTGGTACTGGGTGCGGCTTCCCCTTTCCTCGGCCTGAAATATGATTCTTTGGAAAATGCCATTCGTCAGCTTTTTGGTAAAAAAGGAGATGATGTGGTGGAACTTAATTTGAAAGCACTGAAAGCCGGATGGGAATTTGCCAACCATAAACATAAAGGTTAAGAACTTCTTAAAATTATTTGTCATCCTGAACGTCCGCCTGAGGACGGGCAGGCAGTGAAGAATCTATAATTACCGATTATTTTTATCGGAACAGGGAAGTGCAAATATTTTTGTTTTGATTTACCTGGTTTGTCCCCGGGGGTGTGCTACAAATAAATTTTACTTTTGCATTTCTTATGCAGACCAGATAAATATGAACAAGAAAAATAAAAAATATATCTACCTGTTTTTCCTTTTCTTTTCCATTGTCTTTTTTTCGTGCCATAACCGGAAAGAAGGACAACTTAAGGGAAAAGTTGTTTTGAAGACCGAACAAAAAGTTATTCCAAAAACGGTTTATGGCATTTATTTGGATAGCCTGCAGGTAAAAAAAGGGACCATAAAAAGAAACCAACACCTGTCGGATATTTTGTTGAAATATGGTGTGAAATATGCTACCATCGATTATCTTGCCCGTTATACCAAATATGTATTTGATGTACGAAGGATAAAGCGTGGACACGATTATGCTGTTTTTTGTAAAAAAGATTCACTGGCTACGCCTGTATGGTTTGCTTACCAGATTTCCCCATCGCGTTATGTTTTGTACCATCTTATTGACTCTGTTTATGCCAAACAGGGCAACAAACCGGTTGAACGAAAACTGGTCGCTACACAGGGGACTATCAAAAGCTCCCTGTGGAATGCCATGATTGCCCAACATAATGACCCTGAACTGGCTGTCAAACTCTCTGATATCTATGCCTGGACCATCGACTTTTTCGAACTGAGAAAGGGCAACCAGTATAAAGTTATTTATCAGAAAGTGTATGTTGACCATCATTATGCCGGCCTCGGAAAGGTGGAAGCTGCCGATTTTATTCAAAAAAATGTGCATCATTATGCGTTTTATTTCGTACAGAAAGGGAAAGGTGATTATTTTGATGAGAAAGGAAACAGCCTGGAACGCACTTTTCTGAAAGCGCCCTTAAAATTCCGGTATATCAGTTCCCGGTTTTCTAACCACCGCTGGCATCCGATATTGAAGATATATCGTCCGCACCACGGAGTGGATTATGCAGCAGCCGAGGGAACACCGGTCCATTCACTCGGCGATGGTGTGGTGATAGGGAAAGGATACCAGCGAAATGGTGCAGGCAATTATCTGAAAATCCGTCACAACAGTATTTATACTACACAATATGCCCATTTAAGCAGATTTGCACGCGGCATCAGGGTAGGTGTTCACGTGAAACAGGGGCAGCTTATCGGATATGTGGGACATACCGGTTTGGCAACAGGGCCTCATCTCGACTTTCGTGTCTTCAAATATGGCCGGGCCATTAATCCCCTGGCGCTTAAATCACCGCCTGCCAAACCTGTCATGGCACAATACCGTCCGGCTTTTGATTCCATTGTCCGCCGCTACATGCCTGTGCTTGATTCGTTATAAGTTTTCTGTAAAAAAATCCTTTTTCCTGCTTGTTTTCCCATCCGCCAAATATAATCCGGGAAAAATATTTCTCTTTTTATTAAGATGAGTTATTAACAAAAAGGATGGTTTTTCTTTTGTTAATAAGTTTTTATGTCTTGGACATGAATTTTCTATAAACTGAAAACCAGTATTTTAACCTTATAACCAAAAATAAATATCCTTTATAACGTAACATTTTTTTAACATTGTGGTAAAATGTGGGAAAGAATGTTAAAAAGTGGTAAATATATAGTATATTTACGCCATAAAACTGTGTTTAGTGCTCAATATTTTAGGAACATATGAAGCCAAAGTTGATGCCAAAGGAAGATTCATGTTTCCAGTGGCTTACAAAACCCAAATGGGGGATGAGGTGAAACGTGGCTTCGTTGTGAAACGGAGCATCTTTAAAAAATGTCTTGAGCTTTTTCCTGCCGGGCAGTGGAAAGAAGAAACTGCACTCGTGGGAAAGCTGAACATGTTTAAGAAGAAAAACGCAGATTTTGTTACCAAGTTTATGGCTGGTGTCAAACCGGTCGAGCTGGATGGTACCGGACGGCTTCTTCTCCCGAAGGACTTGCTGAATTATGGCGGAATTACTAAGCAGATCGTGCTCACATCAGTCGTAAACCGAATTGAAATCTGGGATAAAGACGCTTATGAAAAAGCTGTTGATTATGACCCGGATGATTTTGCCAAATTGGCTGAAGAGGTTATGGGTGAGTTCGAAACTGATTAAAATATGTATCACGAGCCGGTATTATTACATGAATCCATTGAGGGGTTAAACATTTGTTCCAGCGGTGTGTATGTGGATGCTACCTTTGGCGGCGGGGGTCATGCCCGGGTCATTCTTCAGCAACTGGACACTGATGGGCGCCTCGTGGCTTTTGACCAGGATCCGGAAGCGGAAGCCAACAAGCCGGAGGATGAACGATTGATCTTTGTCAACCAGAATTTTCGTTACCTGAAAAATTTTCTCCGGCTTTATGATATGGTTCCTGTAGATGGTATCCTCGCTGACCTCGGTGTTAGTTCTCACCAGTTTGATGAAGCAAAACGCGGTTTTTCAACCCGTTTTGATGGCCCTCTCGACATGCGTATGGGAAAACATCAAACATTCACTGCTGCTGATGTGGTCAACAGTTATTCCGAAGAAGAGCTACAACATATTATCAGTGTGTACGGCGAAATAAAAAACAGCCGCTGCATGGCAAGGCTTATTTGTGAAAAACGAAAAGAAAAGCTTTTTGAAACCACTTTTGAGTTGGAAAATGCGGTGGGGAAATGTATTCCGCCTACGCGGAAAAATAAAATGCTTGCCATGCTTTTTCAGGCTCTGCGTATTGAAGTCAACCAGGAGCTGGAAGCATTGAAATCTTTTCTTGAACAGACAGTCGATGTGCTGAAACCCGGCGGCAGGCTGGTGGTAATATCTTATCATTCTTTGGAAGATCGTCTGGTAAAGAACTTTATAAAAACGGGGAATTTCGAAGGAAAAATAAAAAAAGATTTTTTTGGCAATGATCTGGTTGATCTCAAACCTGTGGTAAACAAAGCCATTGTACCCCGTGAGGAAGAAATTGTACGAAACAGCCGTGCCCGGTCGGCGCGATTAAGAATTGCTGAAAAAAAAGCTGACAAATGAAAGGAAATAAACGCAAAATAGAATTTACGGAAGGCCAAACTTCCCGACAGGGTTCGGTAAGCGGTTTTGGTCGGGCTGCACAGGATGTGCTGGGTGGAGGTATCCTGGAAAATAAAAATGCCAGGCGTATTTTCCCCTATTTGCTTTTTCTGGCACTGCTGGCTTTTTTTTACATCACCAACGATTATGTGTTGGAAAGCAAAGTCAGGAAAATTACCAAAATCGAACGCCAGATCAGGGAATTGCGCTACGAATATATTTCTGTGAAATCGGACTTAATGACCATCAGTAAGCAGTCGCAGCTGGCAAAACGCCTGGAAAAACTGGGAATTAAAGAAAATAACCAACCGGTAAAAACCATCATTATTCACCCAAAAGAGGAAAAATAATTTTGACGGATAATAAAAAAGTCATATTGCCCCGTGTGTATCTCGTCTATTTCGGGACGTTGGTTTTTGCTTTTATGATTGTCGGCAAGATGGTCTATATCCAATATAAAGAAGGCCCTGCCTTGCTGGCCAAAGCCAAAAAACAGGAAATCAGGGTTTTTACGTTGAAAGCAGACCGGGGTAATATTTTATCTGCCGGAGATAATCTGATAGCTACCTCCGTGCCCGTTTTTGAAATTCGCATGGATGTGGCCAACGGTTATATCCCCGATGAACTTTTTAACCGGAAAGTAGACTCCCTGGCATACAGGTTGAGTCAACTCTTTCCGGACAGGTCTGCGGGCTATTACAAGAGGATTTTGAAAAAAGCCCGTGCCACGGGAAACCGCTATCTTTTGATTCACAGGAATGTAAATTATTCTCAGTTAACAAAATTGCGCACTTTTCCCCTTTTCCGGCTGGGCAGAAACCGGGGCGGTCTCATTGTTATTCAAAAGACCAAAAGAGAATTGCCTTTTGGACGGCTTGCTGCACGGACCATAGGTTACGAGAATAAAAAAGAACATCTTTTTGTCGGCCTCGAAGGGGCTTATTCCAACGTGCTGATGGGTATTAATGGTAAACAAATCCGGCGTAGAATTAACGGGGGAGCGTGGATGCCTGTTCACAACAACAGCGAAATAGAACCGCAAAATGGAAAAGATGTTATCACCACTTTGAACATGAACCTGCAGGATGTGGCCGAAAACGCATTGCTGAAACAAATGGTAAAGCACCAGGCTAAAATGGGATGTGCTGTGCTCATGGCGGTAAAAACTGGTGATATAAAGGCTATTGCCAACCTGCGGTATGATCCGAAAAGCAAAACCTATCAGGAAAGTTATAACATGGCCATTGGAGAGAAATATGAACCCGGGTCTACTTTTAAACTGGCTTCGATCATTGCGGGACTGGAAGACAAAAAATTTACATTGAATGATACTGTTTCCGTAAAGAAAGGTTATGTGGTTTACTACGGCAGAACATTACATGATGTAGACCATATTGACCGTATCGACCATGGTATTCTTACTGTCCGACAGGCTTTTGAACACTCTTCCAATGTGGGTATTTCCAAAATCATCGAAAGGGCATACAAAAATGACCCGGCAAAATTTATTGCCCATTTGTATGCCATGAAGCTGAACAAGCCGCTGGGATTGAAAATTGCGGGCGAAGCCATGCCTTATATCAAAAACCCGAAAGATAAAAAATACTGGTATCGCACATCACTGCCTTGGATGTCGGTAGGATATGGATTAGAAATTACCCCTTTACAGTTGCTTACTTTTTATAATGCCATTGCTAACAATGGTGTAGAGGTTAAACCGCGCTTTGTCACGGCCATTATGGATGGCGGCCGCATCGTGAAAAAGTTTGGGGTGCAGGTTCGTGACCCGCAAATTGCACCCCCCTCAGTTATCCGTAAAGTCCGGAGTTTGCTGGTGGGTGTTGTGCAACATGGAACAGCCCAGAACCTGAAAAATAAAAATTTTCAGATCGCCGGAAAAACAGGAACTGCCAAAATTTCTGTCGGGGGCAAATATATTCCCGGGGCATACAACGCCACATTTGTAGGCTATTTTCCTGCCAATGATCCACAATATTCCTGCATAGTGGTTGTGAACAGGCCGAAACACGGCTATTACGGCAGCGGAGTGGCTGCACCTGTTTTCAAGGATATCGCCGATAAAGTTTTTGCCACCTCTCTGGCCCTTCATGACCAACCTGAAAAGGATTCAACAAAACAGGGTATCCCGTTGTCTGTAAATGCTGCCTGGTATCCCGACCTGAAAATTATCTATAAGAATTTGGGAATAAAAACGGCCAAGGGTTCTTATGCCGAAAGCTGGGCGATAACAAAAGACCGGCATAACAAGGTTTTGTTCCGGTCTAAAACGTTTACTAAAGGATTGGTCCCCAACGTAAAAGGAATGACTGCCAAAGATGCGGTTTACCTTTTGGAAAATATGGGGCTTACTACCGCTATACAAGGCAGGGGCGTGGTGTACCGCCAATCGTTGAAACCGGGAACACCTTTTAAAAAAGGACAAAAAATAATCATTCAATTGACAAATTTATAAAACAGACCCTTGAAAAAGTTAAAGGACATATTGATTGGTGTAAATGTTGAGTATATCAACGGAGATGGAGACTGTTCTGTTGCACATGTGGTTTTCGATTCGCGCAACGTTCAGCCGGGTGATGTTTTTGTTGCCGTGGCTGGGACACAGGCCGACGGCCACCAATTTATGGGTCAAGCGGTAGAAAAAGGTGCTGTGGCTGTTGTTTGCGAAAGTTTGCCGGTAAAGCTAATTCCCGGTATAACCTATGGAAAGGTGAAAGATTCTGCTTTTGCCCTGGGACAAATGGCTTCCAACTTTTATGACAGGCCCTCCGAAAAGCTTAAGCTGACAGGAATTACCGGTACCAATGGAAAAACTACAATTGTTACTCTGTTGCACCAATTGTTCCTGGCATTGGGTTACAAAACCGGTATGCTTTCCACCATTGTCAATAAGGTGAACTATAAGGAAATAAAAACAAGACATACCACCCCGGATGCGGTGAGTATTAACTGTGTTTTGGATGAAATGGTAAATGCCGGTTGTGATTATGCTTTTATGGAAGTAAGTTCCCATGCTGTAGTACAACAACGTATTGCAGGACTGCAATTTACGGGAGCTTTGTTTACAAATATTACGCATGATCATCTCGATTATCACAAAACTTTCAGGGAATACATTTCTGCCAAGAAAAAGTTTTTTGATGATTTGTCTCCCGAAGCTTTTGCGGTGGTCAATGCCGACGACCGGAATGCCGGGATTATGTTGCAGAATACGCAGGCGAAAAAATACAGTTACGGACTGAAATCCATGGCTGATTTTCGCGGAAGGTTACTGGAAGATGGCTTCTCGGGATTACAAATGATGCTCGACAACAAAGAATTTTATTCGCCCATGGTGGGTGGTTTTAATGCTTCCAATTTGCTGGCGGTATATGCTGTGGCTGTTTTGCTAAAGCAGGACAAGGAAGAGGTTTTGCAACATCTTAGTGGGTTGCGGGGTGCAGAAGGACGGTTTGAAATACTGCATTCTCCGGAAGGTATTATTTGTATTGTGGATTATGCCCATACACCCGATGCACTGAAAAATGTGCTGGAAACCATTCGGGATATCCGCAGCGGAAATGAAACACTGATTACCGTGGTGGGGGCCGGTGGCGACCGCGACAGGAGTAAAAGGCCTGAAATAGCTGCTATTGCCTCTCAACTCAGTAACCGTGTTATCCTTACCTCTGACAATCCGCGCAGCGAAGACCCGGAAGCCATTTTACACGACATGAAAGCCGGTATTGATCCTGTCCATAAGAAAAATACGCTGGTCATTACGGATCGTAAAGAGGCCATAAAAACGGCTTATGCACTGGCCGTGGCAGGCGATATCATTTTGGTTGCCGGTAAAGGTCATGAAAAATATCAGGAAATTAAGGGCATACGATACCCTTTTGATGATAAACAAGTTTTGGTTGAATTATTTGAATCTCGATAACAATGCTGTACTACCTGTTTAAATATCTGCATGATGCTTATGCTTTCCCGGGAGCGGGATTGTTTCAGTATCTCTCTTTCAGGGCGGCCATGGCTCTGATCACCTCTTTGTTAATCAGTTTGGTATTTGGTGGCAGGTGGATCAAATATTTAAATAAAAAACAGGTAGGGGAGACCGTTCGTGATCTGGGACTGGAAGGCCAACTGGAAAAACAGGGCACCCCCACCATGGGCGGTCTGATCATTCTCGCTTCCATTGTCATTCCGGCCTTGCTTTTTGCCCAGCTTGATAACGTGTACATTATTTTGATGTTGTTTACCACCATTTGGCTCGGTGCATTGGGGTTTATCGATGACTTTATCAAAGTTTTCAAAAAAAACAAGTCGGGCCTGCGGGGTAAATTCAAAATTGCAGGTCAGGTAATCCTTGGTTTGATTGTGGGGCTGGTTATGTATTTTAACAAAAACGTTGTTATTCGTGAGAAACAGGTCCATCCCTCTTCACAGGTTTATACATTGCTCGATAAATCCGGACCTTCAGCGCGGTTTTCCATTTCCGAAGAACATTCTACCAAAACGACCATTCCTTTTTTGAAAAATAATGAATTTGATTATGCTGTATTGCTCAAATGGATAGGCCCTGATTATAAAAAGTGGGCTTATCTTGCTTTTATTCCCGTTGTTATTTTGATCATTACAGGCGTTTCCAATGGTGCAAACCTGACAGATGGAATGGATGGACTGGCGGCGGGGACGGCGGCCATTATCGGTGCCACGCTCGGTATTCTGGCGTGGGTTTCGGGCAATATTATTTTCGCTGATTACCTGAATATCATGTATTTGCCCAATGTGGGCGAATTGGCGGTTTATATCAGTGCTTTCGTAGGGGCTACTGTGGGGTTTTTGTGGTACAACACTTATCCTGCGCAAATTTTTATGGGGGATACGGGCAGCCTTGCCATCGGCGGCATCATTGCCGTCTTTGCCATTATTATCAGAAAAGAGCTGATGATCCCCATATTCGGAGGTATTTTTCTCGCGGAGAGCATTTCAGTGATTTTGCAGGTGGGTTATTTTAAATATACAAAAAAGAGATACGGTGCAGGAAAACGGATTTTTAAAATGGCCCCCCTGCATCACCATTATCAAAAACTGGGATTTCCCGAACCCAAAATTGTACTCCGCTTTTTTATTGTGGGAATAGCATTGGCCGTTATGGCCATTATTACTTTGAAGGTGAGATAAACATGAAATATAATGAAACAAAAAGGCGAAATAATTGTTCTCGGTGCCGGCGAAAGCGGAACGGGAGCTGCCATACTGGCCAAAAAGCAGGGATGGCCGGTTTTTGTTTCGGATAACGGAAAAATTACTGAAAAATACAGGCGCGTTCTTAAACAGTTTGAAATAGAATTTGAAGAAAACGGACACGATGCCGTTCGGGTTCTCGATGCTGAAAAAGTGATAAAAAGTCCGGGAATTCCCGATACAGTGCCCCTGATCCGGCAATTGATGGAAAAGGGTGTACCGGTTATTTCCGAGATCGAATTTGCGTCGGGCTATACCAGGGCAAAAAAGATCTGCATTACAGGGAGCAACGGGAAAACGACCACCACATTACTGACTTATCATATCCTAAAAAATGCGGGATTGAACGTAGGACTGGCCGGCAATGTGGGAAAAAGTTTTGCATGGCAGGTGGCTTTCCATGATTTCGACTGGTATGTTTTGGAGATCAGCAGTTTTCAACTGGATGGCATGTTCCGCTGCAAAGCCGATATCGCTGTGTTGCTCAACATAACTCCCGACCATCTCGATCGTTACGACGGCGATTTCCAAAAGTATACGAATAGTAAATTCCGGATTCTCCAAAATCAAACTGAAAATGATTATTTCGTCTACTGGGCCGATGATCCGGTAATTGAGAAAGAACTGGCCCGTAGAAAGGTAAAGGCTACTACTGTCCCTTTCGGTGAACATTCTGCCGAACAGAACCCGGGAGCGGGGATCATCGGCAACAAAATAATATTTAATAACGGTAAAAACATTTTTGATATGACACTCGAACAATTAGCATTACAGGGAAAACACAATTCCTACAACTCTATGGCGGCAGGGGTCACCAGCCATTTGATGGATATCAGGAAGGAAACGATCAAGCAAAGCCTTTCTGATTTTCAGAATATTGCCCATCGTCTCGAGTATGTTGCCAGTGTACATGGCATTACTTTTATCAACGATTCCAAAGCGACAAACATCAATTCTACCTGGTATGCCCTGGAGTACATGGAAAAACCTACTGTATGGATCGTCGGAGGAGTGGATAAAGGTAACAACTATGAGCTGCTGAAACCGCTCGTGGCCGAAAAGGTAAAAGCTATTGTTTGCCTCGGCCTTGACAACAGGCATATCCATAAAGCGTTTGAAGACATAGTGAATACCATCATTGATACCGAATCGGCCCGCGAAGCAGTAGCTACTGCTTACTACCTTGCAAAAAAAGGTGACACAGTGCTGCTTTCACCGGCATGTGCCAGTTTCGATCTCTTTGAAAACTACGAGGATCGTGGTAACCAGTTTAAAGCCGCGGTCAACGAATTGTAACCTTTTGAAAATAAGCAAATGACGCTTCTCAATACAAATATTAAAATTAAAGGCGATCAGGTTATCTGGGCAGTGGTTTTTATCCTGACCATCCTCTCTTTCCTTGCCGTGTACAGTTCCACCGGGACATTGGCTTACAAGTATCATGGTGGCAATACCACCTATTACATGTTGAAACACGGCATTATCCTGCTGACCGGATTGCTTCTTATGTATCTGGCACATTTGCTCAAGTACACCTATTATTCCCGTATTTTTCAAATTGCATTTTATATTGCCGTACCGTTATTATTACTGACTTTGATATTCGGGCTTGACCTGAACGAAGCCCGTCGTGCGTTGCCTTTGCCGTTTCATATGAGTTTCGAAACATCTGACCTGGCCAAACTGACACTAATGGTTTACCTTGCCCGTGTTTTGACCAAAAAAGAAGAAGAAATAAAAGACTTTGGGAAAGTCCTGCTTTATCTAATGCTACCGGTGCTTATCGTCTGCGGACTCATTTTTCCGGCCAACCTGTCTACTGCTGCCCTGATATTTGTTTCCAGTTTGGTTTTGATCTATGTGGGAAGGGTGAAGTTTTCTTATATTCTTTCCATTATCGGGTTAAGCGTACTGCTGCTGGGCTTTGCCCTCGGTATATTGTTGATGATGCCTGCCGGTAAACAGGCACGGCTGAACACCTGGAAAATGAGGATAGAACAATTTAAAAAAGGAGATGTACAAGACAATTATCAGGTTGAACAATCTAAGATTGCTATTGCTTCGGGAGGACTTTTCGGAAAAATGCCCGGGAAAAGTACCCAGCGAAATTTTCTTCCACACCCTTATTCCGATTTTATTTTTGCCATCATTGTGGAAGAGTACGGATTGATAGGGGGTACCATTGTCGTATTGCTGTACCTGATCCTGCTGTTTCGAGCGGTGCGCATCGTGACAAAAGTTCCCAATAATTTTGGGGCTTACCTTGCTATGGGGTTGAGTTTTAGCCTGGTATTCCAGGCAATGATAAACATGGGCGTCGCCGTACATTTGTTGCCGGTAACAGGACAACCCCTGCCTTTGGTGAGTATGGGAGGGACCTCCATTTGGTTTACCAGCCTCTCCATAGGTATTTTATTAAGTGTGAGCAAAGAGTTGGAATCTGATAATGCTGAACAAACTGCGTAATGAACGACCAAAAAAAATATAAAATCCTCATGAGCGGTGGAGGGACCGGTGGCCACATTTTTCCGGCTATTGCCATTGCCAACGGTATCAAGGCAAAGCTGGAAAATGTGGACATCCTTTTTGTGGGGGCAAAAGGCCGCATGGAAATGGAGAAAGTACCACAGGCAGGTTTTCCCATCGAAGGTTTGGGAATTAGTGGCATACAACGCAGGCTGACATTGAAAAATTTAGCGTTTCCTTTTAAACTGATGAACAGCCTGATGAAAGCACGTCGCATAGTAAAAAGGTTTCAACCCGATGTGGTGGTGGGTACCGGTGGTTATGCCAGCGGCCCGCTATTAAAAGAGGCTGCCAAAGCCGGTTTCCCCACTCTGATTTTGGAACAAAACTCTTATCCGGGCATTACAAACCGGTGGCTGAGTAAGGTGGTCGATGTGGTTTGTACCGCCTACCAGGGAATGGAAAGATACTTTCCTGTCGAAAAAATTGTTGTGACCGGTAGCCCTATCCGCAAAAATATTTGCGAAATGAATGTGACGGCCCAGGAAGCACGCAAATTTTTCGGACTGGATGAAAACAGGAAAACCCTGTTGATAATTGGTGGCAGTCAGGGAGCATTACGGATTAACGAGGCGGTGGCAAAACATGTGGAAAAGTTATTGGCAACGGGAATGCAGATTATCTGGCAAACCGGAAAATTTTCGTTGGAAATGGCAGAACGATCATTGCTGAATTCCAAATTCAGGCAACGTGTGGTCGTGAAAGATTTTATTTATGAAATGGACAAAGCTTATGCGGCAGCCGATGTGGTGGTTTCACGTGCCGGCGCTATCGCCATGGCTGAAATCATTCAGGTTAACAAGCCGGCAATATTTATTCCGTTGCCTTCTGCTGCCGAAGACCACCAGAAGAAAAATGCTTTGGCCCTTGAAAAAAAAGGAGCAGCCCTTTTGCTGGAAGAGAAAAATGCTGCCCGTGACTTTTTTGATGTGGTAACCGGTTTGATGAAAGATGATGAGAAAAAAGAAACAATAAAAAAGAACCTTCGGCAGTTTGAACATAGCCATACTACCGAAAGGATTGTTGAAGAAGTGATAAAGTTAATGGAACAGAAAAAAAATTGAGAAAATCAAACGACATAATGTATTTTCTGGGTATCGGTGGCATCGGTATGAGTGCGCTGGCACGTTATTTTAAACACCTGGGAATGACGGTTTACGGCTATGATGCCGTCAGTACCCCCTTCACCAGGCAGCTCGAGGCCGAAGGAATGTATATACATTATGTGGATGACGTCGCATTTATTCCGGAAAACGTATCCCGGGTTATCTATACTCCTGCAGTGCCACAAAGTAATGCAGAATTCCGGTATTTTTTGTCGAAAGGAATGATCCCCGAGAAACGGGCTGCTGTTGTTGGTGAATTGAGCCGCGACCTGTTTACCATTGCCATTGCCGGCACACACGGAAAAACCAGTATTACTGCTATGGTATCGCAATTGCTTTATACTGCAGGATATCCCATGGTTGCTTTCATCGGGGGAGTTGCCAAAAATTTCGGTTCTAATCTTGTGGCTGATGAACATCCGCAATACATGATAGTCGAAGCCGACGAATTTGACCGTTCGTTGTTGACTTTGCATCCGGATGTGGCGGTAATAACATCTATGGATGCCGATCATTTGGATGTTTATGGCGATTTGGAGAGTTTACGCCGGACTTTTTTCCGTTTTGTACGACTGCTGCCCGCAAGCGGACTATTGGTTCATCATAAAAGCCTGTCCGGCATTGAAAAAACAGGGAACAACAGATGGACGTACGGGCTGACACCTGATGCAGAACTTTCAGCAGGTAATATTCATTTGGAAGGGGACCGGTATTGTTTTGATGTGTTGCACCACGGGAAGAAACTCATCTCTTTGAAAATGCATGTCCCCGGAAAACATTTTGCAGAAAATGCATTGGCTGCCGTAAGTGTTGGCCTGTATTTAAAGATAAGTCCGACGGTAATAAAAAAAGCACTGGAAAATTTCACAGGCGTTGTCCGGCGTTTCGATTATCGCCTTCATTCGGCCAAAAATATTTTTATTGATGATTATGCACACCATCCCGAAGAGTTACGGGCTACTATTCAGGCTGTGCGCCAACTATATCCCCACAGGGAACTGACCGTTGTTTTTCAGCCTCATTTGTTCAGCCGCACCCGCGATTTTGCTTCTGATTTTGCCCGTGCTCTTGATAAAGCCGACCGATCAATATTGTTGGATATTTATCCTGCCCGAGAGAAAGAGATTCCGGGAGTTACTTCTCATTTGATAGCAGATAAAATGACCATAGAAAAAAAATATGTGATGAGTAAAACAGAACTTCTTGCTTTTTTGAAAAAGGAAAAACCTGCACTGTTGCTTACACTGGGGGCCGGCGATATCGGACTGATGGCGGAAGAAATAGAAAAAATATTGAAAGGTTCATGAAAAAAATTGTATCCATAGTGTTTGTTTCGCTTTTTGCCCTGGGAATTGTGCTGCTGGCCGGATTTGGTTTTATGCAGTATCGAAACCAAAAAGTAAAAAAAATTGTGGTGCATATCCATCGTAACGGATCCCGTGGATTTCTCAACGAAAAAGAAATAAAATCCCTGGTTCAGAAGCATGATACAGTCATAGGGAAAACAGTGAAAGCCATAAATATCAAAAAAATTAAAAAAGATATCAGTGGCAATCCTTACGTGGAAGCTGTGGATGTGTTCCTGAATATCTTTGGAAATCTCCGGGTAAATGTAACGGAAAAAACGCCCATGTTACAGGTTTACAACCTGCAGGACAAAAGTTGTTATATAGACATGAACGGCAATCTGTTTCCGCTGAGTCCTTCTTTTGCCCCGCGCGTGCTTCCGGCCAATGGCTATATCAGGACCCGATTGGTAATGGGTAAAAATATTCGTGATAAAATGTATCGGAAAACAACACTGCCCGAATTATATTTGCTGGCAAAAAAAATATGGAAAAACAAATTGCTGAAAGCAAACACAAGCCAGCTGTTTGTAAATAGCAAAGGCAATATTGATATGGTTCCCGAACTGGGGCGGTATGTGATCCATTTTGGCGACAGTGCCAATATGGATGTTAAACTTGAGAATCTGGAAGCCTTCACGAGGCAGGTTTTTGCCCGTGGAGTCTGTTCAAAATACAGCAGCATTCAATTGGAATATACAAACCAGATAGTTTGTACAAAAAAATAGACTTATGGAAGAAAATGAAATTATTGTCGGACTCGACATAGGAACTACCAAAATTGCCTGTATCGTAGGGCAAAAAGACGAATTTGGAAAAATTAAAATCCTGGGTTATGGTAAAACCGAATCCATAGGTGTAAAACGGGGTGTCGTCATTAATATTGAAGATACGGTAACTTCCATTAAAACTGCGGTGGCACAAGCCGAAGAGAAGTCGAAGGTGGATATCAAATATGTTAATGTGGGTATTGCCGGTCAGCATATAAAAAGTATCCAGCACCGGGGCTCGCTTATCCGCGAAGATGCCGACCAGGAAATTACCAACGAAGAAGTAGAAAAACTCGTTAGCGACATGTATAAGTTAAACATGTCGCCCGGTGAAGAGATCATCGAAGTCATCCCACAGGATTTTATTATCGACGACGAGGATGGTATCCGTCATCCGGTAGGTATGCTTGGCAACAAGCTGGAAGCCAATTTTCATATTATTATCGGGCAGATAGCAGCGGCCAAAAATATTTACAAATGTATTGTAAAAGCCGGGCTGGAAATGGCCGACCTGATCCTGGAACCCATGGCTTCGGCACAGGCTGTTTTGAGCGAAGAGGAAAAAGAAGCCGGGGTAGCGTTGGTAGATATTGGCGGTGGCACCACTGATATTGCTATTTTTCAGGACAGTATTATCCGGCATACGGCCGTTATTCCTTTTGGCGGAGATATTGTTACCGAAGATGTGAAAGAAGGATGCTCTATTATTCGACGGCATGCCGAAGAACTTAAAGTGAAGTTTGGTTCTGCCCTTGCTGACGAAAATAGTGAGAATGAAGTGGTTGCTATTCCGGGCTTGCGTGGCCGGCCCCCAAAAGAAATTACTTTGAAAAACCTCGCTTCCATTATACAGGCCCGCATGGAAGAAATTATCGACCATGTTCATTACGAAGTTAAAACTTCCGGTTTCGAAAAGAAATTAATTGCAGGGATCGTTCTGACCGGAGGTGGCTCACAGTTGCGGCACCTCAACCAGCTTATGGAGTTTAAAACCGGTATCGAAACACGCATTGGTTACCCCAACGAACATTTGGCCAAAGAAGTTCCCGAAGAAATGGCCAGCCCTATGTATGCTACGGGTATCGGTCTGGTAATCGAAGGAATAAAACGGATGGAAAGTGAAATCAGGACTTCACGGAGCAATTTAGACGCCATTACGGACAAACCCAATGCCAAAAAAGATGCAAAAAAAGAAAAAAGCCTGAAAGGAACAAGCCGCTATCTGGAAAAGATCAAAAAATGGTTTGAGGACAACAATTAAATTAACTTTTTAATGTTAAAAACTATCTCTCAACAGATAACAAAAACAGAAACAATCATTTAATTTTAATACGGAAATTATGGAGAGTTATTCGCAGGGGAAAAAAGAAAACAATTTATTTAAAGCCATGGAAAACAAAATACAGTTCAATGCTAAAAAACAACCTTCTATCATAAAAGTTATCGGTGTTGGCGGCGGTGGTGGTAATGCTGTCAATCATATGTTTGCACAGGGTATAGAAGGTGTTGATTTTGTTGTGTGCAATACTGATATGCAAGCGCTGGAAGCCAGTCCTGTGCCTGTGAAAGTTCAACTTGGCAGTACCGGTCTGGGGGCTGGTTCTATTCCGGAAGTAGCTGAAAAAGCGGCCGTCGAATCATTGGATAAGTTAAAAGCAGTGTTGGACACGGAGACACAAATGATTTTTATTACTGCCGGAATGGGCGGTGGTACCGGAACCGGAGCTGCCCCGGTGATTGCCAAATTTGCCCGTGAACAGGGATTGCTTTCTGTCGGTATTGTTACCCTGCCATTTCGCTTTGAGGGACGCCGCAAAATGCTCAAAGCACAACAGGGAATTGCCGAAATGCGCAAATATGTAGATACACTGCTGGTGATCAGCAATGACAAATTGCGTGAACAATATGGTGACCTGGGCCTTGGAAATGCTTTTGCCCGTGCCGATGACGTGCTTACAGTCGCTGCCAAGGGCATCGCCGAACTGATTACTGTCCACGGATATGTAAATGTCGATTTTGAAGATGTGAAAACTGTTATGAAAGACAGTGGGAAAGCCATTATGGGATCGGCTGTTAAATCAGGAGAAGACAGGGCTTATAAGGCTATTGAAGAAGCCATGCGTTCTCCCTTGTTGAATGATAATGATGTTACCGGTGCCCGGAATATCCTGCTGTATATTTCTACCGGTACTGAGGATGATATTACCATGGATGAGATAAGCGTTATTACAGATTATATAGCTGATAAGTGCGGAGATAATGAAACGGATGTGATTTGGGGACGCGGTTTTGATGAATCAATGGGAGACAGCCTTGGTGTAACCATTATTGCCACGGGTTTTGAAAACAAAGAAGTTAAACATAACCTTTTTGAACAACCCCGGACCAATGAAGATACCCCTGAAGAAAAAATTGTTAAAGACAAACTGTTTCATAAGGAAGCAAAACCCGTTATGGAAAATAAACCTGATACTGTATCTGAAAAGAAAGATGTTTCCGGCCTGATTCATAAAAGTGAGTCCCATGAGTTTGTTTCCGAAAGTGACGCGCCTGCTGTCTCCGGGAAAAAGATTGTGCATAAGCTGGATGAAAATCCTGCCGGTGAACACACCGTGCCCGTGAAAGAAAAAATATCTCCCGGTATTTCTTCAGCAACGGATCATCCCGTGTTTAAAAAGATAGTAAAAAACCAACCTTCCGGATTGGAGAAAAAAGAGGAAGTCCTGAAGCCGGATACCGGAAAAGATGAACTGGATGCCAAAATGCACAAAGCTTCGGAGGAAAGAAAAAAGAAACTGGCCGAACTGAGCCAGCTCCGCAATAAATCAATTCCCGAACAGGAAAAAATACCGGCTTATAAAAGGAAACATATTCAGCTTTCCGAACCCAATTATTCTTCCGATTCGCAGGTTTCGCGCTATACCCTTTCCGAGGATGGGAAGAAAAACGCTATCATTAAATCGGATAATTCTTTTTTGCATGATAATGTGGACTGAATAAATCACAAATAACAAAATATAAATCACAAATAAATATCAATTTTTAAAACCTGAAACACAAAATGGTTTGGAATTTTGGGATGGGAGTTTGGGATTTATTTGGTTTTTGTGATTTGAATTTTGAAACTTTTAAAAAATAATTATGGCACTGGAACATTTGATCAATCAGGATATTAAAGAAGCCATGCTGGCCAAAAACCGGCGTAAACTGGAAGCGCTGCGGGCCATCAAAGCGGCTTTGCTACTCGAAAAAACCGGTGGCGGGCTGGGTGATGCCGAAATTCCGAAAACGGTAGAATTGAAGCTTTTGCAAAAACTGGTGAAGCAGCGCCGCGATACTGCTAAAATTTACCGTGAACAGAATCGCCCTGATCTGGCCGAAGAAGAAGAATACCAGGCATCGATCATTGAAAAATATTTGCCCGAGCAAATGTCGGAAGAGGAGATAAAAGCCGTGGTGGAAAAAGTCATTGCCCAAACAGGTGCTTCCACTATGAAAGATATGGGCCGTGTTATGGGTCTTGTTTCCAAACAACTGGCAGGAAAGGCCGACAACAAAACGATTGCCTCGCTGGTAAAACAGCGGCTGTCGTAAAGTTAGATTTTAAAAAAGCTGTCCACAGAAGGCGGGCAGCTTTTTTACAAAAAAAGCCGCCTGATATTTTGGGCGGCTTAAAGATTTTTTACTAAAAACAAGTTTTTTTTAACTTAAAGCAAGACGTTTGAAACCGGTAACGGTCAGTTCTTTGTCATAACCTTGCAGGTATTGTTGAACACTTTTCTTTGATTCCTTAATGAAAGCCTGGTTTAGCAATGTATTTTCCTTAAAGAACTTATTAAGTTTTCCCATGGCTATCTTTTCAATCATGGCTT
>Ga0256829_1001271_pt1 | contig 21251 bp, 19 predicted proteins | sample 131447metaG_FD_185979 | JGI IMG/M metagenome (GOLD analysis project Ga0256829, IMG submission 185979) | Hydrothermal vent microbial communities from Lau Basin, Pacific Ocean - 131-447 | ecosystem: Environmental > Aquatic > Marine > Hydrothermal vents | place: Pacific Ocean: Lau Basin | collected...
AACGCGTTTATGGCTATGACGATTTTCGCGGGCTGCAGGCCGATGTCATCGCCGACGTTTTGTCGGGCCGGGATGGACTGGCCGTTCTGCCGACCGGCGGCGGGAAATCACTCTGCTATCAAATCCCATCCATGCTGCGAGAAGGGGTTGGACTCATCGTTTCGCCGCTCATCGCGCTGATGGCGGATCAGGTCGATGCATTGAAAGCGCTGGGTGTTCGAGCAGAGCGGCTTGATTCCTCCTTGGACTATGAGGACCGGGTTGCGGCGCTACGCGCGGCCCGAAATGGCGATATGGACATGCTCTATGTCTCGCCTGAAGGTCTGTCGGGCGGCCTGTTCAATGCCTTGCGAGCGCTAAACGTGTCACTGATTGCCGTCGATGAAGCACACTGCGTTAGCCAATGGGGGCATGATTTCCGCCCAGATTATCGCGCGCTTGGCCGCCTGAAAGAAGCTTTTCCGGGTGTCCCGCGTCTGGCGGTGACGGCGACGGCGGATGCGAGAACACGCGCAGACATTCTTGAGCAACTCGACCTCACCGACCCGACCCTTCACGTCGCAAGTTTTGATCGACCCAATCTGACGCTTGGCGCAGAGCCTAAGTCCGGGAACAAAACCGATCGGCTGGTCAGCCTTATTCGCACCCATAAAGGTGAAAGCGGGATCGTGTATGCCGCCACGCGAAAAGGCACTGAGCAGCTGGCTGAAGCGCTGGAGCGGCATGGCATTTCGGCGCTCGCCTATCATGCTGGGCTTGAGGCGGAGGATCGCGCGGAGCGGCAGCGCCGATTTTTGCTCGAGGATGGGCTGGTCATGTGCGCGACCGTCGCTTTCGGGATGGGCGTCGACAAACCCGATGTTCGTTTCGTTATTCACGCCGATCCGCCAAAGACGATTGAGGCCTATTGGCAAGAGGTTGGCCGCGCCGGACGTGATGGTGAACCCGCCGAAGGCTACGCGCTATTCGGCCCTGCAGACCTACGCCGAAGCCTGATGTGGAGCCATGAAAGCGACGCACAAGAAGCGATCAAACGGGTTCAGATCAACAAGACGCGACAACTCTTTGCCTTCCTGAATGGCGAGTCCTGTCGGCGCCAATCGGTGCGCCAGTATTTCGGCGAAGAAGATGCAAAACCGTGCGGGGTCTGTGACAATTGTGTCTGTGAGGCTGCCGATCACTATGATGCGACGCGCTGGGCGCAGATGGCCCTGTCAGCCGTTCTGCGCTGCGGCCAGAAGATTGGGCGCGGGCGTCTGATCATTCACCTGCTTGGGCAAGCCAAAGACGGGTTTGACGAAGACTTATCTCAACAATCCACTTATGGCGTCGGGACGGACTTACCAAAGTCAGGCTGGAACGCAGTGTTCGACGAATTGCTGTTTAAAGGCCTTCTGGCAGAGGGCGGTGAGGTCACGCGGCCCTTTATTTTCGTCCCTGATCACGACCAGGCAAAAGCTGTGTTCAAAGGAGAGCGGTCGGTTCTTTTGAAAGCTGACCCAACGGTGCGCCGTGTGAAGTCGCGGGCGAGCAAATCAGCTGCTGCAGCCTTCTCCGATCTTTCCGGGCGGGATCGCGAACTATTCGATCTGCTTCGCAATTGGCGGGTTGAGATTGCCAAAGCCAAGGGCGTTCCACCTTATGTTATCTTTCACGACAAGACGCTCGCAACAATCGCGACAGAGCGCCCGATGGATCGCGGTGAGCTGCTCTTGATCTCTGGTGTTGGTGAGAAGAAAGCGGGCCGCTACGGCGATGACATTGCGCGCATTGTGCAAGAAGCGGCTTAGAACAAGGGGCTAGCGTTTCGGCCAGCCCCTCCTCATTGAAGCTTAGATTCCGTAAGCGGACTCGCCATGGCTTGCTGTGTCCAGGCCAGTCTCTTCATCTGTCGCTGAGACGCGCAGAGGCGTGATCAGTTTGACCAGGAAGAGAATGAGGACAGAGGCAACTCCCGACCAGGCGCAAACAGCAATCACGCCTGTTGCTTGAACGCCGAATTGTCCGCCGATTGTAGCATCACCGAGACCCGGTGCCATTGGACCTACGCCAGCCAGGAATGGGATCAACAGAGTCCCCAGAATACCGCCCACGCCGTGGACCGCGAAGACATCCAAACTGTCGTCAATCTTGAGGCGGTTGCGGATCAGCGTGACCGCGAAATAGCAAGCGAGCGCCGCCAGGGTGCCGATGATGAAGGCCGCGAGTGGACCGACTGAGCCTGCAGCGGGCGTGATGGTCGCAAGACCAGCAATTGTGCCCGTTGCGGTGCCCACCAGGGTTGGCTTGCCGAATTTGATCCATTCAACAAACATCCAAACCAGCGAGGCTGTTGCCGCCGAAATGTGCGTGACCAGCATCGCTTGACCTGCACCAGCATTGGCGCCAACGGCTGAACCAGCGTTGAAACCGAACCAGCCAACCCAGAGCATTGACGCGCCAAGCATCACAAAAGCAGGGTTGTGCGGAGGTCTCATTTCTTCCGGGAAGCCTTTGCGTTTTCCGAGCATGGCAACGAAAACCAGAGAGCTTATGCCCGCAGTTGCATGGACGACGAGGCCGCCGGCAAAGTCTGCGACGCCGCGATCGGCGAGCCAGCCACCGCCCCAAACCCAATGGCAAACCGGTGCATAGACCAGAACCAACCAAAGCACTGAGAAGAGCAGTACAGCGGCGAAATTTACGCGCTCAACAAAGGCGCCAACAATCAAAGCAGGGGTGATGATTGCGAACGTCATTTGGAACATGACGAAGACGGATTCAGGGATCGTGCCCGACATCGCATCTGTTGTCAGGTTGCCGAGAAACGCGTTCGACAGTCCGCCCCATAGGGCGCCAGCGCCTTCAGCGGCGCCGTTGCCATCACCAAATGCGATCGAATAGCCAACGGCCACCCAAACCAAAGACATCAAGCAGGCCAGGGCGAGACATTGCATCAAGACTGAAAGCACATTCTTGCCCTGAACCAGGCCGCCATAAAACAAAGCAAGCCCCGGCAGGGTCATGAACAAGACCAGCGCCGTAGACGTGAGCATCCACGCCGTGTCGCCCGTATCGGCGAACGCAGGTGCTGCGAAGGTTGAAAGGATCATAAATAGAGACAGGGTGCGTGCCGCGCGGGCCGCCCCGTTTTGTATTGATTTCATTTTTTCGCCCTCCCGAGACGATGCGGGAGAAATGAAATAATTAACCCTAACGACAAGATCTGAAGCGTCGCGGGGTGTGTTCACACATGCGATTGACCGGATATTATGCGCGCCTGCCTATTAGTTGGGCTGAAAAAGCCGGGGCGATGAGCTGACAGACGGCGCGGACCGAGTTAAGCGGCCCGGATGTCTGCCACAGTGCTCTCCCGTTCTCGCGTCATGCGGCTCGCTGTTCCGGTGATGCTCGCCCAAGCCGCGATCGCTGCGACCGGTGTGGTCGATACGGCGGTGATGGGGCTCTATGGCGATAAGACGGATCTCGCGGCCGTGGCGATTGCGAGCGTTGCGTTCAGCTTTATTTATTGGGGCTTCGGCTTTTTGCGCATGTCGACCACTGGATTGGTGGCCCAAGCGCTTGGGCGGGGTGACCCGGCCGAAGCGCGCGCAACCCTGCAGCGCGGCCTGTTGATTGGCGGCGCGCTTGGTCTCGCCATATTCGCCATCTCGCCCATCCTTGGGCGTGTCGTGTTTGCGCCATTTGGAGCAGAGGCGGATGTCGTTGACCTTGCTGATGGTTATTTTGCGGCGCGTGTGTGGGGGGCGCCAGCGCTGCTGACGCAATACGCAATCACAGGTTGGCTGCTTGGCACGGGGCGCACGGGCGCGCTGCTCGCGATGCAGATCGTGATGAACGGGGTGAACATCGCGCTCGATATCTGGTTTGTGGCAGGGCTCGGTTGGGGGCCTGCGGGCATTGGTGCGGGCACGGCGATTGCGGAATGGGTCGCTTTGCTGTTCGGCCTGACGCTGATCTGGCCAAGCTTGAAACGGGAAGCTGGCCTGTTCGATCGGACGGCACTTCTGGCCTTGTTGAGCGCCAATCGCGATATCCTTATCCGGACTTTGGCGATGTTGCTTTGCTTTGCCTGGTTCGTTCGCTCCGGCGCGCAGCTTGGAACCGAGTATGTCGCCGGGAATGAGGTCTTGCTGCAGTTCATTACCGTGGCGGCCTTCGTTTTGGACGGCTTTGCTTTCGTGGCGGAAAAAGAGATTGGTGAGGCCTACGGCGCGCGGGACCGGCGAAAGCTGCTCAGGGCGATGCGGATCACGACAGAGCTTGCATTCGCCTTCGCGGTTTTAGTTGGTGCGCTCTATTGGTTTGGTGGCGGCTGGGTCATATCCACCTTCATCAGCGATGATGAGGCGCGGTTGGTAGCGCTGGCTTTCTTGCCGTACTGCGCGCTCGTCCCAGTGATTGGTGTCTTGGCATATCAGCTCGACGGGTTCCTGCTGGGCGCGACGCGCGGACAGGCGCTGCGGACGGCGGCCGCGATCGTTACGCTTGTCTATATTCCGCTGGACCTGGTGCTACGCGCTCAGTTTGGAAACACAGGCGTATGGCTTGCCTTTTTGGGCATGTTTGTCGTCCGCGTTGTCGCGCATGGCTGGTTTCTGCCGGGGCTTATGCGGGCGACGACAGATCAGCCCCCACAGCCGCCTCAACCGAGCTGAACCCATCCGCTTTGAGGCAGTCTGCAAGCTCGGAATTGATGCGTGCGATGAGGCTGGCGCCATGATAGACCAAAGCTGAGTAGAGCTGCACGGCATGCGCCCCTGCGCGGATCTTGCGATAGGCATCGGCGCCGGACTGGATCCCGCCACATCCAATCAGATCAAACTCTCCGATTAGCTCAGCCGCAAAGGCGCGCAATACTTCAGTGGATTTCTCCATCAGTGGCGCGCCGGATAAGCCGCCGGATTGATCTTTGTCGGCGCTTTTCAAGATTTCCGGTCGATCGAGCGTGGTGTTCGAGATGATCAGTCCCGACAGCCAAGATCCAGCGCCGCGCACGGTCTCGATGATATCATCGATTTCTTGGATTTGCAGGTCAGGTGCTACTTTCAAGAAGACGGGTTTCCAGCCGTTTTTACTATCGCCGTATTCGGCTTCGAGGGCGCTTTGTGCCGTCGATTGGGCATCGCCGCAGCGCGCTAACAATTCCTGTAGCGCCGCTTTATCTTGCAGCCCTCGCAAGCCGGGCGTGTTGGGGCTGGAAATGTTGATCGTGATATAGCTACAGAATGGATACACCGCAGCGATCCCGGTTTCATAATCGCCGATAAAATCTGCGCTCGATTTGTTCGCGCCGACATTCGCACCGACGGGGCAAGTCAGCGAAGGCGGCTGGCGCCGCAAACGCCGCACAAAATAGTCGAGCCCGTGATTGTTGAAGCCCATGCGATTGATCACGCCCTGGTCCTGGTTGAGGCGGAACAGGCGCGGCTTTGGGTTGCCCGGTTGTGGCCGCGGAGTCACCGTTCCACATTCCAGAAAGCCAAAGCCAAATTTCGCCATCGGGCCATGAACATCAGCGTTCTTGTCAAACCCCGCTGCGAGACCGACAGGGTTCCACAATTGCAGACCGGACCGAGGCAGTTTGACCGGCGTGTTCCAGCGTGATGGGGGGATGTTTGGCAGGCCAATACCAAGTTTCAGGCCTTTGATTGTTGCCGTATGAGCAGCTTCCGGCGGGAGTTTTTTGACCAGAGGAAGGGCGAGATCAGGCAAGCTCATGTGTCTATATCTTGAGGCAGTTTGGGCACGCCATCTGCGTCATTGTCCAATATCCAGATACGTTTCGCCTCGTTGATGCGCAATGCGGCGTAGAGGTGCGGAAACAATTGACCTCCGCGGCTTTCTTCCCAGCGCACGGGGCCTGCCATCTCTTCGGCGATGTATTCAAGCAGGCGCACATTGGAGTAGCCGGGATAATGAAGCGCAAGCGTTTCGGCGACTTGCTGGCGGGTCGAAAGATGCACGTAGCCATCGCCTTCATCCAAGGCGGTTTGAGTGTAGCCCAAGTCTTCGGCAACCTGCCAGTCGGGCTCGCTTAGGATCTTGTAGACTCGGGTTCGCTGTAACATCACCATGTCGGCGTCTTCACTCTGTTTTGTGGAAAATTGCAAGCTTCACCATTCCAAGTTGATAAGATATTATTCCCATGATAGGAATATTATCTTGGAAGCCACTAGGTGCCAGGACACTTTGTCATGCAACACGGGGACGTATGGCGCGCATTAGATGCAATTGCAACGCGCAAGGGACTAACGCCATCAGGGCTTGCAAAGCTTGCGGGACTCGACGCCACCGCCTTTAACAAATCAAAGCGTATATCAAAAGGGGGACGGCCACGCTGGCCCTCGACGGAAAGTATCGCGCGCGCCTTGAAGGCGGCGAGCGTCGACTACGCAGAATTCGCCAGTTTGGTGTCCGGAGCGGCCAGTTTGACCATTCCGTTCCTGGAGCTGCCAAAGGTTACGCGTAACGGATTGTTCGGCGACACGGGCATGCCGGAACCACCCAAATGGGACGCAATCGCCTTTCCGGGGACAGAATGGGACGAGGGGTGTTTTGCGCTCGAAGTGGTCGATGACAGCCTGCGCCCGGTGTATCGCACTGGCGATCGCCTGATTGCCTCTCGCCAAGCGAGCATCCGGGCGCAAGATCGAGTTCTGTGCAAAACCGTATCAGATCAGGTGCTTATTGGTGCGGTCGCGCGGCAAACCTCGCGCAGACTGGACCTCAATTCAATCGTCGATGGGGGCGAAATGATCCGCCTGGACGTCAATGATGTGCACTGGTTGGCGCGCATAATTTGGGTCAGCCAGTAGTTTTTGGGAGCAAACTCACCGAATTCAGGCTATCGCAGCGGAATATGCTTGCACCTGTTACACCTCTTGTGAGAGGACGACAGTCATGGATTGGGACAAACTGAAATCCTTTCACGCTGCCGCAGAAGCTGGCAGCCTCACCGCAGCCGGTGAGCGATTGGGTATTTCTCAGTCGGCTGTCTCCCGTCAGATTGCTTCTTTGGAGGAGCATCTCGGTGTGTCCTTGTTCCAGCGCCATGCGCGCGGACTGGTGCTGACGGATGCCGGGCATACACTGCACCGCTCTACCGTCGACATGGCAACCGCCGCGCAAGGCGCCAGCGCGGCCCTACGCGATCAACAAGATGTTGCGCAGGGCGAGCTTATCGTCACTGCACCAGTGGCTTTCGGGTCGACCTGGCTGGTGCCGCGACTTGGGGAATTTGTCACCCAGAACCCGGAAATGCGTGTCGATCTTCGTCTGGACGATGGCGAGAGCTATGACTTGCTGAAACTCGAAGCCGAATGTGCGATCCGGTTATGGGCGGCCGACAAAGCGGATTTGATTCAACGCAAGCTCGCGACGGTTGCGACCAATCTCTATGCCTCGCCGGAATATATCAAAGCTCATGGGATGCCGCGCACCCCTCGGGATCTCGATAATCACCGCATCATTGCTTATGGCGCGATCGACAGTCCAATCACCGCTATGAGCTTTGCAGAGCGCGTGGGGCGCGATGATGCAGGGCCTCGAAAGGCGGCGCTGACCGTGAACAATGTTCCGGCGATGCTCCGAGCGGTTGAGGCCGGATTAGGAATCGCCGACTTGCCGGACTATATGGTGAGTGCAGTGCCACGATTGGTGCGCGTGTTGGAAGACTTCACCGGACCAAGTTTCGATCTTTATTTCATTTACCCAAGTGATCTTAAACGGTCGAAGCGAATTGGGGCCTTCCGAGACTTCCTGACCGGGCAAGTTGAGGCGTTCAGATCTTCACCCTTGCGTCAATGATTATGACATTTCTGTAAAAAATGCAGAAATGCATAACGAAGATGCAGAGAAGCAGGTTGCAATCCCAACCAATAATCCCATATAGCGACCGTGTTGAGGTTCCGGACACAAACCCGATCATTCCTCCGATTGGGCGTTTCCTCCCCCAGACGGAACCAAACTTCAAGGCCTGGCTGCTCTAAGCGCCGGGCCTTTTTCTTTTTGATCAAGGCTTAGAACGGCACGCCATCATCGCTTTCGCCGGGGCCGCCAGGGATCAAACCAGCGAAATCAAAAACGCGTGGATCATGAAGGTGGCTCGGGCGCACAGTCGCCAGCGCATGCGCCATGACCTGACGGACGCCCGGCTTCTTGGTTTCCCACTCATCAAGCATTTGTTTCATCGCGACGCGCTGCAAGCCATCTTGCGATCCGCAAAGATTGCAGGGAATGATCGGGAAGTTCAGGGCCGCAGAGAATTTCTCCAAATCCGCTTCCGCCGAAGTGATGAGCGGCCGAAGCACCATCACATCACCTTCATCGTTCAGGAGCTTCGGGGGCATCGCCGCAAGCCGTCCGCCATGCACCAAGTTCATCATGAAGGTTTCCAGCGCATCGTCGCGGTGGTGTCCGAGCACGATCGCATCACAGCCTTCCTCGCGCGCAATCCGGTACAAGATCCCGCGCCGCAAGCGTGAGCACATGGCGCAGAAGGTCCGGTTCTCCGGCACCTTTTCCGTCACGATCGAATAGGTGTCTTCAGTCTCGATGCGATAGTCGACACCGACCGTATCCAACCAATCTGGCAAAACGTGTTTCGGGAAACCAGGCTGTCCCTGGTCCAGATTGCAGGCCAGCAGATCAACCGGCAGAGCGCCTTGCCATTGCAGGTCGAGCAAGACTGTCAGCAATCCGTAGCTGTCCTTCCCGCCTGACAAACAGACCAGCCATTTCGGGCGTTTCTCCGACTGCCGATCGATCAGACCATAGGTCTCGATGACCTGCAGCGCATTGCGCGTTAGGCGCTTTCGGAGCTTTTTGAAGCTCACGTTCTTGGGGACATTGGCCAGAATTGGCGGCATAGTCGGAATTGAAGCGGTATCAGGCATGGCGCATGCCTATGCCATGAGGAGAGGCGAAGGCTCAAGGGGCTGGCGGTGGAAGACGCGCGCTAAGCCGCTTTTCCAGCTTTGCCATAATATTCGCGCGCGCTCATTGTCCGCTTTTCGGATTTCGCTTCCGCGACAGATTTTACCTCTGCTGACGGCTTCTTCCGATCATTAAGCCCGTAATACTCTGTGGCGCTCATCCAGCCCTTGCGCAGGCTTGCATGATTAGGAGCGTCTTCGGAGTCCCGCGGTTTCAGCATATTGTTGAGTTTGGGCTTATACCGCCGGATCAGATCTTCTTCGATTTTCTGGCGCTTATTCTCTGACCGAATGCACAGATAGTGACGTTCTGAAGCGCCTTTCTTGCGGGCTTCTTCCCAGCGCTCGTGACCGTCCAGCCGGCCCTGAAGGTTCGAGGCTTTGCCAATATAAACCGGCTTAAGGAAGAAAAATGCCGTGCGTCGGACCATGACGTAAATTCCGCCAGCATCCGGCAAAGCATCAATCGTCTTGGTGATCTTAAACCGATAGCGCCGGTTCGTTTCACCGCGCCAAACATGCCAGCCATAAGGGATCATGGACCGTCTCCAACCAATAATGGTTAATAAAAGCGACTAATTGGTTAAGGTTTCGCTAAGCATAGCGCGTCGAACAGGTGCGAAGCTGGTTCGATGAATGGGGCAGGGGCCGAGGCGTTGCAGAGCGTCCGCATGCGCCGCAGTGCCATAGCCTTTATGACCTGCAAATCCGAACTGCGGATAGGCGGCGTCATACTCCACCATCAAGCGATCGCGCTCGGTTTTGGCGAGGATGGACGCGGCTGAAATCGCCGGTTCTTTCAGGTCGCCTTTGATAATGGCTTCGCCCGGTGCCGGTAGATCCTTCGGCAAAGCGTTGCCATCGATCAGGATGCGGCCGGGCGTAACACCCAAACCCGCAATGGCGCGCTGCATCGCGACAAATGTCGCTTCGCGAATGTTCAGCGTGTCGATTTCGGCGGGCTGCGCGTGTGCAACGCACCAATAGGCGGCTTTTTGCTTAATCTCAGGCTCCAGCGCGAAACGCTTCTTCTCGCTGATTTTTTTGGAGTCCGTGAGACCCGAGATAGGGGCGTTTGGATCGAGGATAACCGCTGCTGCTGTCACCGGCCCGGCCCATGGGCCACGTCCGGCCTCGTCTACACCGCAGATCAGGTCTATGTTCATCATCGAACCTAACAACAATGATTCTAAGAAGGTGCGCTATGACGGAAGCCTATGTGATTGAAATGACCGAAACGGGCGGCGTTGAGGTCTTGAAGCAAGTCGCGCGGGCGCCGCGATTGCCGGGGGCGGGTCAAGCTTTGGTTCGCCAAACGGCTTCCGGTCTTAACTTCATCGATACCTATCACCGCACGGGTCTCTACCCTGTGAAACTACCTTTCGTGCCGGGGTCGGAAGGGGCCGGTGTGGTTGAAGCCGTCGGCGATGGCGTGACCCATATCGCGGTGGGCGACCGCGTGGCTTATCTGGGCGGCGGGACCTACGCGACCCACTATACGGGCGCCGCTGCGAGCATGTTGAAACTCCCTGAAGGCGTCAGCGAAAAAGACGCTGCCGCGGTGCTTCTAAAAGGGCTGACGGCTTGGATGCTATTATTTGAAGTTCGCCGCGCATCGCCCGGAGAGACGGCGCTTGTCTGGGCGCCGGTTGGCGGCGTGGGATCACTGCTCGTGCCGTGGGCGACCTCAATGGGCGTGCGTGTGATTGCTGTGACTTCAAGCGAGGAAAAAGCCGCGCGCGCTCGCGCTCTTGGCGCGCAGGAAGTCGTTCTATCCTCTGGCGACGTTGCCTCCGAAGTGCGCGCCCTCACCGGCGGCGCTGGCGTCGATGTCTCCTATGACAGTGTCGGAAAGACCTCCGCGCAGGCTTCGATCGATAGTTTGAAGCCGCGTGGGTGGTGGGTCAGTTATGGCAATGCATCGGGCCCGGCCGAACCAATCGCACCAACCACATTGGGCGGCAAAGGGTCACTGGTCCTGACCCGGCCTGGCCTATTCCACTTCATCGGTGACGCTGAGAGCATGCAGCGCGGCGCGGCTGCTTTGTTTGGGGCCTTGCGATCCGGCACGATCAAAGCTCAGATTGGACAGACCTTCCCCCTTAGCGATGTTGCTAAAGCGCATGAGGCCATCGAAAGCGGCACAACCGTCGGGGCGACCCTTCTGCTGCCGTAAGACAGAAAGGCTTCGCTATTGCAGCGGATCCAGCTCCAAGAGCAGTGCGGGGTCGATATAGAAATCCTTGCCGCGATCTTCGCTGGTTGAGTTTCGCCATTTCACCGCCCAATGCAGATGCGGTCCGGTCGTACGACCGGTATTGCCGCTCGCCCCTAAACGATCGCCTGCGGCAACTACATCGCCGACAGCCACATCAACGTCTGACATGTGCAGGAAGACGGAGACGAGGCCATCGCCATGGTCGAGGAATACGGTGCCGCCCTCATAATAGAGATCAGGATCCCCAAGCGTGACCGTTCCTGCCGCTGGCGCGACGATGTCTGTGCCGATGGGGATCGCGATATCATAGCCGCGATGCACCGATGTGCTCTCGCACGGCTCGCCATCTTTGCCGACGCCAATATATTTTCGAGCCGGACCAAAGGGCGAAGAAGCGGGGCCGATTGAGGGCCGGATAAAGCCTGTGCGCGCGCCAGGGCCGTCGTGAAACGTGCCAAACGCGTCTTGTTTCTTTACCCAGCTGCGCCCGGCATGAGCCTTTTGCTCAGGCGTTCTCGCATCGACCTTATCGCAGTCCAGGCCTTTAATGGTTCGAAACGGATCGTCGCGTTTCTGCAGAGGAATAGTCACAGGCTCCGACCAGCCTTCTTTATCAGTGATCAAGAGGTCTAAGGCTTCGGTGCGGCGTAGTCCGATGGTTGCAAGGCCATCTTCGGCGACCGCGACCTCGCGCAGCGCTTCGCCTTTCGCGCCGGAGACAACCAGTGTCGTGCCCGGAGACGCTTCGCAGATCAACAAGCCGCCTTGGACAGCTTGTCCAGAGCAGACAATTTCAACTTCATTCGCGGCCATCGGGGCGGGTAGGCCGAACCAGGTCAGCCCGATCAGCAGCCAGTCCCGCAAGATCATCTAGTCTGCATCCACCATACGCGTCGCCGCGGCAGCGGCGTCAATGTAAGCTTCCTGGCGATCCACGCTCCAATAGCGCAGAGCGGCCAGCGGAATTTTTCGGCCGGTTACAGCGCAAATCACGTAATCCCCAGGACTTAGCAGTTCCAAGTCTGCATCCAGGTATCGAATCTTTGCCTCGCCGGGCTGTCGGTCGGTCTTTTTCAACATGGGGCCTAATATGCCTGACCTTTGCCGCAAAAGGAAGTCTACAAATCCGCAAGAAGTTTTTGCTTTGTTCTCGTGAACAAATGTGGTACACAAGGGTCAGCTGGCGGGCTCGGGGCCATTCTTCGCCGAGTATGTTATAGACGAAAAGGAACGACTCATGTCCAAACCCAACCTGCAACTTGTGGATAAGGATTCCGGCGTGGATAAGCAGAAAGCTCTCGAAACGGCACTCGCCAACATTGACCGTGCTTTTGGTAAAGGCTCGGTGATGCGCCTTGGCGAACAAAAGGCAATGGATATCGAATCGATTCCAACGGGCTCTTTGGGCCTAGACATCGCGCTCGGTATCGGTGGCCTGCCAAAAGGCCGTGTGATTGAAATTTATGGCCCGGAAAGTTCCGGTAAGACGACTTTGTCTCTGCACATTGTCGCCGAAGCCCAGAAAAATGGCGGCGTCTGCGCCTTTGTTGATGCTGAGCACGCGCTGGACCCGGTCTATGCAGGCAAGCTCGGTGTGGATTTGGATGACCTCTTGGTCTCGCAGCCGGACACCGGTGAGCAAGCGCTTGAGATCGCCGATACATTGGTCCGTTCCGGGGCGATTGATGTGCTCGTGATCGACTCTGTTGCGGCTTTGACCCCGCGCGCTGAGATTGAAGGTGAGATGGGTGACAGTCTTCCAGGCCTGCAAGCGCGCTTGATGAGCCAGGCTTTGCGTAAACTTACCGGCTCGATTTCGAAGTCCAACTGTATGGTCATTTTCATCAACCAGATCCGGATGAAGATTGGTGTCATGTTTGGCAGCCCGGAAACGACAACTGGCGGGAATGCACTAAAGTTCTATTCTTCTGTGCGCCTCGATATTCGCCGCATTGGCGCGCTGAAAGACCGCGATGAAATCATCGGTAACCAGACCCGCGTGAAAGTCGTGAAGAACAAAGTCGCCCCGCCATTCCGACAAGTCGAGTTCGATATCATCTATGGCGAGGGGATCTCCAAAACCGGCGAGATCATTGACCTTGGGGTTAAATGTGAAGTGATCGAAAAGTCTGGATCCTGGTATTCCTATGGGCCTGAACGGATTGGGCAGGGGCGCGAAAAGACCCGCCAATTCTTGAAAGATAACCCGGATATTCGCGATGAGATCGAGCTTGAGATTCGTAAGCGGTCTGGCCTCTTATCCGATGTCATGCTGAACGAAGGGGGCGGCCCTGGCGAAGAGGCAGAAGCCGGCTAAAACCGCTTGAAAAAGCCATCATATGTAACGCGCCAGCGGAAACGCTTGGCGCGTTGCTTTTATGGTCATATATCCACCGGCAAGAGCGTTCGTGATGGGGCGCATGGGCAAAAGGAAATTCAATGACGAGTGTCAACGATCTGCGCGAAGCATTTCTCTCTTACTTTGAGAGCAAAGGACATGTCCGCAAACCGTCTGCGCCTCTGGTGCCAGAGAATGATCCCACCTTGCTCTTCGTCAATGCCGGCATGGTGCCCTTCAAGAACATCTTTACCGGCGCAGAGACCCCGTTCGCGCCGCGCGCGGTGACCTCGCAAAAATGCGTGCGCGCTGGCGGCAAGCACAATGATCTCGACAATGTCGGCTACACGGCGCGCCACCACACCTTCTTCGAAATGCTCGGAAATTTCTCGTTCGGGGACTATTTCAAGGACGATGCGATTGCATTTGGTTGGGAACTTGCCACCAAAGAACTCGGCCTGCCAAAGGACAAGCTGCTCGTCACGGTCTATGCCGATGATGACGAAGCAGCCGCGATCTGGAAAAAGGTTGCGGGCCTCTCAGATGACCGCATCATCCGTATCGCCACCTCGGACAATTTCTGGTCGATGGGCGATACCGGGCCGTGCGGTCCTTGCTCAGAGATCTTTTTCGATCACGGTCCGGACATTTGGGGCGGCCCTCCCGGAACGCCGGAAGAAGATGGCGACCGTTTCATCGAGATCTGGAACCTGGTCTTTATGCAATTCGACCAGCAGGCGGGCGGCGATCGGGTTAATCTGCCAAAGCCTTCGATCGATACCGGTATGGGATTGGAGCGGATCGCTGCGGTTTTGCAGGGTGTCCACAACAATTATGAGATCGATCTTTTCCAGAACCTGATTGCGGCTGAAGAAGACGTGTACAAGCAAAAAGCGGCTGGCGATCAGCTTGGGTCTTTCCGGGTGATTGCTGACCACTTGCGAACCTCGGCCTTCCTCGTGGCAGATGGCGTCACACCGTCTAATGAAGGCCGCGGTTATGTGCTGCGCCGGATCATGCGCCGCGCCATGCGTCACGCGCATATCCTTGGCGCGCGCGAGCCCGGCATGCACAAACTTGTTCCAGCTCTGATCACGGAAATGGGCAAAGCCTATCCGGAATTGGGCCGGGCTCAGGCAGCGATTGAAAGCGCGCTCGAGCAAGAAGAAAGCCGGTTCCAGCGCACGCTCGGGCGCGGCCTGGCGCTGCTCGATGAGGCCAGCACGGATCTCTCCGAAGGCGATACTTTGCCAGGCGAGACGGCGTTTAAACTCTACGACACTTACGGTTTCCCGCTTGATTTGACGCAAGATATTCTGCGCGGGCGCGGAATGAGCGTCGATGAAGCAGGCTTTGACGCCGCGATGACACGCCAGAAAGAAGGCTCCAAAGCCGCGGGCTTTGCCTCCGGTGATGCGGCTTCCGGCGAAGTCTGGTTCCGCGTTCGAGACGCAGTCGGTGCAACAGAGTTTCTTGGCTACTCGGATTTGAAAGCGGACGGTGCTTTGAAGGCGATTGTTGCAGACGGCGCTCAAGTGGAAACGCTGAAGACTGGCGACCAAGCCGAACTGGTCCTGGATCGAACACCATTCTATGCCGAAAGCGGCGGTCAGGCAGGCGATCACGGTGTGATTGAGACAGCCTCAGCCCGTTTCGTGGTCCGCGATGTCCAGAAACGCGCTGGCGATTTGCATGTACATATTGGGGAGCTGGTCGAGGGCGAGCTGACCCTGAAAGATACGGTCTCCTCAAGCGTCAATGGCGAGCGCCGGTCGCGGATCATGGCCAATCACTCAGCCACGCACCTGATGCACGCAGCCTTGCGCGACATCCTGGGCGAGCATGTCACTCAAAAAGGCTCGCTCGTCGAAGAAGAGCGGATGCGGTTCGACTTCTCGCATGGTGCGCCGGTGACACCTGCGGAAATTGAAGCGATCGAAGATCAGGTGAATCAAGTCATTCGCCAGAACAACCCGGTTGGTGTTGCTGTCACCACCCCTGAAAAAGCCATAGAGGCGGGCGCTCTGGCGCTGTTTGGGGAGAAATATGGCGACGAGGTGCGCGTGCTCAGCATGGGCGCGGATTTAAAAGAGGCTGGCAAAAGCTACTCAGTAGAGCTTTGCGGCGGCACGCATGTCGAGCGCACCGGCGATATCGGAACATTTGTGATCCTGTCTGAAAGCGGTGTTTCAGCCGGCGTTCGGCGGATCGAAGTGGCAACGGGTGCAGAGGCCATCGCCTTTCTGCGCAGCCGCGCTCAGGTGGCGGTCGACCTTTCTGAGCAGCTGAAAGTTCCGCTGAAAGATGTCGCGAAAAAGGTCTCTGGCCTGACCGAAGAGCGCAAAAGCTTGGAGCGCCAGCTGGCCGATACCAAGCGTGCCCTTGCTATGGCGGGCGAAAGCGGCGCGCCGTCTGGACCGGAAGAAATCAATGGCGTCAACCTGATCGCCCGCGTGGCGGAAGGGGTTGGCGGCAAGGATCTGCGCGCCCTGATCGATGAAGCCAAGGCGCAGATGAAATCAGGCATCGCCGTGTTTGTCGGTGTGAATGACGGCAAGGCAGCCGTGGCCGTTGGCGTGACCGAGGACCTGGTTGGCACCCATTCAGCTGTCGATCTTGTTCGCGTGGCTTCAGCTGAAGTTGGCGGCAAAGGCGGCGGTGGGCGTCCTGATATGGCGCAAGCTGGCGGCCCGGATGGCTCGAAAGCAGAAGCCGCGCTCGACGCCGTTCGCGCGGCGCTGAAAGGATAAGGCTGGCCTGTTGGGGCCAGCAATGCACTCACTCCTCAAGATTGGACCTGCCCGCTCGTGATCAGTGTGATCGCAGCGATGATGTAGAGACCGGCTGTGAGCACACTGCCGAGCGTCCGGATATGGTTCAGACGCGTCCAGTCGCGGCCATACTTTACCCAATAGGTCTTTGCTTCTGAACTCGTGTGATCGAGGCGATCGAGCTTGTTGTTCATGGGCACGTTGCCAAAGATCGTCATGAAGAAAACCGTTGGCAGGTAGACCACGGGGGCGAGGATCAAGGTCACAAGCGCTGCTCCCTCGAAAACTGTCGCACTGTAGAGCGCGAACAGGACTGAAAAGAGCGCGATAGAGAGGATTCCAGCAACAAACTGGGTTTTGATCACGGTCCGGTTGATATGTTGCATCGCTTCAATGCCGCCAGCGGGCGCTGTGCGCAGCAGCCCTGACATCACAAATTCAGAGAAGGCAGAAAATACACCTCCGATCACGGCGCTCCAGAGCGCAAGAAAGAGGCAAAAATAGAGGGTCCAGTCATAGGTCATGGCTTCGTTTCCCGGTTTTGTTGGAGGGGTTTGAACGGAGGGTCCCAGACGATTTCCTCATCTGGGACGCTGAATTGTTGAGGCCTTATGCGGCTGTTTTCCAAAGGCCTGACGCCGCAACACCGCGCGCATACTCGGCGAAATCCTTGGGCGGACGCCCAAGCGCGCGCTGGACACCATCGCAGAGATAGGCATTGCGCCCATCGAGGACGGTGGAGAAGAGATAGTCGAGCATCCACACGACATCTTTAGGGGCGCCGGAATTGGCGACCTCGGCGACAAACGCCTCGTGCGGAACGTCGACATAGGTGATCTCGCGTCCGGTTGCGCGGGAGAGATCTGCCGCAACATCGGTAAGCGTCATCAATCGCGGACCGGTAACCTCATATATTTGCTGATTGTGAAAATCCTCGCTCAAGGCTGCCACCGCGACATCGGCAATATCATCGACATCGACAAAGGGTTCGACTTGCTCGCCTGCGGGCAGTGTGATCGCGCCGGAGAGGACCATGTCGATAAAGGCGCCCTCAGAGAAATTTTGATTGAACCAGCTGGCGCGAACAATTGTCCATTGGAGCCCTGAATTTTGAACGATCCGCTCGCAGGTCTGGGCTTCTTCCTCACCGCGCCCTGACAGGAGGACAAGGCGTTTGACGCCTCGACGTTTCGCAAGATTTACAAGCGCTTGAATCGCATCCGGGGCACCGGGCATGGCAAGGTCTGGGGCATAGGTAATATAGACCGCCGTCACACCTTTCAGAGCGGCATCCCAGCTTTTCTCATTGTCCCAGTCAAACGAGGGCGTGGCGGATCGAGATCCGACGCGAACCTCGTGCCCCTTGGCTTGTAGGCGTTCGGCAACGCGTCGCCCGGTTTTTCCCGTCCCGCCCAAAACAAGCGTGAGGTTTTTCTTTTTTCGCAGGAAGTTCATCGACTTGCTCCTTTCCAGTGTCTGCAAGCCAAGGAATAGGAGAGATGGGGTGCGCGCTCTTGCCCGCTCATGCCAGAGTTTTGGCAGATCGCGACAAAATCCGCCGATTATCGGGAACCAGTTTCCAGTCGATAGGAACGTGGGGTCTTTCCAGCCCACCGCTTAAACGCTCTGGTGAATCCGCTCTGCTCTGCAAAACCGGTCAAAAACGCGACTTCGGCAAGGCTGTATTCTGTTTCCCGCAGCAATCGCTGGGCGAGCTCTTGCCGGGCTGTATCAACAACGCTTTGGAACGAGTGGCCGTGCTCAGACAGGCGTCTTTGCAACGTTCGCGCGCCGATGCCCAATTCTGAGGCGATCGCTGACAATGTCGGCACGCCTTCGCTCAGAACATTCGCGACAGCGCGTCGAACGCTGTGCTCCAGGCCCTCATCATTTGTGAGCGCCGCTAGCTCTTGCTCCAGGTGGCGATCAAAGAAACTCGCAATGGTCTGATCACCCAACTTGTTCGGGGTGTTTAGGCTGTCATCACTGACAAGCAATGCGTCGCGATCTGATTCGAAATAAACAGGACAGCCAAAATGTTCCTCATAGATAGAAACATCGCCGCGCGCAGTATGTTTGAAATGAACGGCGAGCGGCTTGAACTCAGTTGTACTGACCTCCTTGCAGATCACATCCACCGCCGACATGCTGGCTTCATTCGAAAGCTGCATGCCAAGCTGGCCGTCGCCCGCTTTGTCGAGACTGAAAAACCAGCCCTTTTCGCTCCGCTCGAGGGAATAGGTTTCAGCGCTGCCCAAGACGTGGCCATAGCGCTCTGATCTGACAAAGGAGCCGCGCAGATCTGGCGCCGACTTCCAGGCTAACCCAAAGGCGCCATACTCGTCGCACACCATAGTGGCGCCGATTCGAAGCGGCAGGGACAAGCCGTCCGGGTCACGGGCTGCGAGCGCCGCGAAAAAATCATAGAATTGGTTTGCAGACACCATCAGCTTCGGATCGATCGGCTGATCAGGAGTGATCCCAATTCCTTCCAGAAGGTCGCGTGTTTCCGTTCCACCGCGAACCTGGCTGAGGGCTTTGTGCACATAGAGAGAGGTGATCTGGCTCATTGTGCTCTGTTTAGCCGATGTTTCGCGGCTTTGGGACAATTCGTTTTGCGTCGAGTTGTTTCGCTGCGCGTCGATGCGGAATAATTTAATGCTGCCCAAAATTCAGGCTGAGGCGATGAAACATGCGCGGGTAGGTCTATCGCGCGCCATCCGGGCGGTATTCGCGTGCATTTGCGCGAGCGCATTGCTATGGCTGGGACATGGGTAGGCTGATTGCAATTTCGAACCGGACAGCCGCGGATCCGAGTGCACGCGCAGGCGGGCTGGCGGTCGCGGTCTGGGAATCTCTAAAATCGACCGGCGGGGTTTGGTTCGGGTGGTCTGGCGACGTGGTCGAGAAACCATCGCGCAAAGTGCAGCATCTCAAGGATGACGGGGTTGAGTTCGTTCTGACCGATCTTTCGGAAGCGGAGCATGATCAATTCTACCTGCAATACGCCAATTCTGTGCTGTGGCCGGTATTTCACTATCGTTTGGACTTGGCGGCCTTCAGCTCCGAAGCGTTTGAAGTCTATGCGGCGGTCAATCAGCGTATTGCCAGCATCGTCACCGAACGCCTTCGCGAGGGCGACTCGGTATGGGTGCATGACTATCACTTCTTGCTGATGGGCGACTCGATGCGCCGCGCCGGATGGGATGGCCCGATCGGCTTCTTTCTGCACATTCCATTTCCGCCGCCTGAAGTGTTTCGCGCCTTGCCAGAACATCAGTGGATTGCGCGCGCCATGTGCAATTATTCGGTAATTGGTCTGCAATCAGAACAGGATCGCTCCAATTTCACGCGCTATTTGATTGAAGACTGCAAAGGCCTTGATCTGGGCGGCGGTGTCTACGAGGCGTTTAACACGACAATCAAGATCGAAGCCTATCCAATTGGCATCGAAGCCGAGGGGTTTGCCGAGGCAGCGCGGACGGAAAAGGCCAAGGAAGCTGCGGATCGGATTGGTCGATTTCTTGGCGGGCGGAATCTGGTGATTGGCGTCGACCGGATGGACTATTCCAAAGGCCTGCCCGAGCGGTTTGAAGCCGTTGGGCAATTGTTCGACGATTATCCAGAAACCCATGGCCGGGTTTCGGTGACACAAATTGCGCCGCCATCGCGCAGCAAAGTCGATGAATATCGAGAGCTGCGGCAAACGCTCGACCGCCTGGCGGGACGGATCAATGGGGATTATGGTGACCTCGATTGGATTCCCCTGCGCTATCTAGCGCGGTCTTACGAGCGCGAAGAGCTGGCCGGGCTGTTCAAGATCGCGCGCGTTGGGCTGGTCACGCCGTTGCGAGATGGCATGAATCTGGTCTGCAAAGAATTTATCATGGCGCAGGATGAAGACGATCCAGGCGTGCTCATCTTGTCCGAGTTTGCGGGCGCGGCCGAACAATTGAAGGATGCGCTACTGGTCAATCCGCATGACACGCGCAAACTGGCTGAAGTAATCCATCTGGCTTTGACGATGCCGTTGGAGGAACGTGTTGACCGTTGGCGCGCGCTGCGGAAGATCGTGGTTGAGCAAGACATCACTTGGTGGCGGAAAAAGTTTCTGAAGGACCTGGACGCGCTGCAATCCCCTTCGAATGCATCTACGGGATAATCGATTGAATTTAGACGAGAAGCCCGCGCCAACTCTGTCGACGCGTCAGGCATTGTTTCTGGACTTTGATGGCACTTTGGCGCCCTTGCAGGACGATCCGGATACCGTGTTTTTGCCAAACGGCGGCGCCGACTGCCTGCGCGCGCTCTCACGGCAACTTGGCGGTGCACTCGTCCTCATCAGCGGCCGTGGATTGGTCGATCTTTGCTCGCGAACGCCGGGTGATCTCTGGCGGGTTGGCGGACACGGTCAAGACGTGGCTGAGCCATGCCACGCGCCGACCCCTGACCGTGCGACGGCGCCGTCTGGTCTCGTTGACGCGGTGCATGCGCTCTTGGGGGACTTTGAGAATGTCCGCCTCGAGGAAAAAGGGAAAGTTCTCGCGATCCATTACCGCCAAAACCCGCAAGCTGGCCCACAACTCGCAATGGCAGCTGAGCGGCTCGCGGCGGAAACAGCGGGCTACAAGTTTCAGCATGGCAATCGAGTGATTGAGCTGAAACCGTCCTCTGCGAACAAAGGATCGGCTTTAACCGCCTTGATGGCGCGGGCGCCGTTTGCGGGCCGGGTCCCATTAATGATCGGTGATGACACAACCGATGAAGACGCTATGCGAGCGGCGCAGGCACTTGGCGGTATCGGCATAAAAGTGGGGCCCGGTGACACATGCGCAGATTATCGATTCAGCACCACAGAAGCTGTGTGGCGCTGGCTGAGGGAGCAATTGAATGAACACGCTTGAACTCGGAATCATTGGAAATGGCACCGTTGCGGCCTTGGTCGATCCCAACGCCTCAATGCAATGGCTTTGCCTGCCGCGCTTTGA
>Ga0256829_1001273_pt1 | contig 21223 bp, 28 predicted proteins | sample 131447metaG_FD_185979 | JGI IMG/M metagenome (GOLD analysis project Ga0256829, IMG submission 185979) | Hydrothermal vent microbial communities from Lau Basin, Pacific Ocean - 131-447 | ecosystem: Environmental > Aquatic > Marine > Hydrothermal vents | place: Pacific Ocean: Lau Basin | collected...
TAAAAAACATCACTCACAAAATGCAGCAGATGGCATACAAGGCTAGAATGGTTTTTGACTACCTGCGAATGACTAAAAAATACTGGAACGAAACGGTGGCTGTAAATTAGAACAAATTCGCCGTGATCCATAGACCTGTTGAGGGATCGACCAGATAGCTGTCTTCATTATGGTCGCTGACTTTTCCAATATCTGTTGCACTTGATAGATGCATCAGCCAATCAGCTCCTGTTGCGTATCAATCGGCACAATCAAGCGACCACGATAACCAGCCGTTTTTAGATGGCGAACCAATGTGTCGATATTGCGCCAGTGACGCGTACCATTTCTAGTTGTGCATGCCACCCAGCCACCGGCCTTGCACTTGATCGACCAGCCAGCATGATCATGAGCCACTTCAATAGAACCTGTACGTGTTGCCGCAATGGCGAATGGTTTCAGTTGCATGCTTCTATGCTCCAATCAGCACTGAGAAATAGATGCGATGATCAAGGTCAAAGTTACGACTGACTTCTACCTCCACCAATGCCTGCAAATCAGGAACGCTTGATCCCAGCTCACTTGCAAGCCAACGGTAGAGATGATGAATGCAAGCGGTAAAGGTTTTAGATATTAACGGCCAATCAGCTTTTTTGTCGTAACCATGCTTGGAATAGACAAACCAACTTGGTGAACAATTACTGGCATTAACATGGGCTAGCAACTTCGGAATAGGGAACTGAATTCTAAACTTCTCATGTAACTCACGGAAGTGCGTGAATACAAACTGATCCACAAAGACCAATGACAACATAGATGCTCGCATTCTCTTCGAATCAGATGACCTCCGTATTAGCTGCTCTGATCCACATTGACATACAGTCTTAAATTCGTGCTGATGCAACACCCAATCAAGATGCTCTCGCAAAAAGTCAGAACTAACAATTCAGCGAACATTCATTTTGCGTGAAAAAATTGCTGATTTTTACCTTAACGATGAAATACCTCATTCCCTTTCTTATTTTATGGTCTATGTGGGTTATAAAATCACATAAAATCGGAAAAATGGAGCAACAATTCTTCGATTTTGGTGATTTTGGTGATTTTGGATCATTTTGCCGTAATTTGAAGGCAGTTGTCCTGCGGATGTTCACTCCAAGGAGCTTCAGGGTCACTGCAAAGCGTACTGCGATCATGCCTCGAATGCGTAATTTTCCAAGTCCTGTGGTCTGTTTTGCCTCTGAGTTTCCCGCCTCAATACCTGCACGCATAGCGTATATTTTCCTGAACTCTTCACTCTTTTCGTGGGCTCTGCGTGCTGCCAGTCTGAGCTTCTTTTTGGTGTAACGAAGATAAAAAAACTTCTTACCTGCCTTGACAGGGCACTGCTCCAGCATAGGGCAATGACTACAACCTTCAATTGAGAATACCGCAACCAAATTACTGTTTTTACCGCACTTATTCTGTTCGGGCGTACGTTTATTTGGACACTCGATTATTTTTCCATCGTCACGTTGAACAAATTGATCCAATTGTATGGATTCAGGGTTTTCATCTCCAAAGGCGGGAGCAATTAACTCAACACCTTGTTCAGCTGCTTGCAGAACATTCTCATCGCTACCATATGCAGTGTCTGCCAGTAATCTACCAGGAACCAAGCCATTCTGCTTGCCATGTTCAATCGCCGGCATTACTGCTGTTCCATCATGAATATGTGCAGCCTCAACTGCTACATGAGTGATTAATGATAACCCTTCTTCCTCAGCCGACTCAGTACAGGTCTCCATGATTTGAACCTGAAAACCCTGCCCCTTATGGCCATCATAAGTAGCATCAGGATCTGAAGGATTCTGTAAACTGTCAGAGCTGATTTCTTTTGCAGGCTTGGCCATCACTGGTAAAATATCTTCATCAGCAACCCCTGATGGAGCCTCACCCTCAGAGGTATCACTTTCGTTTGCGTCCTCGGTATTTGTTTCAATAGGTTTTCCATCAATATTTTCCGTCTCAACACACTGTTCGTTGAACACACGAACTAACTGCTTGTAGGTACTCATTGCGCTGACTTCACTATTGTCATGAAAGAAATTGATCAGCGTCCACAAGTCTTGAACTATATCCAGGAGCTTTCTTTTCGCCTCTTTGGGGGCTGTGGCAGCAAATGCAGCATCACCCCGTTTAGTAAAATAACGTTCGATAAGCTCACCGTCTATTCCGTTGAACGCCTCACGATGCTGACGCTTGAGGTTAGTCAAAAAGCGCTTGATCGTTGTGACAAGAAGACTAACTCGACCCAGGCTGCGCATGTTGGAACAAAGGTGAGTCGAGTCCAATCGTTGCAAACTCGGATCAACATCATACAACTCAGCCAATTTTCCAGTAACCTTCTCAAATAGCTCTTGCTCCAAACCATGCTTACTCATGATCGAGCGCATTTCCCATAAGGTTCGCGGACAGAGGTAAGCGTGAGCATCATCAGTCTCACTGATATTGAGAGCATAGCGCCACTGGAGATTGAATGAGAATTGATCAACCGACTGATTATCAGTCATGTCATGCATCTGTTGTAGAACCATCAAGCCCATCATCGCATAAAGTTCTTTGGTCGGACGACCTTGATCAAGAGAATAATGCTCTACCAACAAGTCGACAGGAAGTTCCGGAAGAATTTGCCAGCGAAATGTATCTGCCCACGATTGCTTCAATAATTGCAGCCTTTTTTCGCCCATGCCTGAGAATGGTTCAATACCCAATAAGTACCCTGTTTTGTGATCTTTCACGTGAAACACTGAAATCCCCCGTAAACCTTTGTTTAAAAAGGAGATTATACCACATTGAAAATTGAATGCAACACTGTTGCTTCATAAATTATCCAACATTTTCAGTAGTTTACTGGAATTAACGTTTTTGCGATGGCATCAATCAAGCTCAGTTCTTATTTCTTCCAGACTCATTGTCAGTTTCTCATTGCGTACTTGCTTGAATTTCAAGGTTTGTCTTTCATGAAAACCAAGCCGTTTCAAGGCTGCCCCATTGCTATCGCAAGCGTATAGATTCGTATGCCCTGAATCATCCACATACAAGATAGCATGCTGCTCATACTTCCGTCCAAGCCCCAGCGCGTCATCAAGGCTTATACCGATCACCAACAGACTTGGCTCTGCTGTCCATTGGCCTGACGGATCATAACCCTCGGCTGGCAAGTGGTTCCATCGCGATTCAATCTCTGTGAGAAGCTGCTCCTGATTGCTTTGATTTATCGATGGTAACACTTGCTCACCAAATGGGTTGTATGCAGTGATCAGCGCAGTCCTCTGAACTGGAGCATCACCACAGGCTGGCAATAGAACTTCACCAGCCTGTGTAAATACCCGATAGCCAGCAGCAAAATAGGCATCGGCCTTCTCTTCAGTTATCTCGTTCATTGAACTTCACCACTTGGCTGCTTATGCAGTGCCACGATCACCACATCCATGAGTTCGGTCATCATCTCAAATTCTTCGGCAGACAGAGCGCGTGAGAGCCTTTCTAACTCTGGATAAATCCTTTTCAGGTAATCGGGTTCAATGACCTGGTTACGGCAATCCATCAGTAATCCAGTGTAAGCAAGTGTTAGAATAATCATTTCATCATCACAAATAAGGTAACGAAGAACAAATTCTGCCATTCCCCCCAGACCAGCACATTTATATGCAGGCAGGTTCCCCACATAGATATTTTTCTGTTTCCACCCTCTTGCCAAATAATTAAGTATGCATTCCAATGCCGGGGGACTGTGTAGATTTTCCTTTATCATTTCTGCTATCGTTGCCTCCCGCGTTTGTTTCACACGCCCATCGACAACTGCATCATCTGGTGCTGGTCGCAATGATTTAGTCTCAGGTTCATGGTGAGTCTGCTGTGCTGCGGCTTGCGAGCGCAGTCCGCCGAATACGATCAAGGCTCCCTTGTGTAGTGGATGATCTGCTGTTGGTGGTTTGCCCCTCAAGTCCGTCCAAGTTGAATCCATAATTGCCGTCCTCCTTTAGTACATACATTGCTTACCGGATCTTTCCATGTCTCTGACCATAGGCTCTTCGTGCGAACGCCAGTCGTTCCAGAATTTCAATTTCACCACCAGTCAGAAGGTCATCACTTACTCGCTCCAGCCTTGCTATCTGTTCAATAGGTCTTGGTTCTCTGGGCGTAACCCAACCTCGCGACCCATGATCCTGCCATTTTTTGAATGCCTTCTGCGTTTTTTCCACACGCTCTGATACATCCTCATCACCTGCTGAGAGCAGTGCCTCAATAGCAATCTTCAGTTCATGGTGAGTCTGCTGTGCTGCTGCTTGCTCACGTTGTCCACCGAATACGATCAAGGCTCCCTTGCGTAGTGGATGCCAGTCTGGAAGAGGGTTGTCCGTTCCCCTGTCGTCTGTTCGTTTTAAAGCCATAATTGTTGTCCTCCTTGTCTTCTCTTCAAAAAAATACTGTGGTCGATATGCGGTTACACCCCCTTCAGCCTGTCGTTGATCGCATCAGCACCTTCTGCCTTGATTAGTTCTTGCAGCCTGGATCTGACAGCAAGCTTATCGCTCCCGCACAGGTTGCTATTGTTCTCGAATGTAAATAATTCTGTTTTTGATTTCAGATGTATGAGTGCATTGTCTTTGATGATAAAAATGTGTCGCTCTGAACCAATGGCGAGTACCACTGGATTACCGCTAAGTTGTGACATAAAATAACCTCCGTTAGTTGCTCCACGTGTGGAGCCGCATCTTGGGTAGCACCTTGCCGGAGTCGGGAGGCAGGTTGCTGTGAGCAATAGCTCATCTCGTAATGCAGTGTGAATTGTAGTTATGCGTTTTTTTCGGTCAATCTCATTCGTAGGGGAACATTATTCAGTATCATTATTTTCCACTTCTATTTTCATCTGTAATAACTCATTTCTGCCTGATAAATAGGTGTGGCCTATCAATGTGGAGATAATGATCTCCCGAATCATTTCAGAGAACGTAATGCCTGCCTTAGCGGCCAAGGTCTGAATATCTTCTTTCATCTTGCGTGGTATCCATACTTTCAGGTCTTCTACGTTCTTACCCATATCTTTGGTGATCTCGGGCTCAGGCACTACGGCCTCAGATTCCGGCTTATCTGCCACCCAATCCGTTTGATAAAAGACCATAGGCACAGGGTTCAGTTGATAAAATGCAGCCCTTCTTTCAAACATGCCAAGCCAGTCATACCGGCCATAAAGATAGGTAAACAGAACCTGGCGCATAAAATCAGAACGGGTGGTATCAATCAGACCGCAGGATTCAGTAAGTATTGTGTTCATCAGTTCGGGCAGCCAGAACTTGATTGCGACATCCCCGCGCTCAAGCAGGTCTGAATAATCTCTATCTGTTTGAGTAATATAGCATAGCTCTTCTGGCCGCTGTATGTCCGGTTCGTTAAATGGTCGGCCTCTTTGCCGCCAAATGCTATTGAAAATATCCATGCTGCTGTCCTCCTTCTATGATTCATCAAAGGAGTAGGTGTGCTTGCTCTGTGGGGGGATACCTCGTTTTAGTTGCCGGTATTGGCCACATCTCCTTTCGGAAAACCACCTTGCACGAGTTTGCAGGTTGGCGAGAGCGTTAGCTCTTCTCTTGATGTAGGCGCAACTGTAATGGCTTGTAATGCATGGGTCAAACTAGAATTGGCTACATTATTCCGCAATAATCATCAATACAGACCCCTCAATGCGATTGGCAAGTTCTGCAAGGCTATCCTTTCTCGATGGCAATTCACGCACATTGGCATTTGTATCAACAGAGGATAAAAGCACTCGAACATAACCCACCTTCACAGCGTAATTCACATTCTGAGGTAGGTCGCCCGTCCACTTGAACACTTTAACTGCACTCATTTTGCTGGCTGCAACCCCAACCACTTCCCCTTTCATATTGAGTAGAGGCCCACCGCTATTGCCGCCCTGTAACGGCACACTGATCTGATAAACACGAGGGTCATTTCCTAACCCTGTACGTGCGTTGATAATGCCATCGGTCAGTTTGGCTTCTTTCCCCATCATATCAGGATGCGGATATCCTATTGTGAACACATGCTCGCCTACCCGTGCAGGTCTATTTGCCAGCGGTAGAGCACGCGGTAATGATTTATTATTATCCGGTTTGAGAAGAGCGAGATCATTCGCTGTATCGGTAGCAATAATTGTCGCTGGAATTTCCACGCCATCCCTGCGTAGCAACACGATATTCTTTCGTCCAGCAACCACATGGTTGTTGGTGACAACATAACCGCCCGCCACCAGCCAGCCGGTGCCAGAAACGATGCTTGTCGCTTTTTTCTTTTTATGTTTAGGAGAAACCTGCTTTGCCACGCTACCGCCATAAACCTGCGCCAAAAGTTTGTCTGCAAGAAAGGCATTGGGGATATTACCTAGTTTTTTAATTCGCCCAGCACTGGTAAGTGCTTTATCTCTATTACCCGCCTTGAGATAGTTAAGCCCTGCCTTGTAATACCAATCTGCTGCGGCTGTGCCACTTTTAATTGTGCCGCTGCCAAGCTCATAGCTCCACCCCATCACAAACTGAGCGTCGGCATCCCCTTGTTCCGCCACCTTGCGAAACCACTTTACTGCCTCAACCTGATTTGGTTTCACCCCCGTTCCCTTTTGATACATATTCCCCACGATAAACTGTGCATCAGTATTGCCTTGAGTTGCAGATTTACGAAGCCATCTTATAGCTTCGGCATAGTCCTGCTTCACGCCCTGCCCTTTGTAATAGTCCAAACCAAGAAGGAACTGCCCAAGGGCATCCCCTTGTTCAGCGGCTTTAAGGTACACATCTCCGATGATAGCCTGGGCATCAGTATTCCCCTGAATGGCTGCTTTACGAAGCCATTTTATTGCTTCAGTATAATTCTTTTTAATTCCTATGCCCTTGTAGTATTGCAAGCCGAGGAGAAACTGCGCATCGTCATCGCCTTGTTCAGCCGCTTTCCGATACCACTTTGCTGCTTCAGAAGCATCCTCCTTCACGCCTTGCCCCAAGCTATACATCGCACCGAGTTTAAATTGGGCTTCGATACCACCTCGCCTCGCATCCTTACTACAAACAGGAAATGCGCGCTCATATTGCCTCGCTTGATAAAGTTTTTCGCATGAACCCTTATCATTCGCCCAGGCATTCCCCAGCCCCGAACAGATAATAATAATCGTCGCGCTAACAATTCTTAGATATTTTCGGTATTTCATATAAGTCTCCTTGAGTGTCAACGTAATCACTCAGGCATCCATGAGTATGTGTAAGAAAACGCTTACGCGTCTTTTATGGGGCGGTAACTTTCATTTGTGAGCGAAGAAATAGTGGCTGAATGCTTTTAACGAAGCTCTCTAGCAATCTACCGTCAAGCAATCTGACTAAACGTATTCACTGATATTGTCACATCTTGCTGTGCATTCAGCTTATATTGCCCTCGTTTATCCTTCTGAATGCTTATAGAAAGGCTCTGGCCTTCTTTGATGATACCAACCTCTAGCAGTTGGCGAATTTGGCTACTCGGAAGAATTAAGTAATCATTGTAGTAACGGCAATCATCGCTCCCTCGCATGACAAATATATAAAATGTCTGGGATGAGTCCTTGGCACTGAAGCTGTTCTTTTTGATTGAGAAGCTGAAAGCCCCTCTCTCAGACATGTTTGCGGTCTTCACTTGGATATGAAAGTACCGATTATCCTTACCCGCAATTACATCTATTCCATCATCCACGGCCATGCCCGATGCATTAAAGCCATAAAATAACAATTCGCTAATTACAGCTTTTTCTCCAGCCTTCCCCGTATATAGGCTCGAAACCTTTGGTGCGATGGTTGGTGCTGGAGTTACTTTAGGTTTTCTTTTTAGACGATAAATCCCCCTCTTATAGCCACCACTCTTATTCTTAACCTTAGAAAAACTTGCCTTTGCACCTGTTTTTCTTGCATCAGCAGAAAGAACGCCTGAAATCTTGGAGGGAAGGCTATCTGAGGGTTTTTTTATGTTTGGAAAACGATCTAAAAGCATCTCAGCAATATCGTTTACATGTGCTGCGCCAGAATAATCAGCCATCACTTCTTTCACTTGCTCTATCAGGCTCATTTCTTCCTCCCTTCAGCTTGATCATTCCCAAGCATCTCATCGGGAGAATACAACTCAATACGTTGAATTACAAACCAACATATTGAACCCTTTCACCAAATGCCAACAAACACGACGATTTTCACCGGTTTAGGGGTCGGTGAATATGGCTGAAAATACATCTCGTACACTTATAGAAAGGCTGTCTGAAAATATTGCATATCAGCGCAAAGCATTGGGCTTTACGCAGGCAGTACTTGCTGAGCGACTGGGCGTTGATACAGAAACACTTTCACGCTTTGAGAGAGGGAAGCACCTGCCATCATTGGCCACGCTTGAGCGGCTTGCAGGCATTCTTCGAGTGACTGTAGCTGAACTATTAAGTGAAGAGGCTCCTGAACCAACTGATGACGCGCTTCTTTTGACAAGCTGGTTGGAGAGCCTCACTCAAGCTGATCGGGAGTTTGCCATTAACCAATTAAAATCCACCTGCTACCATTTGAAACGGCGCAATTAAACTACACGCCAGGCTTAGCTTCTCTGCGCCGTGCTCGCGCTCTTGCATTCTTGCGCAGACGTTTTGCTTCAGCTCGTGCTGCTGACTCAGCCAGAGCGTCTGCCTTCCACCCATCCAGCTTTTTCTGCCATCTCACCTCATGCCGTTGCTGCTTATCAGCACGCTTGGCCTGATCCCGAAGCACAGTCAGCTCTCTTGATGGTCGTGTGTCTCCATTGCGTTGGCCGGTTGATAGTCCGCCATGCATCTTACACCTGCCGTTGCGCGGCTGATCGGCTGCCTTGTCCCAGACAGGCGGTGCCTTGCATGGCGTGCCTTTGCGGGTCTTAGCACCACATTGCGGCCTGTCCTTCTTCAGTGTGCGCGCAGGTGGTGCCCCCAGTCTGACGAAGCTCATGATGCGCGCACATGGCGATGTTGGATAAGCGTGCTCATGTCTTCCTCCATCGGATATACGTGCAGCCGTCGCAATGTCTTGTATGCTGCTCCATATTTCCACATTCCTCGCATTGGTAGCGAACGATAAAACCGTCACGATCACCGCCTGGGCTACGGTCATCAGTTTCACAAGCAGGTGCGCTGATGCGTAAGCCACGAGTAAAGACGATGACAGAGCCGTGGTGCATGTTGTCCTCACCACAAAATGGGCACATTAGAAGTTGTTCGTTCATGGTAATCTCCTTTTCTGTGTTATCAATAAAATGATACTTCACCACTTTTTTTAATTTCAGCATTTGCGCCCATATAGGCTTCACTATTATCACTATTACTCGGTTTTTTAATTTTAGTGATAATAGTGAGGGGGGTATAGGCATATTTGCGATTTTAAAAACATCCGGGTGCATAATAATTCTGACTGTTGGCTTACCTCTTTTGTTCGCCGAGCTTTCGCGCCTACACCAGTTATAAAGCTCCAAGCATTCTAGTGCCGCCCCTGCCTGTTTCGCTCTTAACCCTGATACATTCCTGCGCTGCAATTCACCCATCGTGAAGGCCATAGTCAGCTTTCCATCCAGCACCAATTTCAGCACCTTCTTTGCGCCATCAATCTCCGGGTGGGAAGCATGCGAGTAAATACGCGCCGCGTGGCTTTCAAGGTACGCTGTAAAGGCTATCGCCTGTTGGGTGGCTTGCTTGCCTATGCCATCAATGCGCCTGCCATCGCAAAGAGCAAACACCAAGGCCAATGTAGGCATCAGCTTCCTGTACTTCGATATGTGCGATATGAATGCGGGGTGATCTGCATCCGCACGCAGCCTATGCTCCAGCGTACTGCGCCAGCCGTCTGCTATTGGCTGGGCTTCACTGGTGAAGTGAAAGAATGGAAACTTGTCGTACTCATTTGATGCTGCGCCCATTACCTCCGGCGGTGTTTCATCCAGCCACTTCAGAAGGTTATAGATATTATCCTTAGCTAGTTTATCAGGGTATTGATCAACATTGCGCCAGTCCTTTGTTATGTCTGGATATACCATCAGGCTGAAACGCTGTAGCAGGCCATCAGCACCAGCACCACCAGCCACTGCTTCGCTTACATATTGTTGCAGAACACCCGGCTGGATCCCGCCAGCAACGGACAAGCATACGCTTGGCACATAGTTGTTCTTGCCACGCATGATCCTGTCCACAACATAGGACTTATCACCATCGGCTGCTGTCAGAAAGAAGCCCCTTGCTGCTTCCTGCCCTTGCGAGTCCAGCCGCTTCAATAGAGATATGATCTCGTCTGACTCAACCAGCAACCCTGATGGGTTCTCTATCAGCAAGTCGGCCAATGCTTCATAGGTTGCATCATTCGTGCGATACCGGCGCAATTTTGGGACATCATCAGATGCAAGATCCGCTGCCTCTGCAAGCAATGACTCTGCCAGGGGTTCATCCGGGGCAGCCTTTGCTGAGCCCCTCATGGCGGTTTTTGCGCGTGTCTTGAGTGTCACTATCTTCAATTCGCGCGCGTCATTGCTAAGTTCAGCCTCTTTGGCTGCACTTGCATGCCTAGCCCTTGCATCAACATCAAGCCGCGCCAATGGTGCAAGTGCTTCGCCCATTGTTGGCGATTTCATCACACCGCTAATGCCAATGATTGCGCACCAGAAGTTGCAGATTGCTATCCAGCCATCACGCATCTTGGGCTTAACACCAACGCGACAACCCAGCACCGACCCGATTGCAGTTATAATACTGACCACTGCAAAATCAGGTGGGCATTGCATGCGGTCAGCAATGTCATTTACAAAGGCACGAATCGTTTGAGGCACACTGCTTTCATCATACGGCTGTACTGGTGGCAGATCGGGCAGCGGAACCGGCGCTTCCCATTCAGTAGCAGCCATCATCATTGCTGCGCGATCACCACCGTGATCAAGAATTCGACATACATCGAATGAGTCATGCGCGCGGCCATCGCAGAGAGGGTCAGAGCCGTTATGGGAAAAACAAAGCTCCCCGTGCACCCATACCCCAGCAGCACCAGACTTGCTGTTGGGGTGAATCCATTTTTTACCGCGCTTTTCGTATCCATGATCACGCAGCACTTCATCAAGAGGGTGCTTATCATTGAATGCCTTTATTTCAGGAGGCGTGGTTGCAAGCCTGCCGAATGCTGCAAGAGCCTCGTCCGGCACTGCTGCTGCCAGTGCTGCATCAACATCAAATGCCTTGCCATCGATACATGAAGAAAACTCAAACGGTGCATCAGCACTTGCTATCCGTGGCAAGTACCACGGCTGTGCAAACGTGCCTGATTCTTTCGTCTGCGTGACCGGACAACCGGCAGTCTGAATAGCATCGTGGATTGCTGTGTTGATTATCTGATATTCAGATTTTGTGCATGGCCGTGATAATGGAATATAAGCACGCCAGCGATTGCCCTTCGGACTCTGCATATGGCTGTGACTTGTGTGGATCACATACAGTAAGCCCAGTTTATCCAGTGCCTGTACTGCCAGTGATATATCAGGTGCCGACAACTCATTCACTTCACCGGTTGCAGGGTTGAAGCTGCTATCACCGTCAATCCCCCCCAGCGTTGCCGATTGCGCGTTTGAGTCGTTCCGGATTCCTTTGCATCCACCATGAAGGATATACGCACCGTCTTTGCTGCCTACGGTTGGCTTGGATAACGCCGCTGCAAAGTCAGAGAATGGCAATGCTTTGTTGTGTGCGCGCGCCTGTACTTTCACGCCCTGATCGAAGTGTGCGAATTTAATTGTTGGCTGGCTCATAGCGTCGTCGCCTTTGCAAAAGCAACTGCTCGTGCTCGCGTCAGAAAGCTCCCGACACGTTTACCTTGTTGAATTATGTTGAAGGCGATGATGGCGCTAGAATTGTTTCCACCAATCGGCTGCTGCTTTTGCGTGGAATCCATTACTGAGCCGCCACTTCATCGCGTTCGACTCGATGCGAATCAAGCCATGTATCCAGATCGTCTTTCAAATATCTGATAGCCCGCCCGATGCGGATAAACCTCGGCCCCGCTGTTCTGTTATTGCGGATACCGTTCATACGATCTTGACGAAGGAAGCTACGCGACATTTCTATATATGCTGCCGCCTGCTCTTCGCTCATTGCACGTCTTGCTTGCTGTATGTGCTTTGTCTTGTTCTGCTCTGTCTTGTTCTGCCCTGAATTGTGTTTCATGATTCACTCCTATTCTCCACCGTTCTCGGCGGTTCATAGAAACGAATCTTGGGGATGCTAAATCAAAATTTCACAGGGGGTCAGGGTGTCATCCATAGGGTGTCAGGCTGTCATGCCGTAAGTTTCAACGTTTTTTACTGGAGGTGTCATGCCATGTTTTACCCTTGGCTGCATTCGGGCGAATAAGCGAGGCCGCCTTTTGTGCTAGCGAGTCGCTTAGGTCGCACCGCTGTTGAATCCAATCTGCAATTACCAGATTTTTATCGCCGCCATCTTCACCGTTGGGGAAAAATTCCAACGCTGCATCACACAATGCTTGCAGCCGTTCGGCAACCTCTGGGGCTATCTTATCTGCTACGGTTGGTAATTGTACTGGACGATTACCCGCTAAGTTGTCCACTGAATACGGAAACGCCCGGAAATGCCCGGCTGCCCATTCAATGACACCACATGACTTAAAGTAGCGAGCCGTACCATACATTCTGTTGGCTGCATCCTGTGCATCATCAGGGTCAGTGCAGGGGATTACCTCCATCAACACAGCCTTATTGATTTTATCGGTGGCCTTGTTGATTGCAATTGCCTCGTCCTCTGATTTACCGGAACCAGGTTCAAAGCCGCAACATAAGTTTGCAAACTCCGACAAACTCCACGCATCTTCGTTTATCCATTCATCCTGCCATGTTTGTTCTGTCATAACTTCCTCTACTCACCTCTTGAAGTAAGGCAGAGGCGGAAGAGGAGGTGTCCCTTGTCGGCTGATTCATGACTTCCAGCCTATCCGCCCTGCCAACTGATTAGGCTATGCTTATCATCTTCGCCTGTTGTGGTGCTACAAGCTTAGCTACTGCCGCCGCTTTATGTTCCGGCGCAAGGTGCGCATAGCGAAGCGTCATCTTTATATCGGCATGCCCTAGAAGATCGCGCACCGTGTTCAGGTTCACATCGGCCATCACCAGGCGGCTTGCAAACGTATGGCGCATGTCATGCCAATGAAAATCTACAATCTCAGTCGCCTTCAAAACGTTAGCCCAAGCCTTGTTTACATTGTCAAAACGCTTGCCGTCAGCATTGGGGAACACAAAACCGGAGGTGCGCCCCGTCTGTTCCTGCCAGAGCCTTAATATATATAGTGCCTCTTCGTTTAATGGGATATGGCGCGTCCTGTTTGTCTTGGCCGTTTTTGCCTCAACCGTAAGTGTGGAAGTATCCAAGTTTACCGCGCCCCATGTCAGAGAGAAGATTTCACCGCGCCGCATGCCTGTATTCAGCGACAACACAACCATAGGCTTGATATGATCCGCAAAGGTTGTGCATGCAATGTCTGGCATCAAGGCATAACCACGGGAACGCCGCCATTCATTCGCACTGCCTCTTTTCTCGCGCATACGCTGCTCTCGTATATCCAGCCCATCACGCAATGCGATTTCTTCATCATTGGATAGATAACGCACCCGGCCATTATCCACTCTTACTTGTTTTGTTTTTTTTGTCAGACCATGGCGAGGGATTACGCCCCATTGAACTGCGCGGGACAACGCACCTTTCAATGAAGCAAGCTGACGGTTAATACCTGCATCAGTCCTGCCCTTCTTTTTCTCGCGTGAACGCCATGAAGCAATATCCCAGTCGGTAATGTCGGGCATTGGCTTATCAAGAAGATGCGCAAATTGCTTTTCAATACACTGGATCGTCTGCTTACCCGTTTTATACTCTGATTCGCACCAGTCGCGATATTTATTGTCAATGAATCCTCGTAATGTTTGCAGCTTTGCATTTTCAGCATCCTTGCGGTGCTGCTTCCTATCGGCTTGAACGTCCTTGCCGTGCTTTACATCGGCTGATCGTAGTTCGGCAATGTCTCTGGCCTGCACAGGGGATAGCGTTCCAACTTTGCCAATCAGGTAATCAGTTAGCTTCCCTGACTCGTTACGATACTGAAAGTAATAGCTCATGGAGCCAGTCGGCTGCACACGTATATAAAAACCTTTCAGTTCAATATCCCATACTCGAAAGTATTTTGATTCTGGCTTGAGTGATTTCACCAGCCTTGCCGTTATGTTGCCTGCTCTCTTGCCCATGCTTCTACCTCTGTACCAGCACCATACCAGCATAGTTAATGAACCCACATAGTCCGGTAATGCACTGCCATGCACAAACCCTACTCCATAGAACCCATACACAGCAAGGGTTTATATGTTCATATTGTGCTGTTTCTGGTGCATGGTTGTTTATGGAGAAAAGCATATAAATCTCACTCGTAATGAGAAGGTCTCCGGTTCGATTCCGGACATCGGCTCCACTTAAGCCATTGTTTTATAACAATTAATTCTCAATCCGCCATTTAAGGAATATTTTTGTTTCTGGCTGAGGTAACTTTCAAGGCAACCTTTTGGCTATATAAATTGATCCTTCCACGGATCGCTATTGGTAATGGTTGCCGCAAAAAAAGGCCGCCACTCGAACGTTTTATCTGGCAGAGTCTGCACTTCGCAACAGTGGAGTCGGCCATGAAAGTAACAGCCCAGCAAAAGGAAATGCTCAAGACCATAGTGCAAAGGTTGATAAACCTAGAGTATCAACTAAAGAACACGGATCACATAACCAAGATAGAAGTGTCGGCGGCAAAGGAAAATTACGCGAAGGACAAAGATTTGGTGATGCAGTTGATCCTGATCCAAGCAAAGGACTTGAATTACCCACCGATTCAAGATTGGGCGGACTCGAAGCCGATGTCGCAAGTGAATGACATGGCGGACGGGAACCTGGCAGCGACAGACTTTTATCAGGAAATACTCGGAAGGATAATGCTGGGCACAATAACTTCGACCTGAGATGAACGCCGGAGGCAGCACCTTATTCAAAAGGTGAAACCGAAGGCAAAAAAATAGGTGGCTCCTACTGCGCCGATTTCCTTAAGCTCATAACCAACCGATGGAAGGAAGCACTTAAGGCACGCAACAGGGATTACCCACCTACAGCGCAATGATAGTAGTCACGCGCCGACTGGTCAATTTTTTTGACACATCCACCCTGATAGCTTGCACTGAAAACTGCGCACCAATGTGCGCACTATCGCAGATCATCTGCATAACCATAGCGTCACCGTGGAGGCATCCACCACCAGATACCAGCCTTGTGCGGCTTACCGCTGTAATGGCTCCTAATCCCAATCTTCTCTTTGGTTTTTTTAATGGTGGCAGGCTTGAATCCAGCTTGTTCAGCGGCCTGTTGTGCTTTCGTGGCGGGCAATGCTGTTTCATTGAGCATTGATCTCAGAAACTCAGCACATCGTTCCCATTCGGTGTCGTGTAGTTTTTCATCAGGCACCGGCACCAATAAGTGTCGTACCCCATTAATTGTAAGCATTCGCATCAATACATCCTTGCAACATTTCAGACTCAAGCCCTTATATTGAATCGCCGCATCATTTCATGGGCAAAGAAATCATTGGCCTGATTGATCGTTTTCATGTGCTGCTCGTATGTACTCCAGTGCATACCCTTGGGCTTGGGAATCCACGCACTTAAATTGCCATCATGATACCCCAGCTTTTCCTGCGCAGTTCGCGCCCGGCGCATGGATCGGTCAATCTCTGTTTCTGCTTCGGAGTTGTAGGCCAGGTTGTAACACTTTCGGCAGGCCGGATATTTTCCAGCAATATACACCTTGGCACACCTTCGCCCACAATGCGGGCAGCGCATCCAGATGCGTTTACCGCCATAATTGCAAGCCGTATATTCAAGCCGGATTTCAGATTGCACCGGCTCCCATTCGCCATCAGGTTCATGATGCTTGTAATCAAGCGTAATAGTCTCGGCTGATACCCAGTAGCCAATGCTGCCAGTTTGTTCACCTCTGCAACTCCATGTCAGTGTTCCGGTGCATCCATTGTATAGCCAACCTTTTCGCTTCATCCAACGAATATCCACACTATGCTGACTTTCAACCTTTCTGCGCCAGCCTTTTCTGCCGCTAAAATATCCGCCCATCATCGCACCTCGCTCATTTTATTTTCACAAATCATTAGCCAACTTGCACTTTTTCTGCGCCTGCTTTGCGGCCTCTTTCGTCGTAAAGCATTGAATCAACGCGCCACCCTTCACCAGATAGGCCAGTAATCAGCATATTGGAATCGCACCACTTCAATCATGGCAGCCAATCAAGGCCAGCACTTCCGGCCATTCATTTTTCGCCACATCTTTGACCGGGGCGGGATAGATGCCGCACCCGAAAAGTATCTGCCGAATCACGCAAACTTTTTCACCATCTCTTTTTACAATGAAGTAACGCCCATCCACCAGCCTGTTCCCCGTTGTAGTCATGGAAGCACTACACATAAAAAGCACTGCCTATGGCATATATATACATAGTGTCCAATTTCTGGACTTGTGAAACATCCGTGAAACGTCCAACAGGTTCATTTTCTGGACATACGGAAGCCGTTTTTATTCCCTCAATGTCCATTTTCTGAACCTGCAATGTCCAGTTTCTGGACTTGAGTTCTGTTTTTACGCCAGTTAATCCAGTCGCCGGATAGTGCAAACAGGTTCAGTTGCTTATACAGCCCGCCATGCTGGGTGCGCTCAATAAAACCGATTCGCTCCAGTTCACGGATTGCCTTGCCTATAGTTGTTCGGCTCATTTGCCCATTCATCGAATCATGCGGGCAGATAATTGGGCTATCTTTTGTCCCGTTACTGCCGTTCTTGCAGCGCATGATCGATAACAGCACCCGCACTGCCGAACTCGAAAGGCTATTGAAAGCCTCCGAGTCAAACAGGGGATGCTCCAGCATGATGAACGGCGCACCTTTTCGACGGCGTTTCATATTGCGATTGCTATCTGACCTTGCCATCGCTACACCCCATCAGGTGACGGTGATTTGAGCCGTTCGGTTTCATCAGCGGTATCATTCAGCGTTTCATCATCTTCTGCGCTGCCGATGGCCTGTGCACGGGGTATAATTGGCTTCCGCTTCATTTTCTGGCCGGGTCGAAGGTGCCAGAATGCACAAGCCTTCAAATCACACTCACGGGCAAGCCGAATGGCGACGTTCCGGCCTTCTTTGCCACGCCAACCCTGACAGTGGATGCAATACTCTTTGATTGCCTGCCCCGGTGTATGTTCCGACTTTTTCGCTGGCCGTTTGTTCATTCGATAGGGGTACAAGCTGCAATCAGGACAAGCGCATTCCCTGATTGCTTTGATACTGTCATCCATGCAGTTCAGACATTGCTGACGAATAGCGGGGATTGGGGTTCGCTTGCTCATAGCTGCGCCTCCCGAATCAGCGCATATTGTGCTACGCTATGTTTATGCCCTGGCATGGTTTCATCTACCACTCTTATGCTGTCGATTTCATAGCCATAGTTGTGACGCAATTCAAAAATGCGCGGTGCTGGCGCAAGCACATCCAGTTCTTCGCGCAATTCAATGGTGGTGGCAGGCGCAATACGTAACCGCTCTAGAATGCGCTGGCGTTGATCTGCCGCACTGGTAGATTTCGTCTTGTTTGATTTTGGGATGGCTGCTTGTAGTGGGGCAGCCGTTTCTTTTGGGGAAATCATTACGCAACCCCCTGCCTGCGTTCATTCAGCCAGACATTTACATCAGCTTCAAGCCAACCTTTCGAGTTTTTACCGAGCGGAATTGATTTCGGGAAGTCTCCAGACTTTTCTAACCGCCAGATTTGCGAACGGCACAAGCCCACTTTTTTGAATAGTTCTGGAAAACGGATCACCCGCAAGGTATCGCGGGTTTCGGTTGTTTGTTCTTTCATGTTTCACCTCATGCTTTTGTATTTGAACCGCTTGAATGGCGGTGCATGAAGTGAATTAAACCATGCTAAAAAATGGCGTACGTTTTCAGGTATTGCAGGGGGTTTGCAGCAAAGGGGGTATGCTCTAACGGGGGGCGGTTTCCATCACAGCATCGTAAACTGTTTGCCTTCCAATTTTGCCTTGCAGTAAATCGCTGTTAGATATGCCTTGCCATTCATTGCCACCATCAAGGGCATCTTTTATTTCTGTCCATAATCTATTTGTGATTGATTTTCCGGTTTGGCTGGCATCGCTCCATATGAATTGTTTTTGAATTGCATCTTTTACCTTATTCTGAACCTGTTTGCGGATATAGGCGCGATTTTTTGCTGCTTGAAGCCCGCCATTTCTTCCAGATAATTCTGGATTGTCTTTGGAATCATACGACAACGCTCCCCCAGTATAAAAAGAAGCATAACATAACATTTGCCAAGCAATTCCCACTTCGTTTTCATCATAAGAAATCGCAAGGCGAAGTGAAGCCAGAGCCTGTCCAGACATGTAGGTGGAAAGGTTGAAACCTTTTTTCTTGCACAATTCCTGCAATGATAGATGCCTTTCTGATTCGCTCTTAGCCTCATTGTCTATCTTATCAATAGTTTCCAAAAGTCTCGAATATGTCAGATTTGAATCTCGAATAATCGAAAAACAAATTCCAAGCACTGTCATTGATTCTTCCCAAAACTCTGCTCCAAATACGCCTCCCATATGTTCCAAGTCTGCGACCATGTCTTTAGGAATCTTTAGAACATCTATTATTTCACCACAGGTAAACTCGCAGTCCAAAACACACCTCACGCACACAAAATTAAAAGGCTGGGCGGAAGGGGTGTGCGGCCTTTTCGGTTGGGTAATTAAGCCAACCTATCCGCCCGGCCAACTGGTTATTGTGCTATCACTATCAACACTGATTTTTCGATGCGCTTGGCAAGTGCCGCAAGGTCACTTTTTCTGACGGGTAACACCGGCACATTGGATGCCGAGTCAACGGATGAGAGTAATGCCCGCACATAGCCTATTTTTACAGCATAGTTCACATTTTGTGGAAGATCGCCTGTCCATTTGAACACTTTGACCGCGCTCATCTTGGCAGTAGTGACTCCAACCACTTCGCCACGCATATTGATAAGCGGACCGCCGCTGTTACCACCTTGCAGCGGCACGCTTATTTGATAGACCCGAGGGTCATTTCCTAACCCTGAACGGGCATTGACAATACCATCGGTCAATTTCGGCTCTTTTCCCATCATATCCGGATGCGGATAGCCCACTGTGAACACATGCCCACCAACTTGCGCCGCTCTATTCGCCAAAGGCATCGCAGGAGGCAGTAATTTGCTGTTATCCGGCTTGAGCAATACAAGATCATTTATCGCGTCATCCACGGCCACACTGGCCTGAATTTTCACCCCATCCGTGCGATACAATATAATCGTCTTGCGCCCAGCCACCACATGATGATTGGTGACTACAAATCCGCCAGCTACCGGCCAGCCTGTACCAGTAACCACGCTTGGTGCTTTTTTCTGCTTCACCTTGGATGAGCGATTGTTTGTCCCTTCCCCATAGATGCGCGCCAATAATTTGTCAGCAAGAAATGCATTGGACACACTTAGATGCAATACCACTTTCAAATTCTTAATGCGTTCCGTGCATCCCAAGGCATCATCCCGCTTACCCTTTTTTAGAAAAGACAAACCTGCCTTATAGAACCAATCAGCCGCCGCCGCACCGTTTTGCATCACACCATGACCATGGGCATACATCACGCCCATGTTGAACTGGGCTTTGGCATCTCCCTGTTTCGCCGCCTTACGCCACCACTTAACCGCCTCAGCATAATCCTGCTTCACTCCTTGGCCATTGGCGTACATCGTACCCATGTTGAACTGCGCCTTGGCAAGCCCCTGTTTCGCCGCCTTGCGATACCATTTCACCGTCTGGACATAGTCCTGCTTCACACCATGACCATTGGCATACATCACTCCAAGGGAAAGCTGGGCATCTAAGTTTCCTTGTTTCGCAGCCTTGCGCCACCACTCTACCCCCTCAGCATAGTCCTGCTTCACGCCATAACCATTAACATACATTATGCCTAAGTTAAATTTTGACTCTGACTCCCCTTGTTCCGCCGCCTTGCGCCACCATTTCATAGCCTCTGCATAGTTCTGCGGCACACCTTGGCCATTGGCATACATCAGAGCAAGTTTGAATTGAGCATCTGAGTGACCTTGTTCTGCTGCCTTGCGGCATACGGGAAATGCCTGCTTATACTGTTTGGCTGTATGTAGCCTTTTACAAACCTGAATAGAAAAACCAATTTCCTGAAAGAAAAAATTAAGTAATTTTTGGCGTTCATTTTGTTTGAAATGTGGTGCTATCACTTTGTCAAAATAATACTCGGCTGCTTCCGTCTTACCTGCGGTATTAAGCCCTTTGTAATAATCACTGTCTGATACTGCTGACCATGGTCGCGGCACTTCCCCAGAGCTACTGTAGATCAAAACAAGATTATTTTTAGCTTTAAGATCCCCCTGTTCCGCCGCTTTTTTGCACAAGGGTAATGCTTCTTTATATTTCTGTTTTAAAACCAGCTCACTACATTTTTCTGTAGTGATAAAGTCCAAAACTCCCCGTTTTATATTGGAAGAATCAGAAGGCTCTTGGCTTACCACAGCCCATGGATTGGCGGCGTTTCGCTCTCCGTTGCTCGGTTGAGCATCTGCCCAAACATTTACAGTCCCCAGCAAGGTAATGCACAACACAGCAGTAATTTCCAGCCATTTCCAATACTTCATAATCCCTCCCTGTTTCTGGCCAGTCGATCAGGCTGCTATAGCTTCCCTGATTGCATCGGGGCGCAGTGCTGCCACTTTCAATAGGCTCAAGGCCGGGCCGGAAGGCTTGCGCCTGCCCTGTTCCCAGTCCTGCAAGGTGCGGGGACTGACTCCCAACATAGCGGCGAATGCGGATTGGCTTAAATCCATGCTTTCGCGGATCGCATGAACATCCGGCAGCACCACAACATGCCGCTTGCCCTTGCCGCTCTTGATTGCATTGATGCCATCCAATGTCTCTTGCCATACGTCGCGCCCGGCATCTCGTTGTTCCAGTTCTTCTTCAGTCATTCTACCCATGTTCAATAGCCTCCTTGATC
>Ga0256829_1001274_pt1 | contig 21207 bp, 24 predicted proteins | sample 131447metaG_FD_185979 | JGI IMG/M metagenome (GOLD analysis project Ga0256829, IMG submission 185979) | Hydrothermal vent microbial communities from Lau Basin, Pacific Ocean - 131-447 | ecosystem: Environmental > Aquatic > Marine > Hydrothermal vents | place: Pacific Ocean: Lau Basin | collected...
AAGGTGCGATAAATGCAAGTGCTAAAACGATGTAGGTGACAAGTGAGATGGTCGCTATTTTTGCCGCACGCATCTGCATCTCTTTTGCATAGAGCCACAGTACAAAGAGCTTTTGGATGCCAAAAGGGAGCAGTCCGAGCATATACATCTGTAAAACGCCACTTGTGTTTGCGGTATCTGTAGCGGTAAAAGCGCCGTGTTCAAAAAGCAGTTTGAGAATCTCTGTTGAGAGAACAATGCCGCCAATGGTACTTGCTGTTAAGAGTGCACTTAAAAACCAAAATGCTTTTTCAAGGTTTGCTACGGCTTTTGTCTCGTCATTGTTCTTTAAATAGCGTGCTACTTTTGGAAAAAGAGCTATGGAAGTAGCAATGGCAAAGAGTGCAAGGGGAAGCTGAAAGATGCGGTTTGCATAGTAGAGATAGGAGATAGAACCCGTTGCCAAAAATGATGCCAAAAAGGTGTCTAAAAAGGCACTTACCTGTGCAGTGGAGTTTCCCCACATGGCAGGAAAAAAGTTTTTATGAAACTTTTGTGTATCTTTTTTGATGATTTTGGACTTGACTCTGAGGTACTGAAAACCGCTTAAAAGAAGTTTGAGCAGTCCCATTTTATATAGAGCGACAATATGTACGCCAACTTGCAGCAGCCCACCGATGATAACACCAAAACTGAGATAGTAAACAATGGTGCCTTCACTTGAACCCTTTGAGAGTACTAAAGCAGCAATAAGAGAGAGATTGAGCAGTGCAGTAGAAAATGCCGAAGTGGCAAAGTGCCCTTTGTACTGCAGCATCGAGCTAAAAAAAGTGACAATGAAAATCAGCGGCAGATACCAGAAGTTGATGGCGACATAGGGAGATGCAAGGCTAATGGTCTGTGCATCAAAACCAACGGCAATGGCCTTTGTAAAAAGTGCCGGCAGCAGGTTTACGATGAGGGAAATAATGAGAATGATGGAGAGAAACAGTAAAAAAATGTTGGCACTAAAAACTGCTTTGTGTTTTGTTCTTGCAAACGCAGGCATAAAAACCTGCGAAAAAGCACCCTCTGCAAATATACGACGGAAGAGATTTGGCAGCTTGAATGCAATGAAAAAGATGTCACTGTAGACGTTCGCTCCAAGCGCGGTTGCTGTGAGCAGATCTCTTATAAATCCTAAAATTCTTGAGAAAAGTATTCCTGAACTGTTGGTAAAAATGGCTTTAAACATAGGCTTCTTTGTGGATAAAATGGTTACTTTACGAAATTTTAACAAAGGTTTGGTTAAAATAAGCCCTAAAATCTAAAACAAGTTTGGTAAATCATTATGGCACTATTTGGTTCGAGTAAATCTGAGACAGCAAAGACATCTGTAAAAAAAGTGAGACCTATAGTCGTTCGAACACAAAATATTGCCAGCGAAATTTTTAAAGTCGCAAAATCGTATGAGATAAAACCTGAAGAGCTTGATTTTAATCTTTTTGATGTGCAGACATACACACGGGTGATGCTCGATGACCATTCGGCGCACGTTGAATGGAGTGAGATCTCTCCTGAAGCGCTTGGTGAACTTGATGAAGAGACACAACTTTTAAACCCAAACTTCCAAATAAAACAGGTATATGAAGTAGAGATATTCCTGAAGCAGATCGACCCTGAGAACCCTTGTAATAATTTTAAAACAGCAGTGGGTGCAAACGCAACGAAAAGCAAAGTCTATTTGAGCGTACAAGCTGGTTCGAGACTTGCATCATATCCTCATTTCGCGCATGATTTTGAACAGATGTTGAACAAAAAAAAGATCAGAGCGGGGATACTTATATATATTTTTGATGAGATGGTTGAGCCGCTCATCTCTAAACTCTCTGCGCAGCTTGAAGTGGCGGAGGAACTCAGCTTTACGAAAAATGAGACCTATCTCATCGCCGAAGCGTATGAGCCGACACCTACGATAAATGATAAAATAATACTGCACTACGAGACAAATCATGAGATAGATGAAAATGCGAAGATAGACTATGCAGCACGTGGATTTATTCAAAGTGTCAAAGAGGGTGATCTGCTTATAGAGTACATAAAACCGCAGCCTGGAAAACCCGGACGTAACTGCAGGGGTGAGTATATGAACCCTGAAGAGCCGGTAGTAAAATATGAACCGACTTTTTCTGTAGATGAGACTATTAAGGTCGTTGAAGATGATAAAACTATCAAGTACTTCGCAAAAGAGAATGGTTACATTGCGTTTGAAAGTAATACCTATCTCATTAAAACCGATGTTGACATTGATGAAATCAGTTTTAAAAAGACGGGTTCTATTGAGAGTGGTGTTGACTCGGATGTAAATATATCTGTACGTGAAGCAGATGCCATTAAAGATGCGGTAGGTTCTGGCATGCGTGTTGAGGTAACTGAGATTGACATCGATGGAAATGTCGGTTCAAACGCACAAGTAATTGCAAAAAAAGCCAAAATAGGTGGACAGACACATAAAAGTGCCATGATACGTGCCGATGAGGTAGATATACATGTGCATAAGGGGAAAGCCTATGGGAAAAAGATTAATATAGAGCGTCTTGAACACGGAGAGGTGGATGGTGATAGTGTGCATATTTCACAAGCTCTTGGCGGACATATACGAGGACGGGATGTAAGCATCAATGTCTGTGCATCGCATGTTCATGTTACCTCCTCAAGACACATAGAGGTAAATAAGCTCATAGGGAGTGAAAACAGCTTCACGATTGATCCTCTACTCAAAAAAGATGAAAAGAAAAATGTTGAAGAACATAAGCAAAATATCGATGAGCTTGAAGAAGAACTCAGGAGTGTTACAGCTGAAGTGAAGAAGTATAAAGTACTTGTCAAAGAGGGATTACCTGCGTTTACAGAGATAAAAAAACGTCTCATACATTACAAAAAAAGTGGTGTCAAAATGCCTGAGAGTTTTGTGAAAAAGTATAAACAGTTTCAGAAAATGCAAGAGCACCTAAAACAACTTCTAGAAGAGTCAGAGAAATTACAGGATAAACTCAATCTTCTAACGACCCGTACAGCCTCATTTCAAGATAATATTTTTGATGCGAGAGTGATTATGCGCGACACATGGAAAGGCTACAATGAGATAAAGTTTAAGCTTGTTGACCCCCCAATGGAGCTTGTCTATAAACCAATGGAAAATTCAAATGAACATGTCTTTGGACTGGTACAGCTCACTGATGATGAGTATGCAATCCGTCCAATGAGTGAGGAGTAAGAGTGATAGTAGGTGTTCGCGGAAAAATAGTACATAAAGAGCCTTCATTTGTGCATGTGGATGTGCAGGGTGTGGTCTATGAGGTTTTTATTTCACTCCATACATTCTCAGCACTTGGCAGTGATGGAGTTTCACTCTTTACGACGCATATCATCCGTGAAGATGCGCAGTTACTCTTTGGATTTTTAGAGTTGAGTGAAAAGAAACTTTTTGAACGTCTTATAAAAATCAATGGTGTAGGACCAAAGGTTGCCATGGCAATCTGCTCTACCTATACGCCTGCGCAGTTTGCAACGGTGATCAACAACAAAGATGTCAACGGTGTCAAAAAAGTACCGGGCATTGGTCCTAAGAGTGCGGGGCGCATTTTAGTTGAGCTCAACGGTTTTGACGCTGAAATACTTGGCAGCTCACAAAGTTCACCTGCCTCTTTGGCATACTCTGAGGCGAGTGAAGCACTTGAAGCGCTGGGATTTAAAAAAGATAAAATATCAAAAGCACTCAGTGCCTGTGAAGGGGAAGATACCGCTTCACTTGTAAAAGGTGCACTAAAATTACTCCAAACAATTTAAGAACAAGAAGAGGAAGATTATATTGAAATTAACTATACTATTTGGCGGTGCAAGTTTTGAACATGAAATCAGCATCGTCAGTGCGATCACACTTAAAGAGAAACTCTCTCAATTTAACTTAACATTTGTATTTTGTGACACTGACCATACTTTTTACTACATTGACGCTGCGAAGATGAAAGCAAAAACATTCTCAAGCGGTGCGTATAAAAAACTGCCACAGCTGACACTCTCAAAAGAGGGATTTATACAAAAGAGTATGTTCTCAAAAACAGCATATAAAAATGTGGTACTTAACCTTATTCACGGTGCTGATGGTGAAGATGGGACTATTGCATCTTTGCTTGATTTTTATGGCATTGAGTACATAGGGCCGCGAAGTGATGCCTGTACTTTTTCATATGATAAGCGTTATACAAAGTACCTTTGTGATGCAATTGGTGTCAAAAGTGTTAAGTATGAAGTAGTACATAAAAACGAACCGACGAATATTCAGATGCCTTACCCTGTCATTATTAAGCCTTCGCGTTTGGGAAGCTCCATAGGTGTAAGTATAGTAAAAGAGGAGAGTGCACTTGACTATGCGCTTGATGTTGCGTTTGAGTTTGATGAGAGTGTTATTGTCGAGCCGTTTTTAGAAGGTGTTAAAGAGTATAATCTTGCAGGGTACTTTGCAGAGGGTAAGATGCACTTCTCCATCGTCGAAGAGCCGCACAAAGAAGAGTTTCTGGATTTTGAGAAAAAATATATGGACTTTTCACGCAGTGAGCAGGTTTTAAGTGCGGACATCAAAGAAGAACTCAAGCTGCGTTTAGAGTCAAATTTTGAACGCATTTACAGTGGACTCTTTGAGGGTGCACTGATACGTTGTGACTTTTTTGTCTATAACGACGAGATACTGCTCAATGAGATAAATCCCATTCCAGGTTCTATGGCAAACTATCTTTTTGAAGATTTTACAGCAGCGATAGAGTCACTTGCACACGCTTTACCAAAAAGAGAGCGTATTAAAAGTAATTACGAGTATATTCACTCGATTTCAAAAGCGAAAGGAAAGTAGATATGGCAGTAAAGTCCATACAGTTTAAGCAACATACGTTTGATATAAGTTATGAAATTGTAAATCCTGATGCAAAGGTGGATATTATTATTTTACATGGCTGGGGGAGCAATAAAAACCTGATGAAGCAGACATTCTCTCCTTATATGGATGGCTTTCGTCATATCTACATCGACTTACCGGGATTTGGGAACTCTACGTGTTGTTGTGAAATGACGACTCCTGATGTCGCACGTATGGTCGAGCTTTTTATGATCCATATTAATGCCTCAAAAGATATTATTGTCGGGCACTCTTTTGGTGGAAAGGTTGCTGTCGCACTTGATCCCAAGGTTTTGGTGCTACTCTCAAGTGCAGGTATTTATGTACCTAAAAGTTTGAAGATCAAAGCGAAGATAGCACTTTTTAAAACATTAAAGAGAGTAGGACTCTCCAAATTTCGTTCACTCTTTATTGCTGAGGATGCAAAAGAGCTCAACGAATATATGTATCAAACCTTTAAAAATGTGGTCAATGAAGACTTTAGCGATGAGTTTGCAAAGTATGAGGGAAAAGCACTGGTATGCTGGGGTAAAGCAGATACTGCTACACCTCTGAGCAGTGGAAAAAAGATAGATGCACTTATTGAAGACTCGACACTCGAAGTCTATGAGGGGGACCACTACTTTTTTATGCAAAATGCAGAGAATATCTCCCAAAAAATAGAAGATACATTCTTAAAGACATTGGGTCACTAGATGGATAGTTACCAACTTCTTGCTGCGTTTGTAGTCAATGTTCTCTTTGTTACACTACTTGGATGGTATTTAATAACCAATTTACAGTGGTATGATTATAAGTTAGAGAGAGTAGTCTTTAAACACCATAAACCCTACTGGCATATTTTTTACTTTATCATTCCTTTTATAGCCTACTATACAACAGGGCACTACTTCATTATCTTTTTTGTGTTTGCTTATCTACCTGCTCTTATTATTTGGTATAAAAAGCTTGACAAAAAGCTTGTTCTTACGTGGAGAGTGAAGCGCTTTCTCATACTTTTAGTCTCTTTGACGCTTTTTCAAGATATTATCTGTACACTCAAAGAGGGCTGTGCTCTCTATGGTGTTTTTATGCCATTGGCAGTTGCCTACATGGGGAGTATGCTTATAGAGAAGTTTTTGTTTGCGATTTACAAAAAAGATGCAAAAAAGAAGCTTCAAAGTATGCAAGATCTGCAAATAATCTGCATCACGGGTAGCTATGGAAAGACAAGTATAAAGAACTTTGTTGCACAGATTTTAGCACATAAGTACCACGTTTATGCGACACCACGAAGCGTCAATACGCTTGGCGGCATTATGGCAGATGTAAACAATAACCTCAAAGAAGATACTGAAATTTATGTCTGTGAGGCAGGGGCGAGAGAACCGGGTGATATTGAAGTCATCACAAAATTCTTAGAGCCGCAGACGGTTGTTGTAGGACGTGTGGGCGAAGCACATATAGAGTACTTCAAAACACTTAAAAATATCATAGTTACTAAGCTTGAGATAATAAAATCACCGCGCCTGAAGCGAGCTTTTGTGCATACTTCTGTAACAGATGAACCGCATGAGAAAGTGACCTTTTTCGGCGATGAGATAGAAGATGTAAACGCAACACTTGATGGGACTGCGTTTAGCTTGAACATTGAGGGTGAAGCGTATAAACTCCATACAAATGTTTTAGGTTCATTTCAGACAATGAACATCGCCGTAGCTGTACGCATAGCACGGGAGTTTGGTATGAGTCATGAGGAGATTGTAAACGCAGTCGAAGCACTTGAACCGGTAGAACATAGACTCCAACTCATAAAAGCAGGCGGTAAGATAATACTCGATGATGGGTACAACGGTAACATAGACGGAATGCTTGAGGGTATTCGCTTGTGCTCTTTACATAAGGGGCGTAAAGTAATTGTCACTCCGGGGCTTGTTGAGAGTACAAAAGAGCTTAACCTGAAACTCATAGAGGCAATCAATGAGGTCTTTGATATTGTGATAGTGACAGGAAAGCTCAATGCTGAGCTTTTTGAAAAAAATCTCAATGTAGCAAATAAGATAATGCTCTCAGATAAAGCAACTATGGTAGATGTGCTGGCAAATCAGACAAAAGCGGGCGATATTATACTCTTTGCCAATGATGCACCGAATTTTATATAATTAAAATTAGTTTAATTATATAACTGTATACTCTTAGTTCATTTTGTGTTAAAGGAAATTTATGAAAAGAGAGACATTGTTAGCTATTTTAGGTGTATCTATATCAGCTAGTTTATTTACAGGTTGTGCGCTTAGACCAACTCATGCAGTAATTTATTCTAATGCCACATCTCCATATTTTGCTACTTCTGCAAAATCGGGAAGTAAAATAGGAAAATCTGAAAACTGTACAAATTTACTTGGTTTGGTTGCAATTGGTGATTGTAGTATTGCAAATGCTGCAAAAAATGGAAATATTTCTTCGGTATCAACAGTTGACTGGAAAGGAACGAATTTTCTTACGATTTATTCAAGTGGTCAAACAATCGTCACTGGAGAATAAATATTTGATAATCTGAAAGTGAAAGTATTCAATCTACTTTTACTTGAAAGATTATTTATACAAACTTTAAAAATGCATGACGTTTTCTATTTCACTTTTAATTACACTATCTTACTTTATATAAACTTTCTATTTATTTTTAATTCGCCTTGATTTGTTATGCTAAAATACGATTTTAAAGAGAAGCTCGAAGCAAAAAAGCTACAGAGTGAGCAGACGCTTCGACTTTTATTGAAATACTATTTTTAACATGAGAGGAAAAACTCTTTGAAACTTATAGATACTATAACAAAATATGTCGCCTATTTGACTGCGTTTATATTGGCCGCTTTAGTGATATTGGTCGTGTATGATGCGACAAGCCGTTACCTTTTCTCAGCCGGCTCAACGGCACTTCAAGAGCTGGAATGGCACTTTTTTGATGTGGTGATACTGCTGAGCATTGCTTATACACTGCGAAACAATGCGCATGTGAGAGTTGACATTTTTTATGAGAAGTTCTCTCAAAAGACAAAGGCACTTGTTAATATCATCTCATTTCTTTTTTTTGTACTTCCTCTCTCGTTTCTTATTATCTACATCGGTATTGGTTTTGTGGAGCTGAGTTTTGTGCAGCATGAGGCTTCAAGTGATCCGGGTGGCTTGAAATACCGCTGGATAGTAAAATCGCTGATGCCTTTGGCGTTTGTACTTTTAGCGCTGCAGGCTTTTAAAGAGCTCCTCAGTGACATTAAAACATGGAGAGCGCTATGATTGCTTTAGTGATGTTTGTCGTAGCACTTTTGCTGCTCTTACTTGGTATTCCCGTTGCGTTTGCTTTTGGCGGTGTGGCGATGATGTTTGCCTTTTTTACTCCTGATGTCGGCTTTGAAGTTTTTAATATTTTACCGTTTCGTATCTATGGAATTATGAGTAACACGACGTTGATGGCAGTACCGCTGTTCATTATGATGGGGCTTATTTTAGAAAAATCAGGCATGGCAGAGAAGCTTTTGATGTCTATGAGTGCACTTTTTAAAGGTGTCCGTGGCGGGCTTGGTGTGAGTGTGGTACTTGTTGGTGCCATACTTGCAGCTTCTACAGGCATCGTCTCAGCTTCGGTAGTTATGATGAGTGTCATAGCGCTCCCTCTTATGCTAAACGCAGGTTATAACAAAGGTTTGGCCTCTGGAACGATTGCTGCAAGTGGAACGCTTGGACAAATCATACCACCTTCCATTATTCTCATTGTTTTAGGTGATGTGATGAGTGTGAGTGTGGGTGACCTGTTTATGGGAGCAGTACTTCCGGGGCTGACACTTGTCTCACTCTACATTACTTACATTCTTATTCGCGCCTTTGTAAACAAAGAGGACGCTCCTGCCATCGTCAGTGAAGAAAAAGTGACATTTGTTTCACTTTTGCAGGCAATTGTTCCGCCGCTTTTACTGATGTTGGCAGTTTTAGGGAGTATCTTTGCAGGTATTGCATCTCCTACCGAGTCTGCTGCGTTTGGTGTTGTGGGCGGTGTCATACTCTCTGCCATAAACAGAACCCTGAGCTTCGAGATGATAAAGTATGCGCTCTTTGAGACGATGAAACTCTCCGGAATGATATTTATGATACTTATCGGTGCGACTGCGTTTAGTCTTGTCTTTAATGAGCTTGGCGGGAATGATTTGGTACTTGATTTCTTCTCAAACGACATTGGAAATGTGTGGGTCTTTATATTTGTCGCGATGCTGAGCATTTTCATACTTGGTTTTTTCATAGATTTTATAGAAATCAGCTTTATCATCGTGCCTATTTTAGTGCCTGTAATGGCTGCGTTTGGCATTGATCCTATTTGGTTTGGAGTGCTTATAGCTATGAATTTGCAGGCTTCATTTTTAACCCCGCCTTTTGGACTTTCACTCTTTTTTCTAAAAGGTGCAGCAGGCAATAGTGTAACGACGATGGATATCTACAAAGGTATCATCCCCTTCATTCTTTTACAGCTTGTGGGACTTGCGCTTGTACTTTTGTTCCCTGATCTTGTGTTTGCTTTTCTCTAAGACATCTTCATAACGATATCTTCAAGAGAATTGGCACACATTCGCATGCGTTTGCTGATCTCTTTAAGCTGTGCGAGCAGTTCTCTTTGCACAAAAATTTTATGTGTATCCTCACACTCTGCGAGTTTAGCCATCTGCACAACGTAGCTGTCCATGAGAACATCATAAGCATCACGTACTCTTTTTGCATTGTCAGCGGTTTTATGCGCCGAGCTTTTGAGTGTTTTAAAGCCTGCTGTGAGCAGTTCTGCTTGGAGTTGTAACTGCTTGATGAGTATTGCATACTCCTCATCGAGTTGTCTGATCTTATATGCCTTGGCCTCTATGACGAAATGGCGTACGCTGATGGCGATCCAGTCGAGTTGTGTAATGACACGGTAGATGGACTCTCTGTCAAAAGGGGTAATGAAGGTATTGAGCAGTTCGCTCATATTTGCATCGCGTATCTCACGTGCTTGGTGCTGGTCTTGAAGTATGGCATCGCAGCTCTCTTCATCATTTTCCAAAAAACAGCGGTAGAGGTCATCTGTTATCTTTTTGATGGTCATTGCATGTTCATTGAGTGCTGAGAGAAAATCAACCTCTTTGGGTAAAATATACTTTTTTATAAGTGAGCCAATCATGAAAAAACTCCTAAAATTTTAATAAGAATATACGAATAGAGTGCTCCAAATCCCATAGAAACGGGTACATTGACAAGCCATCCTAAGATGATTTCTCCTGCACGTCTCCAACCGACATGGGAGGGTTTTTCTGCTGCGCCATTTCCAAGAAGTGTTGCTGTGACGACCTGTGTTGTAGAGGTTGGTGCGCCTATGGTCGTTGCAAGTGTATTGACAAGTGCTGCGCCGAGTTGGTTGGCAACGGAGTGGATGAGTTTGACGTGGTAGAGCTCAAAGCCGAGTGTTTTTATGATGCTCCAGCCGCCAAACATCGTTCCAAGTGTAATGGCGGTCGTACACATAAGTATGACCCATAGAGGAATGGAAAATGACTGCGTTTGGTGTGAAGCAAGCAGCATCATACCGATGATGGCCATCCCTTTTTGTGCATCATTCGCGCCATGTGAGAAGCCAAGCCATGAGACACTAAAGTATTGTGAAAGGACAAAGAGCGGGCGTATCTTCATTGTAAAGCGTCTAAAAACAAACAAGATGAGCTTCATTGTGATAAAACCGATGATGAAACCCAAAAACGGTGAGGCAAAAAGCCCTGCTATGACTTTCATCACACCTGTCAGTTCACCGTGCTGGAGTGCTTCTACGCCCCAGTTTATATGCGCTTCTCCGACTATGAAAAGTCCGGCACCTACGAGCCCTCCGGCAAGGGAGTTTGACGAAGAGGAGGGGAGTCCAAATTTCCAGGTAATGAGGTTGTATGTCACCGCTGCCATAAGTGCGGCGATGACTAAAGCCTGTGCATCACGCAGTTGCGCATCGCCGATATCTACAAAAGTTCCTACAGTGTCGGCTACGGCTAAACCTGCAATAAGAGGTCCTAAAAAGGTAAAAAAAGATACAAGGGCAATAGCAGTACTCGCGCGCATAGCCCGTGAAGCAATAGCTGTGGCAACCATATCGGCAGAGTCGTGAAAACCATTGGTGAAGTCGAAGATAAAAACACTGATAACAGTTAACACAATAAGAAAAGTTGTTAAATCCATAAAAACATTTTACACTTTTTAAATTAAATGGAGTTATACTACACGAAAGAAAGGAAGCGAAGATGGAAAAAATTTTATATGCCCCATGGCGTGATGAGTATGTAACACATGAAAAGGTAGAGGGCTGTGTCTTTTGTCACATAGTAAAAGAAGTAGATGAAGATGAAAAACTGCATGTGCTTTACAGAGATGAGCACTGTTTTATGGTGATGAACAAGTACCCTTACACTCCGGGGCACTTTATGATAATTCCTAATATGCATACAGATAAACTTGAAGAACTACCAAGTGAGACCTGGCTGCATATGTCGGCACTTGCACAAAAATCCGTCAGACTTTTAAAAGAGGGCTTTGGTGCAAAAGGAGTCAATATTGGGATGAATTTAGGTGCGCCTGCAGGTGCGGGAATAGCCGAACATATTCATATGCATTTTGTTCCAAGATGGGAGCGGGATACGAATTTTATAACTTCCATTGCACAGACACGTGTATATTCGACAGATTTTGAAAAAATATATCACAAAATTAAAAATTTAATCCCAAAATATATTTAATATTAGCAGAATTGATGTATACTAAAAAGAAAAATTAGGAGTGAAAATGGCAACTGATGCGGTTATGAAAGAGTTGGCAGTTAGAAAAGCTGAAATTGAGAAAGAGTTAGAACTTCTGTTTAAAGCAAATATGAAAATCACAGACTGGGATGTGCCTGAAGGTGATGATACAGAGGCTGCAGACATCATATTAAAAATAATGGACAAAAAGATTCAAGAACTCCGTGCTGATGTAAAAGCCGGAAAATATGAAAACTATTAAAATATAAAAAGGAAAAGATATGAGCGCACACAAACACAGAGAACATTTAGAAAAGATAAAAGATGCTGTTGCAAATACAAAAGAGTTGGATGAGAGCCAAAAGAGTGACAGTGTAAAACGTATAGAGGAGTGGATAGAAGAAGATAAAGCCTTTGGCACGCTCAAAGAAGAACTACTCAACATTAGTGAGTATTTTGAAGTGCTTTTTTCAGAGCTCGGTCTTACAAAATAGATAAACGGCAGAGTATATGACAAACAGGTTCAGAACAACATTAGTAGGCGGGGTTTTACTGACTATACTTGGAAGTATAGGGTATATCTATGCTACTCGTGTTGTTGATGAACGCAAAGATGCTATCTATTTTCAAACGGCACAGCAGATGGCTTATGATTTTGAGAAGAGCATAGATGAAAAGGTGCAAGAGGTCTCTATCGCAGCTGCTGTGATGTCAGAATCTTCAAGACAAAATGCCCAAAGGGTGCCACTACTTTTAAAGAAGTACTCACTCTTGGAAAACATTAAATTTCAGTATGAAAAAATTTCTCATAAAAAGCCCCAACAATCACTAAAAAAAGATATTATCTTTCATAAAGATAGACCCTACGTTACAGTAAGAGTATCTGCCCCTGTGTATGATGTGGCAGGGAACTATTTAGCAGACCTCAGAGCAGATGCTGATTTTACGGCACTCTCAATGCACTTTGATACAAAAGGGTACAGCCTCATTGCCATTGTAGATACAAATGAGAGCCGTTATATCTCCAATCCCTTCTATTTTTCAAATCTTGTAGAGACTATAAATGTAATGTCTCACAAAAAGAAGCAGCAACTCTCTCGATATGTAGTCGATAAACGCAGTGGTTTACTCTTAAGTGCTTTTGAGTTGAAAGAAGCAGATGCAGCACATAAAACAAAGATAATCATTGCCAAAAAACTTAAAGATATTGATCTCTCCTCTATTGATAAGATTTTGGAAAATATTATTTTAATAGCAGCACTGCTCTTTTTGCTTGTGATGCTCTTACTTTATAAGGTCTTTATTACAAATTACCGTAGGAGTGTCGGGGATTATTATGAAGAGTTGCTTGATGAGCTCTCTGAAAAAGATCTTGAGATCCAACGCCAATCTGATGTTATAAAGTTTATGGCTATGAATGATCCTCTTACAGGACTTGAAAACAAGGTCTCACTTGTAAAAAAACTTGAAGATATTATTAATAATGCAAAAATAAATGAGCAACAGATTGGTATTGTGTTTCTTGACCTTGATAAATTTAAGAAAATCAATGATGTCTATGGGCATGAAGTAGGGGATATTTTACTGCAAAAGGTGGCCGAGAGACTCAAAGAGTGTACACATAAAGAGGATATGGTAGCCAGAATAAGTGGTGATGAGTTTGTCATTGTCGAGACAAATATGACAGATGTGAGTAACACGAACTTGATTGATAAAATCGTATTGGCGATGAAACATCCTTTTTATATCAAGAACAAAGATATTCATATAACATTCAGTATAGGACGCAGTATTTTAGGGCAAGATGGAGATGATGTTGACACGCTGCTTAAAAACGCAGAGACAGCTATGTATATCTCTAAAGACATAGGACCAAATAACTATATCTCTTATGATCCTTCTATGGGAAAAATGACACAAAAGCGTCTTGAACTCGATAAAAATATTCGAAATGCTCTCAAAAATGAGGAGTTGGTACCCTATTATCAGCCAAAGGTCAATGCTAGAACAAATGAAGTAGTAGGACTAGAAACACTTATACGTTGGAAAGATGCGAAAAAAGGCATCATCTATCCGAGTGAGTTTATTCCTTTTTGTCAGGAGAGTGATCTTATTATTGACATTGACCGATATATGCTTGTCCATTCAATGAGACAAGTACTTTCGTGGCAACGAGAAGGCATTCATACGGGCAAACTCTCTGTAAATGTTTCGGCAAAAAAATTTGAAAAAGCAAATTTTGTGAGTGAACTCAAACAGATTATTTTAAGTGAGAAATTTAATCCGAAGTATTTGGAACTTGAAATTTTAGAGAGCCAGATTATGAACCATCCAAAGCGCTCTGCAAAAATGTTTCGAGAGCTTAAAGAGCTTGGGGTTTCTATCTCCATTGATGATTTCGGTACCGGATATTCATCTTTGTCCTATCTCAAAGAGTTGCCAATTGACAGGATCAAGATAGACCGCAGTTTTATTATTGACCTACCGGAGAATCAAGATTCTGTCTCTATTGTTAAGACGATTATCGCTTTGGCGAAGAACTTGCACCTTGATATAATTGCTGAGGGTGTAGAGACAAAAGAGCAACTGGACTTTTTACTCTCTGAGGGATGTGAGTATATTCAAGGATATTATTTTTCAAAACCACTCTCATCTATGCTCTGTAGAGATTATTTGAAAATGAAAACAAAATGAAAGGTGATGCAATAGATATGCAGATGGTAGTTGATACATTGAGGCAGAAGGGAAAACTCTTTAAGAAGATGCAAGAGATTGCTCCGAAAGAGTTAGGAATAAGGAACAAAATAAAAATATATCATGCAACCGATACATATGGCTATTTTTGGGCTATTTTTGCGGTAAGTCAAAAGAGTAGAATACTTATGAAAGATGTCCATAAATTTGAAGAGATATATGCCAAGCTGACACTCTACTGTGAGCATAATTTTAAGTATAAAATCATCTTTATAGATGCTCCTCTGTGCTCAAAAGCACAAAAAGCCTTTAAAGAAGCAGGCTGGAAGATCCAGTAATGCTGCTGTGTGACATTGGCAATACTTCCTACCATTTTTTAGAAGATGGGGCTGCGTTTAAAGAGGATGCTTCCTCTTTTGACCCTCGAACAATCACGCAAAAAGTCTACTATATTTCTGTAAACACAGCGGTCAATGAACAACTCCACACACTTGAGAACTGGATAGACCTGGCTGCGTTTATAGATAAAACTCCCTACTATGAAACGATGGGAATAGACCGCATAGTTGCTGTTGAAGCTGTTGCAAATGGAGTTATCATTGATGCGGGGAGTGCTATTACCGTAGATGTGGTCAAAAAGGGCAACTTTATGGGTGGTTTTATCTACCCTGGTGTGCGTGCAATGCAAGAAACTTATGAAAATATCTCTCCTGCGCTTGCATATTCATTTAACTTTGAGTGTGACTTGGATATAATGCCGAAAAATTCACAAGATGCCATAAGTTACGGGTATCTCAAAACACTCTATTGTGAAGTGATGTCTCATGGACTACCTGTCATATTAACAGGTGGAGATGCTATAAAACTCAAGAGTGTATTTAAAGATGCGAAGATTGACGAAGAGTTGATCTTTACGTCGATGAAAAAGATTATAGATGAGGAGAAGGTATGCTAACAGTTGCACTACCAAAGGGTCGTATTGCCAAAGAGACTTTAGAGATTTTTGAGACTATTTTTGGAGACAGTTTCAAGTTTGATGATAGAAAACTCATTTTAGAGACTCCGAAGTTTCGTTTCTTGTTAGTAAGAAATCAGGACGTTGCGACATATGTGTACCATCAAGCGGCGGACATTGGTGTCGTAGGACTGGATACTCTTGAAGAGCAGGGGCTTGATGTTGTCCGTCTGCTCGATCTGCGCCGTGGCGTCTGTAAAGTTGCCATTGGGATGCGTAAAGGTGAAAAGCTTGATTTGAGTAAACCTGAACTCAAAGTCGCTTCAAAGATGGTCAACATCACTAAGCGTTACTTTGAAGAGCGCGCTGTAAGTGTAGAGATCATCAAACTCTATGGTTCTATCGAGCTTGCACCGCTCATTGGGCTTGCTGATATGATAGTGGACATTGTTGAAACCGGAACGACTATGAAGCAAAATGGTCTTGAAGTTGTGCAGGACATTATGACAAGTTCTACCTACCTCATAGCAAATAAAAATTCATATATTTCCAAGAAAGATGAAGTTTTAGACATCTATGAGAAAATAAACGCAGTGATAAAAGCAGAGCAAAACGACTAATGACAAATTTGGATCTGTATGCAAAAGCGGAGCATCTTTTAGGTATAGAAGAAGCTACTGAAGCGCTTTATGATTTGTACCGCTCAGAACTTGAGGACTACAAAGTAAAAACGCTGCTTGATGTGGGCTGTGGTCGCGGTGGTTTTATGCAGCGTATGATAAGTGATGGTGTAAAGTGTAAAGGTGTTGATCTCAGCTCTCTTATGGTTGAAGAGTGTAAGGCAGCCGGACTTGATGCCGAATGCGTTGATGTAGCAGAGGTTGAGGGCAGGTATGATGCTGTTGTGAGCATATTTGATGTGCTCAATTTTATGGACAAAGATGCTTTAGTAAAGTTTTGTGACGCAGTCGCTGAAAAACTCAATGATGATGGCATTTTTATAGCAGACATTAACACTCTGTATGGTTTTAGTGACGTTGCAGAGGGAACGATGAGCAATGACACAGAAGATGAGTTTTTGAGTGTCGATGCTACGTTTGAGAACAATGAACTCCATACAAAATTCACTCTTTTTGAAAAGGGTGAAGATGGAAGGTTCACAAAATATCAAGATATCATCGTGCAGTACTTTCATAAAATACAACTCTTTCAAAAACTCTCAGGTTTGAAGCTTGTAGAGAAACAGACTTTTTCTCTTTATGATACTGAAGATAAGACGCTGCTAATTTTTAAAAAACGTTAGTCAAATGCGACTTATGTCACATTTTAACCTTGAGAAGAGTGCTACAATATAGCAATTTAAAAAAGGATATGAAATGAGTAAACATAAACAAAAACTACAAAAGGTATTTGAACACCCAATGTCGGGGAATATCGATGCAAAAAAATTGCTTTCTGCATTGGAACATTATGGTGCAAAAGTTGAGTTAAATAAAGAACACCGTGCGATTATTCATCTAAGTGGTAAAGAGCACTCTATGACACTTTCACACAGACCGGAACTCTCAAAAGATGCTATAGTGAAGCTTCGTCATTTTCTTGAAGAGGTTGATTTAACTCCTCAAAAGCTGTAGTTAGAAGATTATAGCCTCATAAACATAGAGCTCTGCATCTTTGCAGTGCTCTGGTGGTATGCCTGCTTTTTCAACGCAACAGCTTCGCACAAACTGCTGGGCGTTCCATCCCATCTCTGTAGCCACTTGTGGCAAGTATGTTCCCTTATGCGTACCGTATTTGACATAAATTCCATGTTTTCCTACAACAACATCATCAACTGAATTGACACGTTCTCGTGGAGTGAGTACAGATATTTCTATGCTGATAGCAGGAAGTTCATCTGCTTGGACAGGTTGGAAGCGGCTGTCATAGCGTGAAGCGGAGATAGCCATCTCTATGATGACCTCATAGAGTGGATCATCAGGCTCAAACCTGCCGATGCAGCCACGTAATTTGGAGTCTTTGTAGAGGGTGACAAATGCGCCGAGCTTTTGTTTGAAAATTGCAGGGAGCTCTGTAGGGTCTATGCTGAGCTTACGATTATTTTTTACAGCCTCTTCAAGGGCAACCTTTGCGAGCTCTTTGAGCATCGCTTTTTCATGGTCTGTGATGGTTATGGCAGCCATAGTTCACCTCCATTATAGAAAATGTACAATTAGAATGTTCTAATTGTACATTTTTTCACATTAATTTAAGTCGGGTTTTGGTGTCGCAGGCGTAGAAGCCGGAAGCATAGGCATCATCATATGTGGTTTTTTCCCAGTTAATGAACCTAAGAAAGCTTCTATAGATTCTGCTTGTTTGTCGCTTATTTTTGTACCAAGTTGGATGCGTCCCATCTCTTTAATGGCATCTTTTAAGTTCCAAATCATACCGTTATGAAAATATGGCGCTGTCTCAGTGATATTTCTAAGAGTAGGTACTTTTACCATACCATTTTTGTCACCTTTAAAGTCTCCTGTATCCATGTATTTGTATGTTGCAGCTACATTAAACGCAGCCTTTTCTCCACCAAGTGCCACGCCGTTATGACATGATGCACATCCAACTTGAATGAAAGTTTTAAGTCCCTCTTTTTGTTTTGGAGTGAGGGCATCATCGTTGCCGTTTAAAAATGCATCATATGGTGCAGGTGTGACCAATGTACGCTCAAAGTTCGCGATGGTATCTGTTACCTTTTCAAAAGTGATTTTCACATTATCACCATAGGCTGCTTTAAACTCTTTGACATACTCAGGCATAGATTTCACCACTTTTTCTATGTGCTCTTTTGTTGCTGCCATTTCAGGGTGTGCAAGGGTTGGTCCTTGTGCTTGTGCTTCTAAATCTTTTGCACGTCCATCCCAGAATTGTGAACCGAAAAAGACAGCATTGTAGACTGTCGGTGCATTTAAGTGGTGTGGATTGTGTCTCCATTTATGTCCTGTAGAAGCGCTGACACCGTCATCTCCGCCTTCACTGAGGTTGTGACAGAAGTTACATGATATGAGTCCACTTTTTGAAAGACGAGGATCCATATAAAGCTTCTTTCCAAGTGCTACCTTCTCTTTTGTGATTGGATTGGCTGGATTATCAATAAGCTTGAGTAGCTGCGTTTGTGACTGAGGAATTGGAGTGAGTCCCGCATTTCTTGCATCTTGAGCTAATGAGCTTGCCATGAGTGAAGCTGTTGTAAGTGTAATAAGTGCTATTGTTTTCATAATTTTATTCCTATAAAAAATATTTAAAGATAATAATTATCTTTTATTTAGTAGGAATTGTAGCAGAAGAAAACTTAAAGGATAATAATTATCTTTTGCTATTTTTGATCAATAAACTGGAGGGCACTTTTGACTGCGTTTACATAGCTGAGTGTTTTGGCTTGGTTTTTGTAAGCAATATCAAATGCAGTCCCATGATCGACCGAAGTGCGAATGATGGGGAGATTTAAAGAGATGTTTACACTCTCATCAAAATGCAGCGCTTTGAGTGGTGCTAAGCCTTGGTCATGATACATCGCTACAAAATAGTTGTAGTTTTCTCGAAAGTAGGGTGCAAAGGCAACATCGGGTACAACAGGACCACAAAACTGCTCGAAGCCTATCTTTTTATTGGCACTTTTTATTGCTTTTGTGATGATGAGCTCTTCATTGCCGAGTACGCCGTTATCTCCTGCATGAGGATTGAGACCCAAGACTGCTATTTTCTCTTTTTTGATGGAGTTGTGCAGGTCGAGAAAGAACTGTTTGAGCTTTTTGTATTTTATAGAGCTTGCAACCTCTTTTAAGGGGATGTGTTCAGTAAAGAGTGCCACGAACATATCAGGACATCCAAGCATCATAATGGCATCATGGTCAAAATGGCTACGCAGCAAGTCCGTATGCCCTTTATACTCAAGTCCTGCCATCATCCACGCTTCTTTGTGAATGGGAAGGGTTACAACAGCTTCAGCCTGCTGCGTTTGGCACAGCTCAACGCCTTTCATAAATGAATCATAGGAGTATTTGCCACTCGCTTTATCTACTGTTCCTATTTTTATGTCAAAATCTCCTCCAACTTCTGCAAGTTGAAAGTCATCAGGAATGGCTGCATTTAGAAGTGTAGCAGCTTTGTGAAGCATTGTCTCATTAATGCAGTAGAGAGGCTTGCAAAGCTTTGTTACCTCTTTGTGAGATTTTAGGGCTATCTCTATGCCGACACCGTTTAGGTCGCCGACACTGATGGCAATAGTTGGCTTACTCATCGCGTTGTAAGCTTTTTCATCTCTTTTACAGCCTCTGCCAAACCTGTAAATACTGAACGGGCGATGATGCTTTGCCCGATGTTAAGCTCTGTAATTTCTGCTATTTGCATCATCTCATGGACGTTGTGGTAGTTCAGTCCGTGTCCGGCAGCCACTTCAAGCCCAAGCTTATTTGCATGCTCAGCTGCGAGTTTTATCTGCTCTATTGAAGCTTCAAGTCTTACACTTAGTTCTGCGCGAGAGAGTTCAAGCTCTTTTACAGAGTGGTTTGAGTGTGGGAGAGAAGTGTTGAGCATTGCCCAAAGGTTTGAAAAGAGTCCGGTGTGCAGCTCTACCATCTCAGCGCCGAGCTCTTTTGACTTCTCCATCGCTTCGATTGTCGGGTCCACGAAGAGTGAAACAGGAATGAGTGCATCATGAAGCTGCTCTATGGCATAGGCTACGTCACTTTCATAAGTGAAAACATCAAGTCCACCCTCAGTTGTTACCTCTTGGCGTTTTTCTGGCACAAGTGTTGCGCGGTGGGGTTTGAGTTCGCTGACAATATTTAAAATCTCTTTGTTGATGGAACACTCAAGATTTACAGGGAGTTTTGAGTGCATCAAAATATTTTTGACATCCATGTCTTGAATGTGGCGTCTGTCTTCACGTAGATGAATTGTTATCTGCTGCGCACCGTTTTCACAAGCGACATAGAGTGCTTGTAAAATATCTGGGTCATTGACCTGACGCGCCTCTCTTAGAACTGCTACATGGTCTATATTTACACCGAGTTTCATCTACTTCTTCTCTCTTTCTTTGACGGATTTGTAAAATTCCAAATATTTCTCTTCAAGATTTTCATGGCCGATAATATCGCCGATGTTTACCTCTACTGTATAAGGCTTTTCATATGGCGAATTTTTGAATACCTTTTCGAGCTTGTCATTTATGTAAACAGGAACGACATCGAGATTATTTGCTTTTGCTATTTTTTGGGCACCACTTTGAAACTTTTGCAGACCTTCTCCGCCAAAGCGTTCCCCCTCCGGAAATATGTAAAGGTTCATATCATCAACTTTGGAAAAAGTATTTTTGATGGTCTTGAAGAACTTTATAAGTCCGCGTTTGTTCTCCAAATCAACGCTGATACAGCCGCTGTATTGGAAAAATTTTCCATAAATCGGATCATCAAAGAGCTCTTGCTTTGCTATCCATGTGCCGTTTTTATTGTATCTTGAAAAGACATTTTCCATAACTAAAATGTCAAGAAGAGAGCGGTGATTGATTGCATAGAGTATTTTGTCTTTTTTAGGGAGTTCACCTACTATTTTGACTTTGATGTTTAAAAAATCTAAAACTTTGTTGGAGTATGTTTGTCTTGCGCGTGAAAGTTCTTGGTACGCATATTTTTGGGTAATAAATGGGTGGAAATAGCTCTGTTTAAATACTTTGATGTATTTAAAACCAAGCTCTATCATAAAGATATATTTGCCTAAATCTTTGAACATATAATCCTCTTTTTTTAAAGGGGATTATAGCTAAAATTATTTAATGCTTAGGCATTGCTCTTTTTAAGAGTCATCTCTGTCTCCATAAGTTTTATCTCATCATTTGC